>Ga0214545_1012527_pt1 | contig 11006 bp, 6 predicted proteins | sample CNSS4metaG_FD_160064 | JGI IMG/M metagenome (GOLD analysis project Ga0214545, IMG submission 160064) | Root nodule microbial communities from cowpea collected in UCLA plant growth center, Los Angeles, California, USA - CNSS4 | ecosystem: Host-associated > Plants > Roots > Nodule | place: USA...
AATCTTTTTATTTTCAGTTACTCTTTTTACTTGTACCTCTCTCTATTATAAATAGATTACCCTATGTGTGGTTTATACACAAGGGAGATTAATCTCAATCCCTATCTTCTTTATTCTCAACAGTTATCTTGTGTTTCACCCATAACCATGCATTAAGTTGTGCCATACAAAGGATTTCTTCCACATCCACCTTTCCTTGCCTAAAAGTAACCCTATTTCTCTAGTTCCAAATGGCCTAAATAATTGTTATCCACATTTCCTTCCATATTCTGTTTTGTTTTCCATTCAATTCCATTAGATAGAAATGCTGGAAATGAACGTTGGGTTGGTTATGGTGTACAAATGTTACCGCCACCCACCTATCACATAGCTCCCACACTCTTTTAGCTATTTTACAACTGAAGAATATGTGTGTTGTGCTCTCATCTTTTTCTTTGCATAGTTCACATAATTTGTTGCCTAATTGTACCCCTTCCTAACTAAGTTCTTTTTTGTTGGGATCTTGTTTAACAATACTCTCCATCCAAAATATTGTGCATTTGGAAGAGCTCTCACCCTCCAAAAATAGTTAAACAGACTAGTGTCTTCCCCACTTAGAATATGGTGTAAGCTGATCTGACCGAAAACACACCCACCTCTGCAATTTTCCAGACCCATGTGTCCTCTATTTCTCTTCTAAAAGGTTTTCCTGTTATGATTTGCTTAAATTCTTGCTCTTGGGTAGTTTCCCAAACCATTCTTTGTCTCCTCCACATTAGATGCCATTCCCAACTAGTTTCATTTCATTCCCCAAGTTCCCCTATTGTTTTGTGCTTGCAATTTGAGATACCATACAACCTAGGGAACCTATAGCATAATGGTGTATCTCCCACCCATTTATCCTCCCAGAATTTTATATTGTCCTGTACTCCCACACACTTTGCGCAAATCACTCCACCACCACGATTCATCCTTCAGTTTTGTGTTGGTACTTAGGTTCCTCCATGATCCATATTTAGATTCTAATATTTCCTTCCATAATCCCTGTTTTTCCACCCCTAATCTCCATTTTCATTTTGCTAGTAAGGCAGAGTTAAACTTATCTATATCTCTTATGCCTAAACCACCTTCTTCTTTAGACTTGCGCAAGGTTTCCCATTTGATCCATGTTATTTTCCTATCCTAAGACCCCAACCCCACAGGAAATTTCTTTGTAATTTTGTCAAACTATTGGAAACCGTTTTTGGCATTTTGAAAAGGGATAAGTAGAATAGTGGTAAGGCGGAAGTAATAGACTTTATTAGGCATACTCTACCTGCAAAAGATAGTAATCTACCTTTCTATCTAGACACCCTTTTCCTAAATTTATCCAATACATCATGCCAAAATAGTTGTTTCCTTGGGTTATCTCCAATAAGGATACCTAGATATTTAAAAGGAATTTTCATGTACCCGTAATTCAATGTCATGGAAAATTTTTTCAGCTCTTCCTTGTCTATACCTATGCCTCATATCATAGTATTGTAGAAGTTAACCTTAGCCCTGACAACATCTCAAAACATCTCAAGATAGTTTTTATGATTTTAATGTTTGCCACATGAGCTTCACATACAAATAAAGTGTCGTGTACAAACTGTAACAAATTAATCATGGTTCCTTTTGATCTCACTCTTACTCCTCTACACATTTGTTTCTTTGTTGTTTGTCTCACCAACCCTGCCAACCCCTCTGCAATTATTAAGAATAAGAATTGTGTCATTGGGTCCCCTTGTCTCAATCCACTTTTTGGTTGAAATTCATTAGTTAGGCTACCATTTACCAATATCGAGATTGTAGATGATTCCATACATGCTTTAATCCATCCAATCCATTCCGTACAGAATCCTAGTCTACTCACGAGCAAGGACGAAGGCTGCAGAACTGCTCGACGGTTGTTGATGGCTGCAGAAGTGCTCACGATGGCCACAGGACAGGTCGCGATGGCCACGGAACAGGTCGCGACGGCCATGAAAGGGGTTGCGATGGCCACAGAACGACTCGCGACAACCATTCGACCCTGTTTCGATTTCCAATTTTTTCCCCTTTTGAACTCGCGAACTCGCTGAAAACTCGCGAGTTTGAACGATTCCGGCGAGTTCATTCACGAGTCCACCGATTTTGCTTCAAAACCGAGTTTGCCTGCGAGTTAACTCGCTGAGCATGACCAGACACGCAAACTCGTCCGAGTTAACGAGTTAACTCGCGAGTTTGATAACCATGTTCCTAACTAACTGAGTCATAGGCTTTCTCATAGTCAACCTTAACTATCATGGCTTTCTTTTTTTTCCTTCTAATCTCTTCCACTACTTCATTGGCTTCCAGGATGCTATCCAAGATTCCTCTCCCCTTAATGAATGCTGATTGGCAATAATCTATAACTTTTGGAAGCACAATCTTCATCCTATTTTCCAGCACTTTAGCGATGAATTTGTAGACACACCCAACCAAAGATATTGGCCTAAAATCATTCAATCAATTGGATTATTTTTCTTAGGTATTAAAGTGATGAATGGCGCATTACAACCCCTAGGTATTTCCCCTAACTGTTGGAAGCAGTTCACTGCTTGGATTATATCTTGCTTCATGGTTTGCCAATTATTTTTGATAAAGTTGAAGTTAAATCCGTCTGGCCCAGGACTCTTATCACTCCCACACTGGTTAACTGCTTCCTTTATTTCCACCTCCTCAATATTGTTTATCAATGCATTGTTATCAGCAGGTGTTAAGGATGGGAAATCTATATTGTCAAGGGTGATCCTGTTGTGGGTAGATGCACTAAATTTGTTTTGAAAAAAAAATTCTTTTACCGTTTCTTTCACCTTAGTTGGATCCTCACACCAACCTCCTTGTATTTCTACCCCTTTTAGTTCATTCTTTATTCTTCTCCATCTAATCCTAGAATGGAAGTATTTGGAGTTGGTGTCTCCCTGTTCTAACCAGTTGACCCTTGCCTTTTGATATAGAATTGAGTTTTCTTTGTTATAAATCAATTTGAGGTCACTAAGTAACTTCATGTGCAGTAACCTTGTGTCTTCTTCTAAGTCTCTCTCATCATCTAACTTGTCTATCTCATCAATTTTTCTAATGATTGTTTGTTTTTTCATACTTGTAACCCCAAAGACCTCCTTGTTCCATGGTGTTAGATCATTTTTTAGTTTTTTCAGTTTTTTTTTCAATCTGACATAGGATTCCCGTTTTCGTTGTACATTTTCCACCTTTGATTTACCATGTCCTTAAAACCTGATTCTTTATTCCAAACATTTAGGGTTCTAAATGGCTTCGGTCCCCAATTTATTAATGTCAGCTTTAGTACCAAAGTGCAATGGTCAGACACTTATCTGACCTTAACATACTGTTTACAATTTGGCCATTGCTCCATCCATTCTAAGTATACTAATACTCTGTCTATCCTACTCTTAGCCCTACCATTTGGTTTATACCATTCATTCATTTTGTATCCTTAACTCTCTTCTAGATTATTTAAAACATGACTTAAAGGTTTAGCTGCACAATTCTACTTGTTATATTCACCAAAGCTTAGTTACCTTTTGCTTGCATGTAGTTATGCATTTCTATCATGGTTGATAAAGGTTATTTGTCATCTTTTCGAGAATTTGACTTATAGAACCAATTGTTCATTCTCTGAATATATCAAAGTGAGATGCAAATAATGACTGTTCCAAGTTCTATAGAATCAGTTTTCATTTACATCATAAAAAGATTATCTTTCAACATTTGCTTGCATGAGCAAAAGGGTTTGACTATTTCATATCAGTATTCAAATATCACTCCAATAATTGAATATAATAAGCTTATTATGCGAGAATAAAGGCTTAACATACGTAAATAGACTGTTGTTCTCACAAAGTTGTCAAATACTAGAATTCCAAATTGATCATTTTCACTTCTACTAAAATGTTCAAAAGAATTCTGATATCTTTTTAAAATTATATGTTGACACCTGGTATTCTCATTATGTTTCTCCTTGTTGCACAAATCTATTTTTTCCTGTGAATGATTCATTCTTTCTTACTCGTTTGGACCTTCTTCTAAAATAACTTGATCCCCTTGGTTTGAAGCTATTGTAGTTTTAGACAGTAACAAAACTATTTTCTAATAGCTTGGGTATGCATGATTGTATATTATCCTACTTTATTATAATTATTTATTTGAATCTACACATGAAAGACAGGTTGTCTCATGGAAACCATTCTATCTGTATGTGTTTTTGTGTCTTAATTGGAAGAAATAATCACTCATATTTTTCACAGACAACTTGGGAAACAAACATGCACACACTTTTGCGCTCATTATTTGATGAAAGGCAATAGAATCACCCTATATCTTGAACCGATAATAATGTAAACATTCTTTTTGTTCTATATCCACAAATATTCTTTTAGATAATCAGGATATGTTATGTTAGTATTACATTTTTTCGGAAGGAAACTTTCATGTTGAAAAGCTGTCTATGACAACCTTGGCTTTTAATATTTTATTATTCTTCACAGCATGTTGAGGCTTTGGAGATTCTTCTTCAAGGACTATGTGGTGTTCAGAGAGAACGATTGAGGATACATGAAATATGTCTCAAGAGTGGTCCACATCTGGGTGAGTGTTTTATTTCAATAATTTGATATTTTTTGGCCAACAACATTTTTATTCTTTACTGTTATGAAAGTATATTTGTTACTAAGAGGGAAAAAATATCCTGGGAAAACTAGCACGAAATAAATCACGAAATAACTTGCATCAGAAGACAGGGATATGTATTACAACAAAGCCTTCAATTGCTATATGTCAAAGAAGCAAGCCCATGAGCAGTTAAAACTGCATATGAGATGAATAGTACTGAGAAGGAAAGGAAAAAGAAGGATAGCCCATCGGAAGCTGAGAGTGCCTATGAGATGAACAATGCTGAGAATAGAGAGACAATTCTATTTTGTAACAGCAACATAAAAGCACCATCCTTCACCCAGCTCCACCAAAAGAGAAAAAGGGCACTTCTGCCCAGAACCTTACCCAATTTACTCCCTCCTAAGCCTTCTCCAAATGCAATTTTGGAAAATTACTTCGAATTATGAAGAAATACCCAGAATGCTTTGGAAGTCTGCAATGAATAATTCAGAATACCATATATGATTAGCTTCTGGCCATTGTAAAATGGAACGACTTTATACTTTTGTTTAGTGTTGTCTGTACAACCACATAATGTGTAATCTCTATTATATGTTTGTTTCAGTATATGCAGTGACAATTTCATTTAGAGTGATATCGATTTGCTAACAAATGAAGTAGATGATACAAATTTCCAAAAATATTTTAAACAAAGCCCTGAATTTGGCTAAACCTCATTATGGAGAATAATCATTTCTACAGGCTTCACTTTACATTTCATGTTGTTGTTTTACTCTGTTCTCTGAAGAAATTTATGCTTATCCAAGATGAGGTTTTCTCTGTATTGTATCTTCATGAATAGAGATGAAATATTTTCAAATTTCTGTATGATTCCCTCAATATTTTTGTGTATTTTTTAAATTATTTGTGCATCCAGTTTTTTAGTATAGCATATTTTGATCCTTTTCCATTAATCATGATTTTATGGGCTTTGTTTTTAGGCAGTGTAACCTCAGAGGTGCGACTCCTGTGTGACCTAGAGCAAGCTGAACCTTCGTGGTAAACCATGCATATTTACTTTCAAAACGTTGTTAGATTTTTATTTTTATTTTTTCATAATCAAGTACCCATTTAATATGTGATTGATTGGTGGCTTGTTCAGGACTGTTAGACATGTAGGTGGTGCAATGAGGGGTGCAGGTGCAGAGCAAATTTCTGTTCTGGTTAGGTCAATGGTGGAAAGCAAAACAAGCAAAAATGTTCTTCGTTTGTTTTATACACTGGGGTACAAATTAGATCATGAGCTTCTGAGGGTGGGATTTTCCTTCAATTTCTACAGGGGTGCACAAATCACTGTAACAGTTTCATCAATCAATAAAATGCTGAAGTTGCATGCAACTGACGAGGCGGTGCCAGTAACACCCGGTATACAAATGGTGGAAGTAACAGCACCTGCAGCTGCTGAAACCTACACTGAAGTTGCTGCTGCTGTGTCATCCTTCTGTGAATACCTTGCACCGTAAGAATCGCTTTTCTCAATTACTCATTTTTCTATACCAATTGCAAATGTTTTACACACCAAGAGGCTGGAGCTGCTAGTAACTAGCAGACTTACTGCATGCATTGTTAATTTTAATAACTTTTCATGCTTGGTTGATATTTCTCGGTCCTGATTGTCTAAGGTCGTGCCATCATATTAGAAATAGTTAACGGTTATCCATTTAAGTGGTTTCTCAACCTTGAGAGTCTGCAGAAAAATATCATACATTTATTATCTTTCTTCTCATCTATGAAGCACAAATACGAGGATAAAACTAAATTGAAAAAATATAGAACAATAGCGGGATCCGCTTGGAAGCTCTCAGACAAGTGGGCCTCCATTTTGTTTCTGATTTCCTTATCTTGTTTTATTAAATTTGATTCACGTGTCTGAGTGTTCTCCGGTGTGTTCCTCCAGCGTGTCAAGGACTGCACTCCTTCATCTCCGGCGTGTCTGAGAGCATGGCCGCGTTTAAACGCCATTTTTGTTACCTATCGGAGCTTCGCAGCTTCACATAGATCATTGATATATTTAACTCTTCGGTGTGAATTTCGCAGGCTACTCCACCTATCCAAACCAGGCATTTCAACCGGTGTTGTACCTACTGCTGCTGCAGCTGCTGCATCTCTAATGTCTGATGGTGGGGGCACAACATTGTAGTGAGACTGTACTGTTACTTTACAATCACACTTTATGTACATCACTTGCTTAATTGCTTCAAAGACACGTCAACGTAAATTTTCACTTCACAGTCGAAATATGCCGTCTCTTGCTTCATGATCTATAATTTGGTATAGAACAATGTGATTGTTTCAAGCTATTGGAAGTAGGAATAGTGTCATGTTTTATTCGTAAGAGAAGAAAAGAAACAGATGCGTGGCTAAATGTTTAATATGCTAAATTTTCAAATGTCCATGCTTCATTACATACGTTTCTGTTCGTCAATATCGCCATGATTTTGTACTTATGCCCTAGCTTTCTTTCCTAAATTGTGATCTCTGTAATTCAAAAGGAATTGAAGATTATAAAGACTTATGATGCATTGATTCTTCCTTTATTTTGTGTTCCGTATCCGTATCATTTTGTGTTCCGTATCCGTATCCGACATTTATTTGTATCCGTGTCCGACATTTATCCGTATACGATACTTTAGGATACTTTATTGATATTTATGAATGAAGTATTTAATATATAAACCAATAATGTTTTTATGATGATAATAATTTATAAGGTTTTACGTTAAAAGTATTTAATACATCAGATTTAATTTAGATTCATATAAGAATAATCATATATTTCTCAAATTTTTTTTAAGAAAATTGTATATTTTTGAATATGTATATATCACACATGTTCTATTATTTTTAAAATTAATGTATCAGTATATCAGACACATATCATATCTGATACATGTATCATATTTAATATATGTATCATATCTGTGTATTATAAATAAAGACAAATACAAAACAAGGATTAAAAACAAAGACCGAAAAATGAAAAAAATACTCTAACCCTTTGTTACTTCATTTTGGGATGAGCGAAGAATATCCCGATTTAATTGTTTTCTTAAAATCATGTTTTTATTCTTAAATGTTAATTATGAATTTGTTAGGGGTATCGAAAAGTGGGAAGAAAATATTTAAGAGATTGAGAGTCACTATGACACAAAAGGTTAATAAGGTAAATTACTTGTGGATAATTGATGGTCAAACTTCAAGATGGTCGATTGACTGAAAATTAAATATTATGAAGATCAAGGATTTTGAGCTCATAGCATTTAGAAAGTTGCCTTTGAAGACAATGTTGCCTTTGAAAGTTGATTGAATATTGCCTAACATCTTCTAAGCTATGAATCACAGGTATGATATGTGTATCGGATATGACATGTATCCGATACGTCTATACGTTTATTTTGAAAATAATAGAATACGTAATAAATACGCGATATATGAATATTGAAAAATGTACAATAATTCTTAAAAATATAATAAATATATGATTGTTATTATGTGAATCCAAATAAACTGTATTACTAAAGTGGTCAACATAAAAAATATAAATTATTGTCATCATAAAAGTACTACTGTAAGAAAATTCTTAAATTATGACCAATTTTAGTAACAAAAAATATGTTAGAGACCAATTTCCTAATTAGAGACCAATCATTTTGGTAGCCAAAACCTTGCTAACAAATGTTAGTGACCAATTTAGAAACCAATTATTTTGATAATCAAAACCTTGGTAGCTAATGTTAGTGAACAATTTAGAAATAATTCATAATAAAGACTATTTTACTTATTAATCTAGAGACTAATTATAATTTTTTGGAACTATTTTAGTTTTCAATAATTTTTAGTTTTTAAATTGGTACCTAAATTGGTCACTATATAGTAACCAATTATTTGTGAGCCAATTATTTGTTGTCACAAAAATTGGTCATTATTCAAATATTTTTTTTGTAGTGTACTACGATTTTATAAATTAGATACTTCATTGATAAGTATCGGTAAAGTATCCTAAAGTATCGAACACAGATACGTGACCCAAGTTGAAATATTAATGCATCATAGTTTCTAAGTCTCTATGGTCGTAAACTAGAGAGAATTATATTCTACAAAGGCCTTCGATTAAGTGTTTCTTTATGAAATGGATGCCATAAGACGAACATGTAGATCTTGGGAAGCCACAACAATTATTTTTTCATCAAGAAGATTGAGGAAAGATAAAGATTAAAGGCATCAATCAATGCACAAAAGGAGGCAAGTCAAAGCAAGTGAAGCAACAATTGACCTGGAGGTTGGTGAAGGGTAACTGCCCATGCCATATGAGTCTTAAAACCGTCAAGGGTAGTTATTTAGAGTTAAATCGGAATTTAAATTCAAATATTGTAACCAATTGCGGAAGAGGTAGAAAATATAAATAGGTTTATTTTGTATTTTACAAAAGTGACAACTTATGGAACTAATCATACATTCTAAAACGTTACGAATAGGAAAAAACGACTAGGCCAATGTTGATTATTGCAATTTGGGTCACTGCTTTCATTGACTTTTGTTACAAGTTTCTTTACTTTTCAGCACAAGTTACTTTAATTTACTGTTGTTAGCTATCATTTCCATCAACCATTGTGTTTTTGTTTGATTCAACCATATTTAATTTTCACTTCATCCATTCGTTATTACGTTTCATTCATTATCGCAAAAAATCCAAAAATATAAACAAAATGGCTGATTGTTATGTTCAAGATCCTTATGGAAGTTCACGTGAGTAAACAATCAAATTTCTTAAGTGTGTAGGTGAACTTAGTGCATCAAATCGACAACTTGCTTCAAATATTGGTGTTATGCATCGATACTAAGATGTGAACAACACCTAAGTTAGGATTGGAAAACCAAGTATTTGCTAGCCCCATTAAGGAGAACTTGCATTAGAGAGATTTAGTTGTCAAAATCACCTTTAAAATCGGTTGACCGAAATCCTCGTGAAACAATAGTATAATTTGTAATTACTAGCTTATGGGCCTAAAAGTTTAAATATACAAAAAATATTCTATTTTAAATTTGTTAAAAACTAAAACAAAAAAGATGACAATATTTGATCTAATTTAGGTTAGAGTTTGAATTTGATCTAATTTTGGTCTAAATGGTATGGAACTATTCGCAGAAATACACTAATCAATCGTATAATATAAATGGAAGAATACAATATTCTTTTACAAACTCACGAGTTGATAAATTTTAGATGTTTCTTAGTTTCCTCCTACTCAAATTTGACATACATTTAGCATTTAACAAAAAAGAGTGAGTTGCTCCAGAATCATATAAAACACTCAAACATTAACCTAACACGTATAATACTTTCATAATAAGCTAAAACATAATGCATAAGTAAGTCTTATATCCTTCAATGATTTCTACCAAGTGAAAAACTTCAAAATTAAGATAGAAAGTTATCTTTGATTTAGTCATGAGTGTTTACCCTCATCACCCCATCAAGATTATTTTTATCCGAATAATTTCATTTTCACAAGTCTTATCCACAACTCTATACTCAACCATTCTTAATATAGAAGAAACACAATAAACTAACAACCCTCAAGTCCATCCTAAGATTGAGTTGTTATGAACTCTTAGACAATTCTCCCTAAAACGAACACACAACTAACACAACACAAACATAAGACCCCACTTCCCAAAGATCACCTAAGGTTGAACTTGCTCTCATACCATCAATTAAGACCCTTTTAGTCCTTATAGAATATTAATCAAACCATTATGGAGATAATATAAAGAAATTTAAAATACACACGAGAATGTATGTATACATAGTACATATACAATTCTCCTCTATGTAAATAAGTTATTCGAATGATAAAGAAGTTGAAATGTTCCATAAGTGGAGGATTTATACATTACTAAATACATATAATATTCCAAAATACTAGCTTCATATCTCTTTCTTAAAATCTCTACTACTGAGCCTCATTGTCTTTACACTATCCTCCTCCACAATGGTGTCAAAAACTTATTAGTTGAAAACGGTAAGTGCACCGGTCACACGTAGAAAGTAATAAATATTGTTCTCTCCATAGGGACTAAGGAAACACATGACAACTCTTGCAATTCACAACTCAATTAGATAACTAATCTCAGAGACAAGCTCCATTAGGTATTTAATTCTAGTTCTAAGTTCAAAAGACATTTTCTAACACTTCAAAAACCACAAACTAGTCATGGGTGGTCAAGCCGCAATAAGCATTAAGCTCAAAAATCAAATACTAACTCAAATTTTAAAAGCATACACACACACACACACACATATATATATA
>Ga0214545_1012528_pt1 | contig 11005 bp, 13 predicted proteins | sample CNSS4metaG_FD_160064 | JGI IMG/M metagenome (GOLD analysis project Ga0214545, IMG submission 160064) | Root nodule microbial communities from cowpea collected in UCLA plant growth center, Los Angeles, California, USA - CNSS4 | ecosystem: Host-associated > Plants > Roots > Nodule | place: USA...
TATATATACACACACACACACACACACACACACACATATATATATATATATAAACAAAATTTAAAAAATACAAAATTATAAAATTAAAAAGAAGTTTGTGGGTAAGCTCCCCAACTCGTGGCGGGACGATTTAACATTTTTCAATTCACTTTTCTACGACAAGCCAACCCAGAACACCTCATTTTTGGTAAATGAATGACATAACAGACCAAAATGAGACGACAAACCCATTTTGTCACCTTAGTATGAAGAGAAGGAATTAGTGAAAAAGGAAGGAGAAAATTTTCTCTTCTTCAATGAGAGAGAATGTGTGTATAAGAAATGAAAAATAGAGGGGTTGTAGATCTTAAAAATTTAGTATCCAAAAATTGTATATTTTTAAAGTTGAGTGTTTGTGCTTTGATAACTAGAATAATATGATTGCTACTTTATATCGTGAGTACTTATGTATCTTTGCATGTGTCAACACCCAATTTCGTTCGGGTAAATGCATTTGTTTTGTTAATATATATATATATATATATATATATATATATATATATATATATATATATATATACATATATATAAAATAAATAAAAAAATATGTTTTTGATTGATGGTATGTTTTTTAACTTTAATTCTACCATGAAAAAAAAGAAAGAAAAAAAAGAAAAAGAAGGGAGAATCTAATTTGTTTTTAATTATCACACCCTTTTCATGAGTCCAAATGTTTTGTACATACTTTCACTCCCACTATTTGCTATTTACACTCCACATATGACATGTCAAAATAAATATCTTGAATTTATGCTTATCTGATGTGTCTCATTGATTTTTAAGTCAATGAAGATATTATTTTAATAATTAGAAGCAAATATTACTGATAATAATGATTTTTGGAGAATGGTACGATTTTAATAATTGGAAGAAAATATTCTTGGTAATAATTAAAATCAATTATATGAATAATATGTAATGATTTGATCAAAATCTTCATGTACCAGAAAATATATGATTCTAGTAATTATAAGCAATATTTTGTTAATAATTATAATCAATACCCTTAATATTATGCGACTTTTTAATTTCTGTAATATGTTTTATCGGGACCAATTCCTTCCTCATATATTTTATTATAATTAAATACTAGGATTTCAGTGGTATCCGAAGGTATCTATATAAGCACAACACCTCTCCAATGCAAGACACAAGAAAAAAATTCAAAAAACCTCTCTTCTTTTTTATTATCAGAGCACAAACGCAAAAAGGGTCCCCTTACTATCCTTTCAGTCCAGTATGTTTTGCTCTATTCGTGACCTTGAAAGGTAAATTCTTTTTGCTCCTAATGTTACTACGTCATTTTGCACTTTAAACCACACTAAAATATACTGCAGGTCTATAAATGTTCCTTAAATATATTAAATACAACAATTTTATAAATGTGATATAAAGTAAATCAACACCCACATTTATTTAAATGTTGTATTTAAAACACGTGGGCTAAAAAAAATGTGGTTCGAAAGAAAATGAAATCCACTTTAGGAGTTTTTCTACCTTTTCCCAGATCGAAAAATGTCTCTCCCATTCTTCACTATTGCACCTTTACTGTTGAACGTTATTGTCTCTCTCGTTCACGGTTGCACACCAATGCATCTCCCTCATTGACTGTTGCCAGTCCAACTACGTCGCGCAACTTCCTCTCTAGTTCAACCATCGCGGCTTCCTCTCAAGTCCAACTGCGTCGCGGCTTCCTCTCAAGTCCAACTGCGTCGCGGCTTCCTCTCCTATTCACTTTTGCGATTTTCGTTTCTCTGGTAGCTAAGCCATCGTTTCTCTGTTCTTCATTTTCGTTTATTACTCGTCGTTCTTCATTGTCTCTAACACTCATCGTTCTCCCTTTTTGTAATTTTGACATCTCACATTCTAAGGTTTATCTCTTCTACATCCACATTGCTTCTAGTCTCTTCACATTGATCGGTACAATTAAGGTTTTTCTCTTACCTATGCAATTTAGCGTTTAGTCCCTGATTTTGTTAATTTCTTTTAGTTTGGTTTAATTAATTTTGCTTGTGAGTATAATTGAGGGTTATTGTTTTTGTTCTTTGAGCCCCGTGCATGTTTGAAATGGTATAAAGTGTTTTTAATCTACCTCTTTGCCTTATCTTTTGGCCAACAAAGCAAAAACCTTAAACAAAACTATGACACAGTTAGTGATGAGATTGAGATGCTGAAAATGAGAGAAACAAGTGCGGCAAAATATTCTTATAAGAGTGAACCGTGAACGTTTCAACATTAGGTTTGTTAGCATGGTGCTTGTTCATTCATTCATTAGTGTAGCTAACACAGTAGGGATATATAAGACATTTTAATCTATTGAAAAACCATTCAACAAATTAAAAAAATAACAAGGACCAAATACAACTAATTAATGTTACAAGGTCTACAATATGAATTACAAACATCAAATACACTTTCTTAATGATGTAACTATGTGGAGAGCACACGTTCCAGCCTTGATCAACATGGATATCATCAAATCTCCTTTCCTTCATCAATGTAGACTTCATTCTAATGGTAATGGTTTCAAGATAGTTCAAAAGGGCTTCATTAAGTCTTCATCAAATCTTCAAGAAGCATACCACCTTGGCTTCACATGTCAACAATCTCCCCTGATTTGATGAAGTCAAGTTCTATCTTCTTCTATCTATATTATTCTATCTTCCATTGCAAATTTCTTCCATTGGTTGGATACCATTAAGTTGATGAAGTAACACCTAAGCTTGAAACTTGTGAACTTGAAAAACATTCGCAGTGGCAATACACACAAGCTAACAAGCACACAAATATGTCCATGCTTCCCCTATCAATAATATGGGTTTAAATACATATTTGATTTTAATTCCAATTTTAATGCTTCTATTTTGGTTCAATTTGATCAATTTGCTATTTGTTAATTTTTCTCCCCCTTTGGATTCTTTAAAAAGAACAAATGCATAAAGAGAACAAGCATTGCATATCATTTCATTAATACTGGAACAGAATACAACCAACAAAACTGAAAAACAGAGAAAATGGACATAAAGCTGATATAATTAGCTGACTGAAAATAAAAACAACCAACTGAAACGGACATAGCTTAAACTAAAAAAGCACAAACACATGGATGCAATGCATGATCCTAAATAGCCAACACACTCAGTCATCCTAAGGATCATTTCTGGTCTAGAATGAGTTTAACATGTCATGGATATCATGGATTTGGCCATCCAATGCATTGAATCTCTCATTACAATAGTTGTGATGTGCATGTTGGGAAACATTTAGCTCCTGCAGCTGGTTCAACACCATCCTTTCAAAATATGAGTACACAGGGCCTCTATCCTCTGGAGGGTTATAGAGAATTAAGTCCATAGGTCCAGTAGTTGGTTCTTCCTCTTAATTTGCACCACTTGGGCCAGCTTCATGATCATGTGCACCACCAACTACAACACCAGCAGTTGTCCATGCATTTCCCACCTTGAGAAAGCCCATTTTGTGCAGATTTTGGTTGGAGGTTTGGTTCAGCAATCTAGTTGACTCTTCTAGCTCATCCTCTACATCAATTCCAAAGTATTATATGAATTTTGACACCAAAAGCACATATGGCAGCCTAAAATTCGTGAGCCTCTTGGCCTTGAGCATGTGATCACGAAATACATAGATCCAATCCACTTGAATGTTGTGTTGGATGCAGTACATGAGTATCAAATCTCCTTCATTCAATGTTGAATGGTTGCTACCACGTGGAACTATGATTTTTGTGACAATCATAGCAAGAAGCCTTTGATCCACCTTGAGAACACCAACATGGAAGTGCTTGATTTCAGAAACAGGATTTCTCAAGCATTGGCCATAGTATTTCACCTTGTTGAATTCTGGAACAGCCCCAGTTTCACCTTTCCTCACTTTCACACCCCTTGTTTTAAGTCCAACCACATCTTTCCAAGCCTTTGTGTTGATCTCTATTCGAATCCCCTTGATACTTGACAACATGTCATTTTTGAACTCTAAGTTGGTCAAAAACACCTTCACCAATTCTGGATAAATTTTCCCTGAAAGTTCAAGGAATGTCTTCAACTTTTGATGTTTGAGTTGTTGGAATAGGCTCCAAAGCCTTCAGCTCTCACCCACGAAAACCTCAACACGTTAGTAATGCTGATTTGCTTCCTATTCATCTCAATGAGGAACACTTGAATGTTGTCCTCATGATCCTCAAATCATGCTTCAATTCTTCCATGGCTTTTGTGATTTGGAGACCTTGGGGTAGGAGGAGTGGAGTGCTCATCATCAAATTGAGTGGCTCTTTGTTGACGATGAGCCATGATGAGTGTGGGTATGGCTAATTCTAAGAGAAGTGTGATGCAAATGCAACAATACAAGTGTAGTATTTATAATTGAACAAATTGATTTTCAGAAACAATTGATTAAATGGTGCAGATTTTCCTAATTAATTCATTTTAGGTTACCCAAACCAGTTTAATGTAGTCCAAAACAGTATCTCACGCATTCATGGTATTTTCAATGTGTTTTTATGAGTGAATCAATCAGTTCAGATCATGTGAGCTGCATGCACATTGGAATTGTACATTAAACATGCTTTTTGGTCAAACAAATCAGTTAAAGCAACACATGGCTGATGAAATAACTGTTTGGAGCAGATAGTACCTGACAAAAAGACGCTTTCTTTGACTGGGTCAGCTTTACAATTTCATTCGTGAGTAAATGCACAGTTTAAGTAAAATCAACACGTTGAAAAGCAGAATCAGTCGATTAAAACAACATCAGAGTATTAGAGATTAAAACCAGAATCTGGTTAAGTGAAATCAGTTGACTGATTTTGAAAATCAATCGATTGAAAATCGTAAAATTGAACTTTTTTTTCTAGATTCATTTTTAATGAAATCAACTTTCTGAATTGTGAAAACAGCAGATTAAAAACCATAACAGATCAATTTTTCATCATTTAGTGGCAGTTTAAGTGAAATAAACATGTTGAAAAAAACCAAAGGTTGACAGATCATGATTTGTGCAAACAGAGGCAAATTTAAGTGAAATCAACATGTTGAAATTAAAAATCAATAGGTTAAATATGACAGTTTTCAATTTTTGCATACAACAACTGATTTTTATGAAACCAATGCATGAACACATAAGATTAACATGCTAAAAACACATCAGACCACATTCTTGATGTCTAATATGCCTAGTTCAATTCTTAGCTTGTTAAACCTATCTCCAGCCAATGGTTTTGTAAACAAATAAGCCAATTGATGTTCAATTTTAACAAATTGAATTTCACAATCTCCCTTTTGAACATGATCACGAATGAAATGATGCCTAATCTCTATATGCTTGGTTTTAGAATGTTGTATTGGATTCTTGGTTAAGTTGATGGCACTAGTATTATCACAATGCAAAGGTACCTTGCTTAGCCTTACACCATAGTCCAAAAGTTGATACTTTAACCATATGATTTATGCACAACCATGTCCAACAGCAATATACTCAACTTCAGCAGTGGAGAGTGCCACACAAGCTTGCTTTTTGCTATTCCATGAGATTAGACTTGATCCAAGTAGATGGCAAGTACCACTTGTGCTTTTCCTATCCAATTTGCACCCTGCATAGTCAGAATCTGAAAAGCCACTAAGAGTTATGTTAGAATCACATGGATACCATAAACCAACATTGGTTGTTCCTTTAAGGTACTTTAGAATCCTTTTTGCAGCCTTAAAGTGTGATTCCTTTGGATTTGCTTGGAACCTAGCACATAAGCATACTCCAAACTAAATGTCTGGCCTACTTGTTGTAAGATAGAGCAAAGACCCAATCAACCCTCTATGTTTGGCTGAATCCATTGGTTGGCCAGCCTCATCTGCATCCATAAGACAATTTGTTGCAATTGGAGTGGCAGCTTCCTTGCAATCCTTCATTTTGAACTTTTTCAACAAGTCAAAACAATATTTTGATTGATTTAAAAATTTTCCATGCTTGATTTGCTTCACTTGCAACCCTAGAAACTAGGTAAGCTCAACCATCATGGACATATCAAATTCTCCCGGCATAGGTGCAACAAACTCTTCACACAAAGTGTTGTTATTTGAACCAAAGATGATATCATCAACATACACTTGAACAAGTATAACATGATTTTCATGTTTTCTAATGAAGAGCCTTTTATCCACTTCACCTCTAGCATAACCTTTTGATAAGAGAAAATTGTTTAGCCTTTCATACCATTGTCGTGGTGCTTATTTCAAACCATATAAGGCCTTTTTCAATTTGAAAACATGGTTAGGATAGAGATGATCCTCAAATCCAGGAGGTTGTGATACATACACTTCTTCATTTAGGAAACCATTCAAGAATGCACTTTTCACATCCATTTGATGCAATTTAAAGTTACACATGCAAGCATATGCTAAGATTAATCTCAAAGCTTCTAGCCTAGCTACATGTGCATTAGTTTCACCAAAATCAATGCCTTCTTCTTGGTTATAACCTTTAGCAACTAGTCTAGGTTTGTTCCTTACAATATTACCATCTTCATCCATTTTGTTTCTAAAATCCCATATAGTTCCAATTATATTCATATCATCAGTTTTAGGCACTAGAAACCACACATCATTTCTTGTGAATTGATTGAATTCATCTTGCATAGCCACAATCCAATTACTATCATTAAAAGCATCATTCACATTTTTAGGTTCAATTTGAGATACAAAAGCAACATGCTCACAAAATACAATCCTACGTCTAGTAGATACTCCCTATTTGATATCACCTATGATGTTGTCCTTTGATAAACTTCTAGGCTGGATCCAATCCTTGGGCAAGTTGTTGTCTGCAGCTTTTTCAGTCGAGTGTTTTTCCTTTTCAACCGATTGATTTCCTACAGCAGAGGGCTTTTCTGCAACAGAAATATGCTTCTGTAGTAGATCTTCTTCATCTGCATTCTTTGGTACTTGATCTTGCAACTTTGGGTTAGTTTCATCAAATACAACATGCATAGACTCTTCAACAGTCATCAATCTCTTATTATAGACTCTATATGCATGACTTTGTGTAGTATAGCCTAGAAAAACACCTTCATCCGCTTTTGCATCAAATTTGCCAAGACTTTCTTTGCCATTATTTAAGATGAAACACTTACATCCAAATACTTTTAGGTGACTTAAAACAGGCCCCATTCCTTTGAAAAGCCCATAGGGTGTTTTCTTCAAAATTGGCCTAATCAACACTCTATTTAAAACATAGCAAGCAGTGTTGACTGCATCAGCCCAAACTTAGGTAGTGAGTTTTCATTCAACATAGTTCTAGCTAGTTCCTCAAGTGACCTGTTTTTCCTTTCAACAACACCATTTTGTTGTGGGGTTCTTGGTGCAGAAAAATTATGCTTAATGCCATGCTTTTCACAAAAGTGTTCAAATCTTTCATTTTGAAATTCCCCACCATGATCACTTTGAATAGACACTATCTTGGAACTCTTTTCATTTTCAAGCATCTTGGCAAGTCTTTTGAAAGCATGAAAAATGTCATTTTTGGCAGCTAAGAACAAAGTCTATGTGTACCTAGAGAAATCATCAACAATGACTAATGCATAAAGATTGCCACCAAGGCTCATGGTTCGAGATGGACCAAATAGATCCATGTGAAGTATCTCTAAAGGTCTTTCAGTTGAAACAACATTTTTGGGTTTAAAAGAGACCTTGGTCTGTTTTCCTTTTTGACATGCTTCATACACTCTATCCTTCTCAAACTTGAGTTTTGGTGGTCCTTCAACCAGTTGTTTTCTATTCAGCCGATTGAAATGATGCATGTGTATGTGACAAGTCTTCTATGTCATAACCAAGTGTCATCCTCTTTTGTAAGCAAACAATAGATGCTAAATGATGCATGATGCAGGTCAAGTAGATATATATATATTATTGACTCTTTTGCCTATGAAAATAATACTACCATGTGCATCATATATCAAGCAATTATTTAGTTCAAACATGACTTTAAAGCCTTTATCACATAGTTGATTTATACTTATCAAATTGTGTTTGAGTCCTTCAACCAGCAACACATTCTTGATGTTGAAAGAGGATCCATTGCCTATGACTCCATTTCCAAGGATTCTTCCTTTGTTGTTGTCTCTATAGGTTACAAATCCTTCCTCCTTCAACTTCAACTTTGCAAATTTGGTCTTATCTCCTGCATGTGTCTCGAACAACCACTATCAAGGTACCACAAATCTTTCTTATCACCTTTTATGACCTGCAAAACAAATTTGGATTACTTGGTACCCTTTGATATGTTGGGTCCATCATGGTTATGTCTTTCTAGATCCTTTTGGGATCCATTTCATAATCCCTTTAGGAACATCATATTTTCTTGCATGACAGTTCTTAAAAACATGACCTTTTTGCATACAGTAGTTGCATGAAATGAATGGCATATCACTTGGCATACTTTTTGAAAAGAAACTAGATAACTTCTTGGTTTTCTTTTGAAAAGATGGATTGTAACCAAGTCCAGCTTTGCCAAACACACAGTTGAGAACCAAGAAGAACCTCTAAGTTTGCTTTCCCTCTTGTGAACCTTGCACAAGTCTTTATAAGGTATTTCACTTGATTTTTCAAAACTGTGCAGTTTTCACAAGGTTTTTCAGTCGATTGATTTCTAAAGCAGTCGGTTGAATTACTGTAAATCATTTCTAAATGTTCAAAATCAGTTTTTAAATCAACTATTTTTTTTCTTCAGTTGACTAACTCTGTTTTCCAGCCAGTTGTTTAAGCCTTTCAACCGATTGTTTAATGCAGAAATCTTATTTGCTTCATTATGCAACTCTTCAAAATCATGCAACAATTGATTATAGTCATTTATGTCTAGAGAACTTACTTGGCTTAAGGAGGATGACTCATAACCAGCCATGAGGCACAAGTTGGCTTCTTCACTCTCATCTTGTAAGGAGCTACTTGTTGAATCATCATTGTCCTCCCATGCAATGTATGCACATTTCTCCTTTGGCTTCTTCTCCTTTTTTCTATCAACACTCTTCTCCTTTTCTTTGTTAGCATTTGGACATTCAATTTTGATATGTCCTTGTTTTCCACAGTTATAACATGTAAAATTAGAAGAGTTTGATTCATTATGTTTGGAAGTATACCTCTTGGGATTACCTTTGCTACCTTTCCTTTTGAGATACTTACCAAACCTTTTGACAAGGAGATTCAAGTTCTCACTTTCACTTGATTCAGCCCCCCTTTCCTCGAGTTCCTTATTCTTCTTAGTGCTAGTCTTCAAGGATATATTCCTTACCTTTTTCTCACTTGACTCAAGCTCATTAAGCCTTTGCATCTCAATCTCATGCTCCTAAGCTTGCCAAACAATGCAGTTGTAGTCAAAGTGGATAGATCTCTTGTTTCTGAGATAGTTGTGACCTTTGGTTGCCAAGATCTATCAAGACATTTCAGCACCTTGATGTTTAACTCTTCTTTGTCAAATTCCTTACCCAAACCCATGAGATGGTTGACTATGTGAGTGAATCTTTTTTGCACATCCGCTATAGATTCTCTTTGTTTCATCTTGAATAGCTCATACTCTTGAATCAAGGCATGCTTCCTTGCTCTCTTAACATCATTGGTTCCTTCATGAGTCACTTCAAGAACCTCCCACATTTCCTTGGCACTCTTGCATTGTGAAACACGAAAAAACTCATCCATGTTGAGAGATGAAGTGAGGATATTCTTTACATTGCAATCATATTGAGCTCTCCTCCTTTCTTCCTCAATCCATTGAGTCCATGGCTTATCAACCTGCATATTTTCAACAGTATGCTTAGGAGTATATGGTCCATTTATGATTGCATCCCATATCCCTTGATCTATTGATTCAATAAAGATTTTCATCCTAATTTTCCAAAATTGGTAATTAATGCCACTAAACATAGGAGATCTATGAATTGAGGCACATTCAGCAAAGGGTAACTTGTTTTCAGCCATTTCAAGTAGTTCAAAACAGATTTAGGACCTTACTTGAGCAAATTTCAAGTACCTAGCTCTAGATACTAATTGTTAGTTTTGAAATGGTTGAAATGCCAAGAAGGGGGGGTTGAATTGGCTAGTTAAAAAATTAGGATATCTTTGATTGCTAAAAACCACCTTTAATAGAATCATTTAGATCACCAAGTTAGGATGTAAAAGGTGTTGGACAATATACTTTCAGTCGATCAAAAACAGAGTTAACAGATTGATTTTACTAAACAGATTTTGTTATGGTATAATCAATCGATTGAAACAGAAAAACAGCCGACTGAAATATTGGGAAAAATACAGAAATGAAGATTTGAGTTTTAAAACAAAAACAATGCTCAAGAATGATCAAGACAGATTCTAAATGATTATGTTAACATGCTCAATGCTGCAGATGTCATGAGAACATGCAAGAACATGAAAAAGATGATTAAAGCACAAGTTCTTTAAACTTTAAAATGAATATGCAAGAGTGAAAGGTTAGAGAAGACAACCTGAGCTTGAATTTGCACTATTTCAAAAGATTTACAAAGAATCCACCCTTACACTTTCAAAATATGCAAAAACCACACAAAAGACTCTTGAATCACACAAGAGTCACACCAGCACAGCAAGAACCCTCTTGCAGACCTGGAAAACCACCAGGCACACACACAAAGCTTGAGAAAGATCAAACCTCAGTGGTAGCACAACCCAGCCTACCACAAACCACCTTCTCCAAGCTTCAAACCAAGCCAAAAGCTCTAAGAATTGATCCAAGATCAATCTTCAACTGCTGTAAAGTATATGATCACGAACGAGACAGTTTCCACAAGTTTCCAGAACAAATTCGTGCTAAAAAATGATCAACAGACCTCTCTTTCGAAAATCACAGCTTTTATAGTCAAACTGTTACGAAATTCAACAGGTTGATTTTCAAATCAATCGGTTGATTTCACTTGACTTAAGTGAAATCAGTCGATTAA
>Ga0214545_1012531_pt1 | contig 11004 bp, 9 predicted proteins | sample CNSS4metaG_FD_160064 | JGI IMG/M metagenome (GOLD analysis project Ga0214545, IMG submission 160064) | Root nodule microbial communities from cowpea collected in UCLA plant growth center, Los Angeles, California, USA - CNSS4 | ecosystem: Host-associated > Plants > Roots > Nodule | place: USA...
GCCCGACGAGGATTAATCCTCGCTCCTACGTATCTCCATGTGAATGGAGAATCAGGGTTACGTAGTTCTTTTTGAAAAATCTATTTGGAAAATTATTTGAAAATGATTTAATTTGTTTTATAATTTTAAAAATCTTTTTATTTAAATTTTATTATTATTTTTAAATTGGTGTCATGCGACCCGAGCGGCCGGATAGACACTTCAAATAAAAATTTTTTTCTAATCTTTTATTTTTTATTTTTTAATCATTTATAAATTTTTAATATTTTTTAAAGTTATTTTAGAGTAGTTATGGATGTCATTGCGACGTGAGCAACCAAATAGATATAAAAGAGTAAACAAAGAAAGTTATATTTTATTTTTGGATCATTTGTATATATTTTTAGAAAAAACAAAAGTCTAAATCAAAAGCTGAAAGAATTGAGAGTGACGTACCTTAAAACAAATTTCAATATCTCTCCACCTTTTCTCTTTTCTTTTTTGTTTTTGCTTCCTTTTCTAATTTGTGTTTGTTTTTTCAATAGAGATAAAGATGAGAGGTGTCTATGTGGGTGGTAATGAGAGGAAGAGAGAGTGTAAAGAATGTTTTTTTTTTCTACCTCCTTCAATATGTTTTTTTAAGAGAGATAAAAAAGGAGGTGTGTATGTGGGAATGGTGATGGAAAAGAATTAGAGTAGTGTAGAGAATCTTTTTTTCAGGGTCCTTTCCGTATGACAGAGTGCGTATTTATATTCAGAACTTGCAATGTCAATGCAATCTCAGCCTTAATTGTAACGAACAATATAAGGAAGGAATTGGTCATGATAGTAGCAAATTATGAGTATCAAATCGCAGCAAATCAGAGCACAAAATCAATCATCATCAATAACAAATCAGAGCACAAAATTAATCCTAATTAATAATATTGATTTTTACCATTTGAAGAGATATTGCTTCTAATTATTATTATATAATTAATTTCTCTATTAGGAACAAAAGTAGAAAATATTTGAGTTATTGGGCTCATGAAAATTAATAACAAATTGGGCTCTTTCCCTTTTTTCTCTTCTTTTTTTTCTCTCTTTTTTCTTTTTTTTTTCTGAAGTTGATGTTTGAAGATCTTTTTGAAAAAAATTTTGTTTCACATTTTTTTTCCATTAACTAAAAAACCCTTTTTTTATTATTTTTTTCGAAAATAAATTTATTCACCCAGACGAAATTGGGTGTTGACAGCTGCCCCTCTTTACTTAGATTTTATTAGATAATTTGAAAATTTGACTTTTTCATATTATCGTAATAAAAGATAAGTAAAGATAAAAACACTAGAAAACGTAACTCATCTATGAAACCTGATGCAATGCTAAAAAACGTGCAGTCCACTAAATAGGCCATGATACAATGTGTTTATGTACTCCAACCCAAACCGCAAAAGTTGTAACTCATCTAACCATAAACACGTAACCCAGCATCTCATACGATATATGAAGCACAACATTCAAGCATTAAACGTTTAAAAGAGAATAGAGAAAGAGTTAAGCTTCCCCTACCTCGTATAGTAGTCCTCCAACTTTTGTTTCCTACTCGTAACCCTTCGTGTCTCCCTCTTGGTTTCCTCATCTCACCCTCTTCTCTCTCCCTTGCAGCATGTCTCCTAAAACCCTCATCTAGACCGTTCACAGTTTTAGGTTTTTGTAGATTTAAAAAAAACATACATAATTTTCTTTAGTTTTTATACATGCATTTTTAAAATATAATATTTGGCCATTTTTTATTTTCTATCTATAATGTGGCAGCAATATGCTTAAAAACCAATAATCCTAACCTTTAAATTATGAAAGAAAAAGGTATTGTAGGATGTGGGTAACGAAAAAGAGAAAAATAAAAGGAACTATGGAACCTAACATAAAAGAAGAGAGAGAAAACTAATTGAAAATAAGCAAGCCCCACAACTTAAATGAGAAAGAAAAACATAACAAGTACATAAAATACATTTTTGGCCATCCAAGTTTCAAACCTGCCCCTCTCCAATGCCAACCATTCACTTTATCCACTCGGCTAAATGTTTAGTCATGCTATTTTGCACACTAAAAATCTAAAAACACATATCTTCCTCATAATATAAATAAATAAATAAATAAAACCACAACTTAAATCACTTAAATAATTATCCCAAAATTTCATAATTAATTAAATAATAAAAATAAATAAACAACACTTAACTTAAATCAATCAATTAATTATTTCATCATATATCAAAATTAAATAAAATACTTAATTAAATAAATTCACAATCTCAAACAAGCTATCAATTTTTCTATATGTTTCCCTTTATTCTAATTTTTCTCGGGTCTTAAAATTGTTAGAAATTGTTAATGAAATTGTTATGTTTTCAGGCTCTTCTAGATTGAAACTGAACAACATGAAACTTTATACAATATTGTAAGATGTGGACATTGATGAAGTTAGTAATTTCTTTAATATTTCATTAAAAAATAAAGGTTAAAATACTCCATTGGTCCACGTTTTTGTTCAAAAATATAGACCAAGGGAGTATTTTAATCAAAAATAAACGAAAATATCAATTGTTAGTGATTTTTTATTTGTTTATTTTTCAAGAATCTATTGGAGAAAGTGGACTTATTGATTCATACACTAATTAAAGAATTTTTGTTGTGTTAAACATAATTTTATATTTACTTTTATAATTATTTGGACTTGTATGAATTTGAATTTATTTGAACTTTATTTGAAATTTATGATAGTGATGTATTTTATTTTATTTGAATTTATGCTTAAAATATTTGTTTGCTAAATATTTTTGTTAATATCCAGCGGGTAGAGTACATGGGAGCTACTACTTATACCCTACATGCCCCGTTGATATCCCTAGTGGCAAGCAAAAAGCAAAAAGTTTTTTAATTCAGTCTTCGAAGAAGTGATGAAGAAAGCGTGGGAGCATCATCTTCAACCTCTCTTCATCATCTTCAATCGCTCTTCTTCTCTAAACCTATCTTCTTCAACAAACCCATATTCTACAACCAACCTTTGTATCTATTCCAACCATGTGGGTGAACCCATTGGCCGAAAGCTCCGACGGTTGCGCCTCCCTATTCATTGGCAACTAGAGGCGGAATTTTCGATGTCTTTGTAGTGGCGTAAGGGTTGTGGTTGTCCTTCATTCCTTTAGTTCGTTAGAGAAAGTTTAATAGTGTCGCTTCTTCGAAGAGGTGCGTGATGACAGATTTGAATTATTTTGGAGTGTTTTTTGTCATTTGTTTTTTGTAAAAGGCAAAGACGAAGTTGGTTTTTTGTTTCAAATGTTGGTTTAAGAGGTTAGGGTTAAGTAAATCTATTATTTTTTTGGTTCATGTTGCCCCTGAAATGATGCCACTGACATTTATTCTTACGTTAACTAAGTTAAGTAAGCCACTATAGGGCTATTTTTTTCCATGTTGGCCCTTTTTTGGATGCCTTTGAAATCATATTATGCCATTGACTATAAAGAAAATATTTTCTTACTCCAATGTGTCTTTCCTGCATTCATGAAGTGTGAAGAACTCAGTTGATTATTTTTCATTTGAAATGGGTGGTAAATGTAAACGCAAATTATTACTTGAAAAGGTGGACAAAGGGGTCAGTAAACGCAAATAATCAATCCAAAAGATGGACAAGGAGGTCAGTCAATTTTAACGTTGTAGTAATGATTTTTTTTTGTCTCATAAATTGTACTGCTTTTTAAATTAGTGTTTATGTGTTTACATGGTATTATAGGTTAGAATTAAACATCGATGTCAAACAAAATACATTATTGAAGTAAATGGTGTATTGGCACCCACACATTGTCCTAGGATTGAAGGCAAACCTTTTATATGGTGCTTGTACCTAAAAAAGAAGTTGAATATAAATTGTCCACTAATAAGTGAAGTTCTTTGTTGATGGGTTCCAGATAGGGAATTCATTAAAATTAGGCATTAATTTGTAAAATTATTTGTTTTACATGTTAGCATATGTTTGGGATTAACTGTAGTAGGTGAAGAGGTTGATTTTGATAGTGATGTATATGGTGAGGCTGGGTCATTGGTAGAGATTGAAGACCACGATGTTGAAAGTGTTTGTCATTTGTTTTGCTACTTTGTTTTGTTGTATTATATTTTCCCAGGACGTCTATGACGGTACCAAACATGTCTTTTAGGTTATTAGGTAACCTTGACAACCTGGAACAGTACAGCTGGGCAAGTTTTGTACAGTCTTTTGGTAGCTTCTCTGAATCGGTCATAGAAGGTTTTTATAGAAAACCAAAATGAACATACCATTTTTGTAACTAGTTCTTTCATAATATGAAATTATTTTATCATGTTTTACTTTTGACGTTTATTAATTTTGGTTTTATGTTTTAAGGTTTGGGTTGCAAGGCGTCTTTCGTTAGGAGGCCTTGATGGTGACATAGTTTTCCCTAGATTTTTGTCGTGGCCAATGTTGAGAATTAGGGGAGACAATATTAAGAAGTACTTTGAATGCAATAAAGTGTGTAATATTAGCTTTCATATTGCTTTATGCAATGTGTTGTGAAATGTGTTTTAACTAAAATACAAACAAGTACTAACCTAGGTCATATGTTTTTGACATTGATAGAAGTTGATACCAAAGTACAGTAACCTTGGTTTAGTTAAGTATTTTGTAGTATTGATCAAATTTGCACCATTTATGAACTTCTTGAAATAAAGCACACGTAGGAACTAAATGACTCCATTTTTAGTATTGTATGGTTATTGAAAAGTTAATAATTGCAAACCTAAGGTATATTTCAAGTCCATGTTAATAATACATGAGTAGGGATCATTTTTAATGGTTGGCTTATTCAGTAACCAGTAAACAAAAAGCTATGAACATTTTAAAGTAAAATTAACTTCATTGTTGTACTCCTTCAATTTAATTGACATGAAGGAAAATGTTTATAAATCCATGTTACAACCACGAGCTAACTAACATACGAATAAGTACAAACACGAGTTATCTGTTTTTGACACTCATAAAATCTTATAGGAAAACATGTGTTCTAACATTTTGTTGTTATTTGCAGGCTATTTTTGATTAGGGCCTAACTGCAACAAAATAAACAACCCAATTCTTCGTGGTGATGTCCATATAAACGAAGACAGCACGACAAAAGGAAATTATGACAAACCTCTTGGTAAAAATGAAATAGAAAATAAATTAATGCGGAGATCGAAAATTCATGAAAGACTACCACTACAAAAAAAATTGAAATTACCGACGGAATTTTACCGACGGATATACTTCTGTCGGTAAATTTGAATTACCGACGGATTTTACCGACGGATTCTCAAATTTTAATTACCGACAGAAAAATCTGTCGGTAAAAAAAATTTCACTTACCGACAGAAAAATCTGTCGGTAAAATCCGTCGATAATTCAAATTTTTTTTACCGACAAATTTACCGACGGATTTTTTCATCGGTAAAAGAAGCGGGAAATTTCCCGCCCAAATTTGAATTACCGACGGATTTACCGACGGAAAAATCCGTCGATAAAAGAAACGGGAAATTTTTTGTCCTAATTTGATTTACCGACGGATTTATCCGTCGGTAAAAGAAACGGGAATTTTCCCGCCCAAATCTCACCTTATAAGAAGACGAGGAGAAGAAGAAGAGAAGAAGAAGAAGAGAAGAAGAAGAAGAGAAGAAGGAGAAGAAGAAGAAAAAGAAGGAGAAAGAAAAGAAGAAGGAGAAGAAAAGAAGGAGAAGAAGAAGAAGAAGAGAGGAAGAAGGAGAAGAAGAAGAGGAAGAAGGAGAAGATGAAGGAGAAGAAGAAGAAGAAAGAGGAAGAAGATGACAACGATGGTGGCGGCGACGATGGTGCCAGTGGCGACGGTGATGGCGACGGCGACGACGGCGGCGACATTGACGGCGACCACAAAAAAAAAACGAAAAAAAAATTGAAAGAGGGAGGAGGAAGAAGATGAATAGTGTAACTAATTTACCGACGAATTTTTGGTAATTACCGACGGATATTTAGGTCGGTAATTACCGACTGATATTTTTCGTCGGTAATTACCGACGGATTTTTCCGTCGGTAATTACCGACGGAACATGATTTCCGTCGGTAAAATTTTACAGACAAGCATTTTACTGACAAATTTTTGACCGTCGATGATCCGTCGGTAATGTTGATTTAGCGACGGATTTCGGCCATTACCGACGGATTTTGACCGTCGGTAATAATGGTTTTTCTTGTAGTGTACTAAGGAAGATTAAAGAACAAATAGAAAAGATTTGTACATAATTTGACAGTACTGTTGAAGCACAACCTTGTGTAACCTTGTGCTTCTAAGCAGAAAATCATTGATAAAGCTAATATTAGTGGTGAAGCAAAGGTCTTTCTTTTTCAAGAGAACTTGTTTGATGAAGTTAACATCTATGGTGAAGTACAATGTTGTCCTTCTCAACAAAATGTCTTTCATAAACCTGACATTAGTGGTGAAGCACAATCGTGCCCATCTCAACAGAACAACATTGATGAACATGAGATTAATGTTGAAGTATAGGCATGTCCTTCTAATCATAACACCTTTGATTAGTGTTATGCTGACATTAGTGTTCAACCACGACCTTGCTTTTCTGAGCAGAATGACTTACATGAAGTTGATATTAGTGGTCAAGCAAAGGTCTGTCATGATGAGTAAAACACCTTTCATGAAGTTGACATTACTGCTCAACCACAACTTTGTCCTTTTGAGCAGGACCCCTTTCATGAAGTTGATATTACCGGGAAACTAGAGCCTCGTACTTTAGAGCAAGACCCTTTTCATGAAGCCTAATACCAAAACATGTCAACAATGTGATGAAATTTAATGGAATATTGTCATTGTGTCCATGATTGAGCATGTCATTCACAAACACGATCACGTAAAGCACAAAATGTGTTTTCTTATGCCATGTTCTTTAAAAGACTATAAAAAATGGTTGTCTTAACCTCATTACATCCTACAAAGAACGATCGCTTTATCAACTTTATGGTACACATTTGAACGTAGTCATATTGAATATAATTGAAATTGTATAATGTACATGAATAATCTTCAGTTGTAGACATTTGTTTGTCTTATTGAAGTTGTGAACCATGTTGGTTGTGTTATATGTTACAATAGGCAGAAGATCATTACGTTCTGTAGTACTAAAATATAGAGTCACATTTTCAGTTATAAACATATATACTAAAACCAAGAATGAAGTATGTAAAATATAAACAAGGTAGTAAGACTTACAATGTGATCCTTTATTGCTTTATTTATAGATGCTCTTGATTTGTGCCTTTTACAATCGTTATCAATGATTGATATAGCCTTAATGATCGTGGTCTGCCTTTTCTTTTCACGTGTATTGGGCTACATACATTATCGTTCATTAAAGTTTTAGTACTTGGTGAAGAGTTACCGTTGTGTGGGTGTAAATACGTACTTTGACTATTGAAAGAAGGTAAAGCATGATTGGTAGCCATAGACTAAAGTTGGTTAAACAAAGATTTTGTGGCACTTTCAGACTGACGGGCAACTTTAGCAATGTCATAAAATTTATTACACAATAAGTCATATCTTTCCACATGTAGGTCATCATTCTTAGTGTTGTATGACACTCTTATATGAGTGTGCCTCCTTCGCATGTGTTTGCTTCACCTCCTCAATGCATACTTTGGTGGTACACTTTTCATATCCTCCTATGACATTACCACAAAACAATGTCGGCAAAGAATACCCCTAAACTTAAATAAATGACAACTACATTCAATGTCTTTTGTCAACTGATCATATTTAACTTCATGACTTTTGTTTGTCTTTGCCCTTTCTTCATGAACTCTTCTTTCACTATGAACTTTGAATGAATGTCATCAAATACAACACTTTTGATATTGCAATTAATTTTACTCCTTAACTCTTGTTGGACTTCACTAAGTTTTGCATGAGTGTATTCATCCTGGAATTGCCTTGCAATGAATGAATGTGTGGCACTCTTTAAAGAGTACAAAGACATTCATTGTTTGTAATTAAAAATTGCTTATGAAGTCTGCTCAGTCGCACTCAAAGTCAAAAGCAGAAGATGACCCGTATACCAAATGCTTCAAACCATGCTTAATATCCTTGAATTTCGAAAACCCAAGTAATTTTTACGATACTTTTTTCATAATGTGCCAAAGGCACCACCGATGTTGGGTGTTAGGCAAGACAATACCAATTGCATTTTTCATGGCTTTGCATTGGTTAGTGATAATGCCTTCCAAAGCCTTGTTGCCCATGCATCTCAACTAGGAAAGAAAAAACCATACAAATGTTTAAGTATCTTCTAAAGACAACAATTCACACCTTAATACGTTTGATTGTCCATGATGGTTAACACCCACAAAAGGTGCAAAAGGCATGGTTAACACCCTAACCATCACATACTAATGATCTAAAAATATTGTTTAAACGTACATTTGTTTCATCATTAATTTGAAAGGTTCTTTTCACTTCCAAATTCAATCTTCTATTTTCCCGAATTAACCTTGACTTAGTAGGACTAATTTCATGATTATGTTCATGTACTACAATGGTTATCATCCATGTTTGTTGCCCTTTAGTCACCATGATAGATGCAGGACATTCCTTTCTTTGAAGGGGGGGGGGGGGGGGGGTGGTGTGTCTTCATTTCCCATGGGATTGATGAAACATACTTTCCTTCTCAAGAACAAACTAATTTTAAGTAACACAACTAATTATCATCATATTCTTTTATGTTCATATTATGACCCCAAAACTAGATTTCATAACATGTTTTTTTTTTTTTGTAAAAACTCCTAAATTTAGTTGCGCTACCATAGTACATTCCAATAGTGGGACAAGGAACTTCGCCACACTGCTTTCCAACATTGGTTGTGCCAACACTATCCTCATGATCACAAGTACCAAGACCCACATCTTCATCCAATAAAGTAATGTCATCCAATCTTATTACGTTGATTTCTTCTAAGTTGTCTATCTACATGAAAATGTACAACATCATAAGGGAAAATTTTCAATTTAATCAATGTAGTATTATATGGAGGATTTGAAATCTTGTAACTCTGACGAACAACCTTAATATTTGATATTTGTAACCCCAAATTTCAAAAATTATTTCTAGATTTTGATTGTGCAGTGTGTTCATTTAAGAACATGTTTAATAAAAAAACACGATGAAGTAAATCATTTCACTGATAGACATTTGTGTTTACTCAAATGTAAATAAGTGCAAACCCATGTTATATGATTTGCACATAAGAAGTCCACCTTAAGAAAATATGACTAGGGAACATTTTCACTTGTTGGGTTGATGAACGTAGTTTACAACTTAAGTTATGAACTATTTTAAGTGACATTAACTTCATTATTGTAGTCCTTGAATTGAAATGATACTTTATGAATCCACTGTCAGCAACATGTGCCAAGTATAATACAAATAAATGCTAACCTAAGATATATGTTTTACACATGGAATAAAACCTCTGACCAAAGCATAATAAGTCTTTAGTTTAATGTTATTTAATATGGATGAAATCACTTTCATTTATGAACATGTTATATTAAAAGAACATGAAGAACTAAATGAATTCATTGGTAGACCTATGTGATTACTCAAAAGGCCTATTTGATATTTAAAACCCCAAAAATTCAATAATTTGTTTCTAGACTGCGAATGTGTAGTGTGTCCATTAAAGAAAGCAAACCCTGAACCCTAACATGTATTTATGGAAAGAAAGGATACATGTTTACTAATGATAATAGGTGGAAGGTGGGTGTACCTCACAGTAAATGAAAACATTAACTTATTCTTCTACATTGTCAATGGATGTTCATCGCACTTGCCCAAACTGCTTGAAGATAAATGCAACATTGAAGTTTTAGTGGATGTGCAAATTCTTCGTAGCATTGAAAAACCTCAAGTAGGATGGTAGGAAATATTCAGCGGCCTTCAATGTTGTGTATATGGTGGGCGACGAAGTGGACATGTATCAACCAATGTAATAAGAGACAACTTTTTGGGGGAAACTTGACGTGACCAATAAGGTAAGGGAAATTGTGTAAAAATGTTATTTCTTGGTATTCATATAAATTGAATCTTTAATTCACAAAACTAATCACTTCACACTTATCCCACAAGGTAGAATTCCTATATGAAGCTTCTGAGGTTTAATTCAACATGCAATTTCATTTCGTCTTACACTGTCCAATGATTGTGATTACCTTCTTTGTTTGTAGGAACCAAAGAACCAAAGAAAGCTTGAAAAAATGGAACCTTGGGAGCCACTTGACATTGACGAGTTAAACTTCCAAGCATTTATGCAACACTACAACTCCAACACTACTTTCATCCTTTGACTCACTAGTAATTTCCAAACGGTTTTGATGAACCGAGAGTTTGAGGAAGCATAGAGTACACAACAATTATGAAGAACATAGATGCAACAACTTATGCATGAGATTTCAATTCAAATGCTTGGAATTAGGCCAAGAACTTCATCAAACACCATGATTAACATCCACTTGTAATGTACTTAGACACATAATTTACATTCATTATGAAGATATCAGTCCTAAACTGACACAACGTGCAACTTTAGTTAATGATGGTGACATAAAAAATGTCACTATACTGTCAATTAGAAAATTTGTTGAAAAAATACCTTTTGTGGCTTGTGTTGTTGAAACATAGGCATGTTTCCATTATTATATTTTATGATAGTAAGATTATAATAAAATATATACAAAATAATCATAAAAATAAATTACTTACTTTAAGTAATTATATAATAAAAATACTTTCAACTTTTTTTATCATTTTTATTGTTTTCTATGATTTATTTTTTATAATTATGAAACTTGAAAGGTTGATTAATGAAATAAAATTTTTTAATATATATATATATATATATATATATATATATATATATATATATATATATATATATATATATATATTTATATATATATA
>Ga0214545_1012532_pt1 | contig 11004 bp, 13 predicted proteins | sample CNSS4metaG_FD_160064 | JGI IMG/M metagenome (GOLD analysis project Ga0214545, IMG submission 160064) | Root nodule microbial communities from cowpea collected in UCLA plant growth center, Los Angeles, California, USA - CNSS4 | ecosystem: Host-associated > Plants > Roots > Nodule | place: USA...
AGTAAAGATAGGCGACTTGATGACGAGGGTATGAGTTCTGGGGTTGTTACAAGTGGGATGCCAATGGAGGTTGTGAGGGAGGTTCGAGAGGATCCCCCCGAAGAGTTGGAGGAGAGCAACTGGCCGGTGAAAGGCGGCTACGGGTGGGCGGCTGCTGATGTTCGTGATCAATCGTCTTTGTTCAGGTGGTCCCGTCTACTGAACTCTTGGTTAAACTGCACACCTATTATCTCCAAGGGTGTCAATGGGGACATTGTTTCTCTGGAGAGGGTTAGTGCTATCGACCGGGTATGCCATGGACAGGAGGGGGCTACCGAAAGGTTTTTCTACATGTATATGTGCCACTTCTCTCAACTTCATGTGCGATTGCCGCTAGACGATTTTACTATGGGCGTATTGCGGGCGTTGAATGTGGCACCTACACAGCTACATCCGAACAGTTGGGCCTATTTGCAGGCTTTCCACATTTTGTGCCAGTCCTTATACTTAGAGTCCACTCCTTACGCTTTCTTGTATTTTTACGACACCAGACCTCGGCGACCGGCTACTTGGCTATCCTTGATAAGTCGCCCTAGCATCAGCAGACTGGATGCCTTCTCCCAATCTTTCAAGCATTTCAAGGATGGGTACTTCAAGGTCGTCGTCAAGGAATGAGGCAAAGCTCACTTTTTGAATGCGGATGGGAGTACCAAGTTTCCCTTTAGTTGGACCAGCAATCCTTCCCGGTATAAAGACATGGGAATTGAGGAGTTGTCGGCTGGTGATAAGGAGGTGGTGGGGATGTTGTTGAAGTTTGTCGATAAGTTACCCACTAAGGACCTAGTTAGGGTTTATAATTCGGTGCACCCGATAATAGATATGGAAAGTATCTGTTTATTACTTAAGCTGTGTTAATAATGCTAAGTTGTTTTGATCCAAGTTGTGATGTGTTATTGTAGGGCATATGGCGTAGTCTGGAAAGAAGAATCTGGCGCTTTTTCAGACATTGAGGAAAGAAATGGCTGCTAAGGCCAAGGCGGTTGGGAAGACTGATGTTCCCAACTTACAAGAATCGGTGGTGGAGGTGCACGTCCACGGCGGGACAAAGAGGAAGGTTGAGCTTCCGCCTCGACCCAGGAAGGGAAAAGATGTGAAGAAAGTAAGGGCGGCCCTGCTTGGAACGGGGTCGGCTAGCGGGGCGGGGTCGACTAGTGGGGAGAAGGGGCCGGAAGCTGGGCTGATCGAGTTGTCAGAGATATCCATGAGGAAGGATATCTCGATTACCCTCCCGGATACCATCGTAAACTCTATTGACAACATGGATGCGGAGCACATTGTGAGAACAATGGTGGAATTTGGGAGCAAGGCTTTAGTTTTGAGCCGGCGTGTGGGGTCGCTTTATAGAAGGGAAGTGAAAGAGGGTGGTTGGGAAAAAGTGGAGGAGTTGTAGGGGAAGGTGGATAAGCTGGAGGAGGAAAAGGCTGCGTTAGAGAAGGCTGAGGAAAGTTGGGAAGTGGAGAGGAAAAGGTTGGCAACATGGAGGGTTCGTTGCTTGGATTCTGAAGAAAAGTTGAATAAACGGATAGGGGAATTGGAAGAGGATTATGATGACTTGAAGGATAAGTATGATGGAGCTGTTGATGAGCTTGATGATCTGAAGAACAGCATTATTCAGGAGCACATCAATGGTTTTGAGAAGGGATTACGGCAGGCGGCCTTCTTCCATCAAGATGTGGACGTCACAGATTCAAAGTTCGATGTGAATAAGGACGTTGTTGACGGAAAGTTGGTGAAGGAGGATGAGAGCAGTGCAGAGGAGAAGGCGATAGAGGGGGAGAAAAAAGCGGGCGATGCCGAAGAGGTGGCACCTGATGCAACAGAATAGAATCTCGGTTTTAAATGATTCGAGAAAATTATTTGAGCCTATGTCTGTAATATTTGGTACATTATGTTACCTTCGTACATTCTTGCACTTATGTTTAAATGTGATTAAGGTTCTATATGTTGTTGTGTATGTTGGGTTTTGATGATATGTGGTGTATGTGTGTTTCAATTGATTGTATGTTAGGGGTGTTCGACCTAGGCAGCTTACTTGTGGTAAGGGTGAGGAACTTAAACGAATTAAGCACAAATTAAGGGTGTTCGACCCAGGCCGCTTACTTGTGGTAAGGGTGGGGAACTTAAACGAATTAAGCACAAGTTAAGGGTGTTCGACCCAGACCGCTTACTTGTGGTAAGGGTGGGGAACTTAAACGAATTAATCACAAGTTAAGGGTGTTCGACCCAGGCCGCTTACTTGTGGTAAGGGTGGGAAACTTAAACGAATTAATCACAAGTTAAGGGTGTTCGACCCAGGCCGCTTACTTGTGGTAAGGGTGGGGAACTTAACCAAATTAAGCACAAGTTAAGGGTGTTCGACCCAGGCCGCTTACTTGTGGTAAGGGTGGAGAACTTAAACGAATTAAGCACAAGTTAAGGGTGTTTGACCTAGGCCGCTTACTTGTGGTAAGGGTGGGGAACTTAAACGAATTAAGCACAAGTTAAGGGTGTTTGACCCAGGCCGCTTACTTGTGGTAAGGGTGGTGAACTTAAACAAATTAAGCACAAGTTAAGGGTGTTCGACCTAGGCCGCTTACTTGTGGTAAGGGTGGGGAACTTAAACGAATTAATCACAAATTAAGGGTGTTCGACCCAGGCCACTTACTTGTGGTAAGGGTGAGGAACTTAAACGAATTAAGATAAAAAACAGATAGAAAGTTGTACAGTTGGAAACCCTTCTTTTTATTTATTGAATAGGGGTGCCTCGTTAAAACCTCCTTGGCCAAAACCCTCCTTAGGGAAAAAAGACCAAGTGAGGAAAGAGTACACCCGGGGTTACAAGTATTGGTTTGATTACAATACACATTCAACTGAAGTAGAACTTGAGGTGGGATACATTCCAAGTGTTGTGAATCTCTTCCCCAGATAATTGTTATAGGCGATAAGCTCCTCCTCCTGCATCTTCTCGTATGCGGTACGGGTCGTCCCAATTGGCGGAGAACTTGCCATCCTTCTTTCTAGCACTGTTGGCCATTCTCCATACTAGGTCCCCGATGATGAATGATCGTGGATGTAGATTTGCATTATATTTCCTGGCAGCTCGTTGTTTGGCAGCTAAATTGCGTATCTGGGCTTTTTCTCTGAGTTCGGGTAAAAGGTCGAGATGTAAGGCCATGTTTTAGTGGTTGTGGGTTGGGTCGTATAGTTCTCGGCGTAGTGACGGTTTGCCAATTTTTACTGGTATCGTGGCGTCTGCGTCGTAGACTAAGCTGAATGGGGATTCGTTTGTTGATGTTTGGGGCGTGCATCTGTAAGCCCATAGTACTTCTATTAAGTCTTCAGGTCATCGGCCTTTGGCGGTATCTAATCTCTTGCGCAGCTCTACGAGGATGACTTTATTTGCCGCCTCTACTTGTCCATTGGTTTGTGGATGTTCTACAGAACTTGTGATGTGCTAGATGCCTATGTCGGTGTAGAATTTGGCTAACTCCTTGTCAATAAATTGTCGGTCATTGTATGTGATGATGATATGTGGTACGTCATATCTGCATATAATGTCCTTCCACACAAACTGTTGGACTTGCTGGGTCGTGATGGTAGTTAGCGGCTTGGCTTCGATCCATTTAGTGAAATAGTCGACAGCTAGAATTAGGAATTTCACCTGCCTCTTGCCGGGTGAGAAGGGGCCGAGGATGTCCATTCCTCATTTTGCGAATGGCCATGGGGACAGTATGTGATGTAGTTGTTCCTGTTTCTGGTGAATAAGGTTGTCATGTTTCTGACATGGCTTGCATTTCCTGACATGATCCTGACAGTCTGCTTCTATGGTCGGCCAGAAGTATCCGGCTCTGAGAACTCTGGTAGCCATGGTGCGTGCACCGGAATGATAACCACAAATTCCTTCATGTAGCTCTTTGATTATATATTGGGCTTGCTCTGTCGTGACACACTTAAGTAGGGGTTGGCCATATCTGCGTTTGTAGAGGTCATCGCCTATCATGGTGTACCTGGCGGCCTTAGCCAGCCAAGTTTTGTCTGCGTCGAGGGGGGGTTGCCGGTTTTGAGATATTGAATGTAGGGGGTGGTCCAGTTTTGGATTTGGGAGGGGGTGACGTTGTTAGCTGGGGTGTGGTTTGGCAAGTGTGTGTGATGGAAGGTGTGGACAGCGTTTGCTGTAGTAAGGATCGGTGGCAGTTTTTGAGCTTGGTGCTGGCCAATTTGGAGAGGATGTCGGCCCTGACGTTGTCGGTTCTTGGGATGTGTTCGACGCGGACTTGTTCGAAGGCGGATTGAATGACTGCACGGACCAGATGGTAATATTGTAGAAGGATGGGGTCTTTGATCTGAAATTCGTAATTTAGATGACCTACAGTGAGTTTGGAGTCGGTTTTGCACGTTAACTTCTTGACGCCTACTTCGCGGGCTAGGAAAAGGTCGGCGAGGATGGCTTCGTATTCGGCTTGGTTATTGGACGTTTTGAAGGCAAAATGAAGGGATTTTTCGATGAGGATGTCGTTGGGCCCTTCTACGACGATGTCGGCGCCGGCACCCCTTGGATTTGAGGAACCATCTACGTGAAATGTCCACTGGTCCTCTATGGGTGTTTGTTGTAGGTCGTTAACGAAGTCTAAAAGACATTGGGCTTTGATGGGGCCGTGAGGTTCATAGCGGATGTTGAATTCTGACAGTTCCACGGCCTATGATGACATGCGTCCGGCTAGATCTGGTTTTTGTAATATTTTTTGGATTGGGTAGTCGGTCTTAACGGTTATGGTGTAGTTTTGGAAATATGGGCGGAGGCGACGTGCCGTGTGGACCAAAGATAGGGCCAGTTTTTCTACCATTTGATACCTGGTTTCGGGATCTTGCAATGTTTTGCTCACAAAATACACTGGATGTTGTGTGCCTTCTATTTCTTGAACAAGCGCGGCGCTTACGGTATAGTCGATGGCCGTGATGTATACTAGCAGGGGTTGACTAGTGTCTGGCTTGTGGAGGATAGGTAGGGAGGTTAGGGTTGTTTTGAGTTTTTGAAAGATTTGTTCACAATCATCAGTCCACGTGAACCGGGTGGATTTCTTTAGGAGTTGGATTATGGGTTGGGTTTGTTCGACTAGTTTGGGTAGGAAACGAGAGATGGCTGTGAGACGACCAATGAGACGTTGGACCTCCTTAACAGTAGTGGGGCTGCGCATTTCGATGATAGCCTTGCATTTTTCAGGGTTAGCCTCTATGCCGCGTTGGGTTAACATAAAACAAAGAAATTTACCCCGGTCAACGCCGAATACGCATTTGTCGGGATTTAGGCGAAGGTTATATTGGCGCAGCGCGGAGAACACTACTGACAGGTCTTCAGCGTGTTGGTGATGGCTTGGGGACTTGACAACCATGTCGTCGACGTATACTTCGACACAGTGCCCCGTTAGGTGGCTGAACACCTTGTCCATTAGCCGTTGGTAAGTTGCCCCAATGTTTTTGAGGCCAAAGGGCATGACCCTATAGAAGTAGTTGGCATCGTCCGTGATGAAGGCGGTCTTGTGCATATCTGCTGCGGCCATGGGGATTTGGTTATACCCTGAATACGCATCCAAAAAACTAAGCACCTTGTTTCCTGTCGCGCCGTCCACGAGTCGGTCAATGTTGGGTAAGGGGTAGGCGTCGCGAGGACAAGCCTTGTTCAAGTCCGTGTAGTCTACGGACATCCGTCATTTGCCATTGGCTTTCTTCACCAAGACAACGTTAGAAAGCCAAGTCGTGTATTGAGCTTCTTCTATAAATCCTACGCTCAGTAACTTGTCGGCTTCGACCTTGGCTACTTGTCGACGCTCTTCACCAAGCTTGCATTTTTTTCTGGGATACGTATTTATATATGGATAGCTTGTGGGATGCCACCTGGGGGTCTACTCCAGGGAGGTCGGCGGCCGACCAGGCGAAAAGATTTGTGTTGTTGATGAGGATAGGGGTGATGGTGGCACGCTCGTCAGAGTTTAAACCGGTGCCTAGGTTAATAGAGTGACCATTGGGAAGCTCTAGAGGAGAGGTGTCCTCAACTGGTTCGAGGCGGACATCCCGGCCTATTGTGGGGTCAAGGTCCTCGTCGGATAGGGCTATGCTTGAACCGGGGGGTTGTTCGATATGGTGGTCGAGGCCGTGGAAGTCATCATCTGTGAATACGATAGGAGGCATACGGCGTCTGTGGTGGGAATGTGTGATGTGGTTGATGGATTGTATATGGCGGAGGTGTCTTTTTCTGGCAGAAGAGGTGGAGCCTTCGCTTGCGAAGCCGCCAGAGATGGTGTTAATGGTGCCTCGTAAGGGGGGGTTGGTAGGGGTGATGTCGGTGCGGGCGGGCTCTGGTTCTTGATTGTTGGGTTGGGCGGGGTGGCTGTTGTGACGGGAGTCATGTGGTGGACGTCTGTGGTCAGGTCGAGGGGGTGACGGGATCGAGAGGAGGAGGAATGGTTGTCCCTACGGATGAAGCGACGAAAGTGGTCAGCACGGACCAATTCTTCTATTTTATCCTGGAGTGCTTTGCATTCTTTTGTAGTGTGGCCATGGTTGCGGTGGTAACAACAATATTTGGTCATGTCGGCGTTGGGGGGTGTGGTTGTCTTGCGCGGTGGAGGGATTAGATCGGCTTGGAAGGCTTCGTCGAGGATGCGGGAACGGGCTACGGTGAGGGGGGCGTATCTGGTGAAGCGAGGTTGGCGGGGTTCGCGTGGGCGGGTATTAGAGCGTGGGTTAGGTTGTGGGGTGGGGTTGGCGGTGGTGGCTGCGTAGTCGCTGCAGAATTTAGTGTGAAGTGTTTGCATTTCCTCCATGCGGACATAGTCGGCTGCACACAACTTGAGTTCGTGCATGGAGGCAGGTGGGTGGAGATAGACGTTGTTGGCGAAGGGGCCGGGTTGTAGGGTAAGGGTCATGCACTGGAGAATCATCTCCTGTTAAGGTGTGGTGTACGAAGGGCGACTTTGCTGAAGCGATCGATGAACGCTCTGAGTGATTCGTTGGGTTCTTGTCTAATGCCCAGGAGGGATATGGTGGTGGTTTGATGGGGACGGCTGCCGGCAAAGTGGGTGGAAAACATGTGGGAGAGGACGTCGAAACTTTCGATTGAGTAGGGCAGAAGAGTTGTGAACCATTCTAGGGCAAGGCCTTTGAGGGTGGTGGGGAAAGCTTTGCAAAAGACTGCGTCTTGGGATGTGTACAAGGCGACGTGGGTGATGTAGACTTTAAGGTGCTCGTCGGGGTCGGTGTCGCCAGTATAGCGATCCAGGGTGAAAGGTTCCCACTGGGCTGGAAAAGGGGTGTTGGCGATAAAGTCCGTGAATGGGTGACGGCGTCTGGGCTGGTGAGGAGGGAGCAAGTGAGGTGGAACGAGGTGGTTGATCATAGTGGGAAAGGTGGAGGTGATGTTGTGAGGGGGAATGTGGGTTGTCGGAAGGTATTGTGGGTTGTAGGGTGGAATATGTGTGGTGTGTAGGGTGGTGGGTATGTTGTAGGGGATCTGGGTGGTAGGGAGGGTAGCGGCGGGGGTTGGGGTGCGGTAAGCCCCGGTTGACCAGGTGGAAAGTGATGGGGATGGGTGGAGGTAGCGGGTGTTTGTTAGGTGGTGGTGAATGTGTGAGGGGTGGGATTGTATTCACTTTCTTCTTCTGTGGGCTGAAAGGCCGGAGACTTCACAGCTTCAGAAGTTTCTTTGACTTTTCCCTTCAGATTGGGATCAGCCTCGATCCTTCGCCTCAGGCGAGAGTTCTCTTGCCTTAATGCCTCTATTTCATCAGCGTTGCGTTTCTTCAAATCTGCGAGTTCCTGTTGCATCTTTGCTTGGCCGTCTAGGATGGCGGCCAGATCAGGGGTGATGCCAGGAGGTCCAGAGGGACCAGCATCCGCTTGCTTGTTTGCTCCAGCTTTGCTACGGGTGGAAACCATCTTCAGAGAAAAATGGGTACTAAAGGTGTTCGTCTCGTGCCCCACGGTGGGCGTCAATTGTTCCTGCAGAGAACAAATAAGATGAGTTAGGCACAAGTGTCACCTTACCATGTAGTTCGCTATCTCTTCAGTTGGCCTCTCCCCGGTTGATACATGTCAGCTTGAACCCAGGAGGGGTTACTTGCAGAAGAGTCTCCGAAGTTCAAGTAAGTCAAAGCTCTCAAAGAGTCAAATCAGTGATTAATGAATGCGTACCTTTAATTACTGGGGTCCATGCATATTTATAGAGCATTAATGATGTCTGATTATCTCATGGGTCGGGCCTTGACTTGGGCTCTAACTTGGGCTATGAGTGGGCATGAGCCCTAACCTAGGCCCTTAAGACCTATTGAACGCGGGTGCTTCTATTTCGCTAAGTTTATAGGAGTTCTCGGCCTGGGCTTTAATCTTACCGGGTTTGCTGGAGTAGCCAGCCTCGACCGGCTACCTTGACGATGTGTGTAGGTTAGAACCGATATAAGTTAGGTTGACTCGGCCTAGGCTGAATGTTTGGCCGCCTTGGTGCATGTATTGTTTACTTATTTGGTCGAGTCAGGCTAGGTGTGGTACAAAAAACATTTTCAAATAATATTCTAAAATGAAAATCAAATAAAAAGTTATAATTTAAAATAAAAAACATTACAAATAATATTTTAAAATTAATTTAAATAAAAAGTAATAATTACAATTGAAATAAAAAAAATTAATTGCAATTTTATAAATATATAACAAATTTGGTTTTTTTACAAAAATGATCATTTTGACTTCTTTTTTATAAAAATATGTCAGTTTACTAATTAATTATATGACATGGTCAGGTTACAAATGATTTGATTTTTTTATTTAATTTTAACTTTTATATATTTTCTAAAGTTTTATATACTTTTTTTAAATTTTTTTTTATAAATTGATTAAAAGTATTTTAAATAAAATTTTATTAAAATTTTGATATTTTAAAACTTAATATGTTAAATTTTATTATAAAATTTACAATAATAAAATTTTGGTTAAAAATATTTTAAATAAAATTTTATTAAAATTTTGATATTTTAAAACTTAATAATTTAAATTTTATTATTATATTTTATTATAAAATTTACAATAATAAGATTTGATTAAAAATATTTTAAGTAAATTTTTATTAAAATTTTGATATTTTAAAACTTAATATTTTAAATTTTATTATTACATTTTATTATAGCAAGTATTTATGAATGTTCACCATTAAAAGTTATTTTTTATAATTATTAATAAATATGTATTTATTATATTTAAAAATAAGATTTTACAATTTTTTTGTGATTAAAATAACATGACATTATCATAATTAAAAATTAATTTAATATTACAACAAATTCTGTTAATAAAATAATAAAGTGTAATAAAAGATTTTAATTTAGAGTAAATCCAAATGTAAAATTCATAAGTAAATAATAATAATAATAATAAAATAATAATTGATTAAAATATAATTATTAATTTAAATAATAATATTAAATAAAACTAATATTTTTAACATTAATGATAACAATAATTAATTAAAATATATAATAATTGATTAATTAACAATAGTAATAATTACAATATTAATATTAATGATTGAAAAATAATTAAAGAAATAAATTAAAATATAATATAATAGTAGGTTATAATTATAATAACAATATCAATAGTAATAATAACATTAACATTTAAAAATTATTTGATAGAATTATAGTTATGATAATAGTAACAGTAATTATGTTAATAATAATTAAGGCTGGTGTGAAATATTTAATATTTTTATCCAAAATCAAATATATGATTTTTTTTAATAATTATAAATATAAGAACTTACATTTTTTTTAAACAATTTAAATTTAGAGAGTCCAATTTAAATTAGAAATTCAATAAAAATATTGTATACTTGAAGACCAAATTATGATATGTAACAACGTTTCAATTTCGAATTCAGTTACGTAAAATTCAAATTCTAACCATGGAGAACATAGACAGCTAATTCAATAATTAAATGCACATTAAGTGATGGTGGAAGATGAGAAGTAAATATGGTAAATTGAGAGGTTTTGAAACGTTTATAAAAAGATTAAATTAAAAAAATTAAATTACTATTAATTATAAATTATAATACATTAAATCAATTAGGTTGTAGAAATATGTAAAGTACATTGTATCTAGATGGATGTGGTAGATGTGTAGATAACACCATAATGTTTGGAGGTGAATTGAGTGCCACAAAACATCATTCCTAATGTTGATATTTAAAGTTTTAATAATTATTAATGCAAACGTCTTGGAATAGGTAAATTAATCCTTGAAAAAGTGAGAAGTGTTTGATTTGCAGTTATTGGTATAACTATTATTCATATTCAGAAAAATTCTTGATATTCTTTCCAACACCAATTTATTTGGTGGGAACATGCAAAGTAAAAAGTTATTCATAATTAGTGTTTTTAGACTTTGGGTTGAAATGCACATAGATATATGGCATTGCATTGAGACACAAAAAATAATTACTTTCTTAATATGCCATAATTAATGAGAAAGATGTCTTGGAAGAGAGAAAACTTTCTTAAATTTTGAGAACCATGTGTTATCAGTGCATGAAGTCCAATAAACATTAGTTCTTTAATAAGTAATGATGGATACTTGGAGTAACGTTGGGAAAATGAAAAGTTAATTTTGGTTGTTGCTAATATTAATTACTTCCTTGGAAGATGAAAAAGCTTCTTGAAGAAACCTACATTAAACTTAAAAAAAAAAAATCTTATGTTAGGTTGGTATTTCATGTAATACATTTTTTATGTGAGTGATAATATTTTATATAATAAAGATAACTAAACTTAAATTTTAAAGTTCATTATTTATTATCCAAATTACAAATTATAAAAAAAATTTAATAGATAATGTGAATAACTTTAGATAATGTGAAGAAAATGAAATAATGTGTAGAAAATGGAATTAATATAGTAATATTAACATTACTAAAGTAAAAATAACACTTAAAAGTGACAT
>Ga0214545_1012535_pt1 | contig 11003 bp, 6 predicted proteins | sample CNSS4metaG_FD_160064 | JGI IMG/M metagenome (GOLD analysis project Ga0214545, IMG submission 160064) | Root nodule microbial communities from cowpea collected in UCLA plant growth center, Los Angeles, California, USA - CNSS4 | ecosystem: Host-associated > Plants > Roots > Nodule | place: USA...
ATAGATACAATATGTAATCCATAAAGGAAACAAATCAACTTAGTTAATACAAATATCTACCATAAAGAGTAATGAATCATATGAGTAAATGTATCAAATCAATGGACAATCATTAATTCATAACATATATAACCATAATTAGTGTTTGGATCAACAAGTCTCCTTTCTCCGATTGATTATTGAAAAACAAACAAATAAAAAATCACTAACAATTTATATTGTAGTTTATTTTTGAATGAAATATTAAATAAATTACTAACTTCATCAATGTCCATCTTGTCTAAAGTTTCATGTTGTCCAATTTTAATCTAGAAGAGCCTGAAAACATAAGAAGTTCATTAAAAATTTCTAACAATCACTTAATTAAAATATCTAAGTACAAGTATTAATTTCATTCCCTTCCATGTTGGTCCATAACCAGTATTGGAAACACATCAATGCCTCTACAATATCTAGAAGTAATATACTCTGTTGTGGGGTAAGAATCTGATCACCATTATTGAATGAAGACTCATAATGTTTTTTACTAATATATATATATATATATATATATATATATATATATATATATATATATATATATATATATATATATATATACATATAAGGGTATTTTTCTGAATTAAAGTTTAGCGGGTACGGGTATCCACGGGTACGGATACTATGATACCCGTACCCGCCCCGTTAACATGCGGGTATCAAAAATACCCATACCCGCGGGTAGCGGGTATCCATTTTTAATATTTGTTTCTTATCCGTTGCGAGTTTTATCCACGGATACCCGCGGGTACGGATTTTTTTGACATCCCTAATTGAAATAAGTTATATAAATTTTGACGTCAGGGACTATCCAATCCTATTCGACTAGTTTCCTAAATAAGGTAAGTTCATCTATTTGTCCTTCTTTTGGTCTTTTAAAAAATATGTTGCATGTGGAATGCTTTAGGCTTGCATGTGGGTTTTTTTGGCTATGCATGTGGTGTTTAAGAGCTCAAGATGAATCTCTACTCAGTTAGGATTGTTAGGATATAGTCAAACCGATGATGAGTTGTTTGTATGCGGATATTGCTTCCTGTATGAGATGAGCTCTATAAAGGCAATGAAGTTTTTGTGTTGGTGGCTTGTAATCTAGGTAAGGGAAGCTAGTAATGTTTTTATACATGTTTATGCTTGCTTTGATCTGCATGTTGATTTTTGGTGAAAATTTCTAATGGTTGGTTTGTAATTTTTGATTAATTTAGCTTAAACCTTTGATAAACTTGAGTAAATTAGTACTTGGAAATTGTTTGTATAAAACAATGTATGTGCTAAGCTAAATTGATGTCTAATTTATGGAATATTTGATTATAAGTATATGAGTTTGGACCAATTGGCTCATAATTGTCCATTTTCAAACTAATTTGTGCCAAACATGGTTTGTAAAAGGGATAAAAAAACCAATTGGAGCAAATTGACATACCAATATCGTTTTTGGTTTATGTAGACTCATTGGATGAGCCAAGACTCCCATTGAGTGAGAGTAAAAAATAAAATCACAAAGCTTCAAACATTTCCACTCACTAGGCAAGTTAGAGCTCATTGGGCGAGCTTCGTAAAACTAGCTCCCATGGGGCATGGTTGTTAAGCAAGTAGAATGGTCGTTGAGCGAAAACGATGTTTGGAAATTATAGAGAGGTAAGGGGGTTTTGGTTACTAAGTGGGCCTAGCCTTGCTAGGCAAATTTAGGGGAATTTAGCTCCAATTCTTAAGTCATTGGGTGAGTTAAGGCTTCGTTGGGCAATTATACCTCTAGAGGTGTTTCGTTAAGCCAGAACACAATTCGTTGAATGAGTCTAAGTTGAAGGATTAACCTATCTCAGATTCGTTGAGCAAATTGTATGGTGGTTGGGCGGGAAATCATGGTTTTTAGGAAAATGATTGTTTTGCAATATGAAAAGAAGGTAAAAGTGAGTAGAACGAGGGTCTTTTGTTCTATGAATATACTACATTGTTTTGTATAATGTGTGGATATGTTGTATGAATGAGAAAGGAAGAATGAGGTTCCAATGGTGATGGTGATGATTTCTTTAATGTAGTTTGAGATTTAATGAAAAAAACCTTTTGATATTGTGATGGAATGATACGGCTATTGTGTGAAATTGTATGAATACAATTATTTCTAAGGAGAAGTATCATATGGTATGATGTAGTAATGAATATACTAAATTGTTTTGTATAATGTGTGGATATGTTGTATGAATGAGAAAGGAAGAATGAGGTTCCATCGGTGATGGTGATGATTTCTTTAATGTAGTTTGAGATTTTATGACAAAAATATTTTGATATTGTGATGGAATGGTTCAACTATTGTGTGAAATTGTATGAATACAATTATTTATAAGGAGAAGTATCATGTGGTATAATGTAATACGTGCATTGAGTAGGGATCCAAGGTGTAAAGTCATTCTAACTCTACTAAACTCACAAACTCATATAGAGAACGAAGTTTAGGTTATGAGAATTGAAGGAGGCTCATGTTTTGCGAGATTTGTATGTATGAAATAATGTTGTGACTTAAAGGATAGAAGGAATTAACTCTGTCATGGAGACTTTAGATCGAGCGGAATCAAGGCTCGTTATTACAATGCACTATGAGGTTACATGACATGTGCAAGACTTCATGAGCATCCAACTCAATGCATGTGTATTCAGAAATTTGAATCTAAAATATATTTTGTCTTAATGAGTGTTATTGAGATTGAATTGTGTGATTATCGATATTTAAATGATTGTAATAGTGGGTGTTTGAGCCCATTAATCGTTAAAAAATTCACTATCTTACTTTATTGTATGTTGTTGTGATTTGCTTGCATGTTATCATTTTATGATACATTTGAGCATAACATAATGCAAGTGGGAGTGAGTCATTGATGGTGAGTAATTATGATTTAGGTATGTAATTTTGTATTGTTAGATCTTTCGACCTTTATGGATATTTTAAAAGTTTGAAACTATGTTTTTCTATAAATATATTTTATATACTTATATGTTTATTTATGTTCATTATCAATTGTATAATAATAATAATAATAATATAATTAGTAGCATGATTATGCTTATTAGTATTTTCGACTTAAATCATCTAAAATTTTTAAAATTTGAATATCATAGTAATAATATAGTAATAATATTAGCAGTATAAATTTATCAAATTATTTATATTTTATTATATTTAAAAAATCATACATTAATCAATATATATATATATATATATATATATAATTAAGATAATAAATTATTTTATATTAATGTAAAGTATTAAATGTATAATCACTATCACGTAATTCTTCTAAATAACAATGAGTTTTAGTACCATAGATGTGATTTAATAAGTGTAATAAGTGAAGGGGAGACAATGTTCCATTAAAGTAATTTTTATAATTGTTAATAACTTTTAGTTGAATCATACTTTTCTTTTTAAAGTTTATCATTGGATTTTAAGTTTATTTCTCACATATTTTATATATAATTATTTGTTATCTCATTAGATTAAATATATTTTCAAAAAAATATAAATATAAATAAAAATAATTCGATAATTTTATTATTGGTATTTGTACGTAGTAAGTCGAGAATACCTCGGCCCAGAAGGCCGATAACACTTCAGGCTAGGAGCACATCACGTGCCATGATCAAGAGGACCTTAGCATGCTTATGTAGGGACTATGACGATTATGAGTAACGTTGGTAAGGTAGTCGAGGACACCTTGGCACCACCAACATAAGCAAAGGTCGAGGAGATATCGGTCCCAAAATACAACCAGCACTCATTTACTACAATTTAAAATGAAGCGTCATTCTTAGTACGGATCCTTATTGGCAAATGAAAGAATAAACGAAGAATTAAGGTTAATAGAGATCAATTAAGATAATCCCAAAACCAGTTAACTTCGCAAACTCTAGGTTCATGAAGCTAGGCTTATCCAGATAGTATAAAAGACATTGTTCACGAGGTAAGAAAGCATATGATCATTATTATGTTTTTGTTACTCTGTTACTAACTTGGACGTCAAAATGACTTTGCAAACTCCCTCACTAAACTCATCTTACCACATCGGAACAAGACACTTCAAAGTCAAAAAGTGCGAATTGCCGAATATTTTAGTTAGATATTACACACGTGTTTCTGGAGTTTTTTGACTCAGACATAAATTTGTATTCTTCTGGATATATTTTTACTTGGTAGAAACAATATTTAATCTTTATAACAAAGTCAATACAAATAATTGAATGGTTAGGTCGACAATTTCACTCTATATAAAAAACTATTACTAATATAATATTTATTAAGAGTTAATTCAATCTATACCATATACTAACCTTTTTACTTTTATTTCTCTTTGAAAGAGAATGCAATGACAATCATTTTTCAGTAAAAAGATATCAAACAGTAGAAATATTTTTCTTCATTCTCCATTGCTTTACAAATTAGGCCAACTAAAAAAATAAAAATAAAAACATTAGAACATGTGCTTACAGCAATACATGCAAACTTTACCTATGTTGTCGACACATAATTAAGGTACAAAGATGCTTTATCTTTGTTGAACGAGATATGTGCCCATTTGTAGGGTCTGGTAGATCTCCATTTACATTCACCTAATGCCCTTTTTGCAATTTTGGATGAAGTATTTTGCTAAATTTTTTATCACAACTTAACGCAAACTGTCCTTCTCTGCAATCCGTTACGTTCTCGCAAATCCACACAATGGGTTAATTTGTAATATTCTCAAAGGTTTGTCTAATCTATCTTTATTAATTACAATAATTGTCTAACATTGTTTTATACCCATTTTTGTTAAATTCGTATCCAAGTCTAATCATAGATAAGGTTTCTTTCTGAAATTAATTCGAAACAAATTTTCAGCCTCACAATATATGGAAATAGAATAATGTATGCTGCACTTAAAAATACCATTGATCTGTATATTTAGAAGCTGAATCTAAGTAAATAAAAATTAACGTGGAACCGTCCAAACTATATGTACATGTAAAGTCTTATTTTAATTCATGGATACATATTCTTCTTCTTTTCCAGCTTTTCCAAGTGTTATTTTATTCATGAAGGATAAGTTTTGTTGCTTCTTTCTTGTTTTTATTGTAAGTAACATGTTTATTTGTTAAAGAATTACTATTAGCGAGGACGGTGAAGTATATTCGTTTATACAATCATTACAAAGTTGGATTCTTTCGCTTAAATTAACAGAAAAAGATAACGATATCCATATCAACAGAGAAAAATCACATTTGTTCGTATCTTTTATATGTTCAAAAACTGTTAACAATAAACCAGATATTCTCAATGTTCCTTCTACTTTATTAAAACCATTAACATGGTGACTTTAATATGTTAACCATTCATTTTCGGTAACACTGGCCCTAATAATTCCGAGAAGAATAGTGATAAAGGTATAACTTTATGCTATTATTGATTAATATTATACGCAGAAAATAGCACGGTATCCACTTTCTGTTCAGAAATCAATCATCTCCGTAGAAGCTTATTTCAAAACAAAGGCCAAAAAATTCTTCTTGTGCACAACACACTTTCATTTGTCTGTGTCTTATCAATAGGGTTGTTGAGAAGGTATCAATCTCAAGCTTAAGGGAATACCATGCAGAAAAAAGTGACATTCAAACCATGTCATGGAATTTTATGGTGCCAACTGAAGCCAGAAACTTTATCAAATGAAATATTATTCATCTTCCCTGATTAATCATATGGAGGATGGTAGCACCCCCCAACCATCACATGTGTGTTCATTCTATTCTAATACACAAACTAAGATAACTAAGTTCAATACATTTTTTAAAACTGAAAATGATCTTCCAAAATCGTGAAAGAAGAAAATTCAGGGTCTGAGATTTTCTCAGAGATGTGAAGACCTAAATTTGTGGCCTTAGGGCATGAAACATGCAAGACCCCTGCTAATCATTATAACATATCAAATACAAGACCTAATTTTCCGACATCTTAAAGTAAATGTCTCTATCCTTGTATGTACTAGACCTATTCACTTTTACTTTTACACAATTTCTCCAAAATATTGTTTGATTATGGTAACAAGAAAAAGGTCTTTGTAAGGGTAACATGTTTCGGTTACTCAAACTATCCTAAAGACAATACTTGAAAAAAAATGTGATATGTTGTTTTTAATCCCAACATCTTCAAAGAATCACATGGTTTTAGTATTTGATATTCACATAGCTTATATATCACTTTTTAGAAATGTTTAGACAAAAACATGTTAAAATTTTACATGAACTCAAATCAAATCTTGAGATATGGTGAAGGATAAAAAACATATCTTTCTCTATTTTAAGAAAGCCCTTGTTCAAACAAAAAGTTACAAAAGTAATACGAAACTAGCAATGAACACGTCCTATATATCAGATCCATATCATCCATCAACTACGATATGGTCTACAAAGGAATGGTGGTGATTATGTTTCAATACCTTGCAATTAACATCAAAGATTCATTGAAAAAAGATCAGATTCTTGAGCGATTTTGGATTTTTCCTCATCACAATGAACAAGAACTGGGATAAAACAAAACTGCATTTGAATGCAGCAACCTACTCACTGTTACACACAAAACCCAATCCCAATGCAATGGTGGAATGCAGATTAAGCAAGATGATGACAAGAAGCAAGCAAGGACAGTGCGCAATTGATTAGAATGTAATTTATTCTATGATCTGATTGCCATAATTTTTGTACAAAAAAAAACAAAAAGAGTAAGTTCTAATTGGGTAAGGTAAGGTAAGAAGCAGATCCATGAAGAAAGCATAAGCACCAACCAGTTTTCAGATCAGGTCCAATGCTATGACACAGGATCCAAATAACTTACAACAACACAGCCACAACCACCACCACACAAACCTCCATCCCTCCATGCCTATAATATTACTCTACAACACCACAACAATCTAACAACTCGTAAACATTAATTAATTAAAGGACATCGATGGAACAAGAAGATGAAGATGAGGAGGAGAAGGATTATACCGATCCGTCATCAGAGACAGAGCGCGGTGGCCGGGATGTCGTCGTCGGCACCTGGCGGCGGGAGGTTGAGATCGAAGGGGAGGGGTTGCCGGAACGAGGAGGTGAGGACGCAGTCCTCGTCCTCGACGACGGAGGAAGAAGAGTCGCAATCGCTGTGGCAATCGTCGAGAGGAGGAACAACAGGGTTAACGATGGGCTTGCGAGGGTGGAGAGTGGAGGAGGAAGGAACCCTAGGCCCGCTGAAGGACTCGACCGTGCTGCTCATGCCGCTGGTGGTGGGCCGGTTCACCTGGACAGGGTCGAACTTGGAGAACCCGTGGGCCTGGTAGAGCGGAATCTGCGAGTGCGAGTGATCCGTCTCGGGGTTCGGGAAAGGAAAATTGGTCTTGGCCTTGGGACCACGGAAGGATCGGGCCGCGGCGTCGTAGGCCCGTGCCGCATCCTCGGCTGAATCGAAGGTGCCGAGCCACACGCGCTGTTTTTTCCACGGATCTCTAATCTCCGCCGCGAATCGCCCCCAGGGACGCTTTCTGACGCCACGAAAGCGCGTCTCCTTGGTGGGAGGCTCCTGGTCCGGCGGGGGATGGACGGCGGCGACAGCAGCGGTGGCTCTCCCTCGTCGCATGTTTTACTGGAATGGTTTGGAAGAAGAAGATGGTTTCGATCTCGACGCAAGAGACCACCTTTTCCAAACCCCAATTCTTAATCTCGTTTCTTCTCCATTTCTTTTCCTTTCTCGTTTAGGTTTGGAGTCGCATGATGCGGTCTTGCCTCGTTTGCTCCAATAGATTCATTATAGTGACTTTAAATGTCCTTTTTGCCCTTTTGTCGTTGTGTGGTGGTGTTTGGGGGCTCTCTGCCCCTGATGTGATTATGGTGTTAGGCGTTTGCTTGTCGTAATTATTGTTGTTATTCGGACCAAAGCACAATGCCCAACCACCACAATTCTCAGCAACCGTTTTCCCAATTCTAATCACACCTTTTCACTTTTAACCACACTTCCCTAATACTACATGTTTCAAATCTTTTCATAAACCAAATATAATTTACCACAAATATTCACACATTTATTACATTTTTTGTTTGCTTAACTTGATCGATTGGAAAGTTAAATCTATGAATGGGAAACTAATAAAGTAAGTGTGGATAGATCCAATAGCATGGTTTTAATCATAGTGTGTCTCTTGTTCAGTAATTGAACTGTTAGGGATCTATTAGGTTCCTTAAATCACGATTTATAATCTAAAGTACGTATAAATATATGCTATAAAAAGTAAAAGTGTACGAAGTAATGCTTCATTTAGCTTGCATGAATTAATATAGCTTGTGTTATTTGGTTTGTTAAATAAGGTCGAGAGTGTAATCAACAGATAATCAATTTTAAAAAATTGATTGTGTTGAGCATAATCCATTTTATCCTTAGACATAATCCACTGTGCTTCTTTAAAAATAAAAATGTTAAAACACCTTTGATTTGTGTGAAGTAGTAGGAAAAGTATAAAATGTGTTTTAATAAATATAGTGTATAAAATAAATAATTTTTTTTATTATGATTATCACACATTTTACTCAATATATTTAAGGATTACATGAAGAGTTAGTTATAAAATAATTGTTTTTATAAGTTGTAACAGATGACAACGCCGTACATTAATGTGCAAGAAAGAGAGATAAAAAATTTGATAAATAAATAATTTCCAGGGTTATCATTATGTATTTGAATATTGAAATTATAATTAAAATATGTTTTAAACAATTATAGTCATGTAATACTATATACCAATTTTAGCAACAAGAAGATCCACACAAAGAAAACTCCCAAATAGCATTTATATATATATATATATATATATATATATATATATATAAATAAAAAAAGTTTATGAATATGAATATGTACTTAGGTTACAGGAAAATTAGTATACAATGTACAAAAATTACATAATACAAAAGATAAAAATGATGTTTCATTTAAATAATCCTTGCATATGTCTATAAAAAGAATTCAAGTGGTAGTTATTAAAAAACTTAAAAATTAAGCATTTATAGAAAATGGAACATTTTTTTTTACTATTCAATTGTAATTTATTAGTACTTCAAGTCTTTCTGCTTTCTAGTATTTTATGTTTGAGTGTGACCAGAGCTTGCACATAAAAGATACAAGTCCAACCAATACTCTCTCATCATACACTAAGTATATTAAAAGCAAATCAAACCAATGCAATGTAAAGAAACTACATAATACAGAAGATAGATGATGTTTCATCCATAAAATTCCTACATATGTCCATCAAAAGATTCTAATAGGGAGCTATTAAAAAACTTAAAAACTGAGCATATACAAAAATTGAATCAGAAAATAGAACATTCTTTTTGTCTCTTCAATTGTTGTTTATTGGTATTTCAAATCTTTCTGCTTTCTTGTATTTATGTGTTCAGTGTGACTACAGTCTGCACATAAAAAATAAAATATCAACAACAACCAATACTCTTTCACCATACACTATGTATATTGAAACCAAATCAAACCAATGGAATGTAAAGAAAGTGTATAGTACAAAAGATAAAAATGATGTTTCATCCAAAAATTCCTGCATATGTCCATCAAAAGAACCCAATAGGGAGCTATTAAAAACTTAAAAACTGAGCATATACAGAAATTGAATCAAAAAATGAAACATTCTTTTTGTCTCTTCAATTGTTGTTTATTTGTACTTCAAATCTTCCTGCTTTCTTGTATTTTATGTGTTGAGTGTGACCACAATCAATCTGCACATAAAAAAAATCAACAACAACCAATACTCTTTCACCATACACTATGTATATTGAAAGCAAATCAAACCAATGGAATGTAAAGAAACTGCACAGTACAAAAGATAGATGATGTTTCATCCAAAAAATCCCTACATATGTCTATCAAAAAAACCCAATAGGGAGCTATTAAAAACCTTAAAAACTGAGCATATACAAAAATTGAATCAAAAAATGGAACATTCTTTTTGTCTCTTCAATTGTTGTTTATTGATACTTCAAATCTTCCTACTTTCTTGTACTTTATGTGTTAAGTATGACCAGTCTGTACATAAACAATACAAGACCAAGACCAACCAATACTCTTTCATCATACACTATGAATATTAAAAGCAAATCAAAATCAACCCAACCCTTCATTTCTGTATGCTTATAATGCATGTCATTGGACAAATGCACCTGTCAAAAAATGAGAAGTTAATATTTTTATATATTTGTTTCTAATCCATGCTTAAGCTATCAATTAAGCAGCTATGAATAATTCTTCTCATCAATTATGAAACATTTTTAAACATCACTTTATTTTTATGATCCCATATGTATCTTATTATTGTCATCCACATAGTTTTTTAGATAATGTTTCCATTATTATTCATCCCAGATATGTAGAATTGATGGAAGTGGTGTGTGATAACACTATTCACTTATTACATAAGTTTCAAACCACAGTAGACACTTTACAATTCAAAAACAAACGTCAGATAGTTTCATCTTGTTATTTGCAAAGCACACATATCTTATATAATACTACTCTTCCTCTATATTCAAGGTTATTCTTAGTTACAATTATGTTTTGGTCCATTCTCATATGAAGTGTTTTACATTAAGAATTATATTTGTTCTGCATATTAACTCAAAAAATTCATTTTACAATCTTTTGTATCCATAATTGAGTTTGTCTTCTCCCTTCCATATCAAATATTCTTGACCCTGTATTATTTTTAATAAATACCTTATTAAGTCACTTTCAATGATTCAACTTGAAATTACTCTCACTCTAACCATTCTCTCCTCCACTCTAATTTATATTCTCATTTACTATTATTCCAAATTTTTGTAACTAAAATTATTGTCATCTTAATATTTGAATACACGATTAATTTTTTTTTTTTTTTTTTTTTAAATTAATTATTCACTTTTTC
>Ga0214545_1012538_pt1 | contig 11001 bp, 3 predicted proteins | sample CNSS4metaG_FD_160064 | JGI IMG/M metagenome (GOLD analysis project Ga0214545, IMG submission 160064) | Root nodule microbial communities from cowpea collected in UCLA plant growth center, Los Angeles, California, USA - CNSS4 | ecosystem: Host-associated > Plants > Roots > Nodule | place: USA...
CAAAAGAAAAAACCAGGCTTGGCAAAAGCAAGAAAACCCCATCTACGACGTTCCTATATTTTTCTAAATAAAAATCCGCACGAGAAGAAAATAAAACTGATTATTTCTCACAAACTAAATTAGTTCATGTGGAGTTAATATATTATTTCTGACAAATAAGTTTTATTCTCTTTTTATAAATATTTGTGGAAAAGTGTATGGAAAAAAGATAAATCAGTGTAGCAAAAAAATTTATATCGGTTAAAAAATATTTTCTATATCGATTCTGAAATTTGTATAAAAGGTTTATATTTAATGTTGGTTTCAGACATACAGTAAAAAGTTGACTTAAGAATAAGAAAAATTGTAATAAAAGTTAGTTTCTGGACCAGTTTTTGACATAAGAAAAAGATGAGTTTCTGGGTTGATTATGATGATAATCGAGATATAAAAAGTGTAACTTTTAATTTGGTCTCAATTATGATTTGAAAAAGAAAACGCAGGCATGGATATTGCAAATATGATAAAATAATAAAGTTGATAGGGTCAAATCAAGCATTAGCAACATAATAATAATAATAATAATAATAATAATAATAATAATAATAATAATAATAATAATAATAATAATAATAATAATAATAATAATAATAATAATAATAATATGTTGTAATGTATAGCATAGACGTTAAGTAGCCGTTACTGGTTGGAAGTAGCTTCTGTATTGACCTGGCAACATAAGTAAACCTCCATTTTGGTTACCTAAGCAACTGTCTTTTCCTTTAGACCCTTTCCAACGCTCCTACACAGTAGTAGCCGTTGCCTTCAACATGCAATTCAAATATAGTAACGTATCTACTTCAACAATTCTATGCATTTTACTATTTCAACCCATTCAAGAATTGGTGCCATTTTTTATTCTACAACTCATCATAATCGTGTATACCACAAAAAAGTGCTTTGTGACTTTTTTTTTTTATTATTGACTTATTATGTAAGTTTTATATATGTAAGTGGTTAAGGATGTGATAGACAAATAAATAAGTTTAAACTAATGCTTATCTATTGAGGTGAAAAGAAGTTTTTTTTTTCTGACATAAGCATACTTTTTTTTTTATCCATAAGAAAAGTAGAAATAGTAAGAGAGTTTACAATATGGAATCTTTTATTTATCATATTTTCTAGTTTAAGGAAAGAAATGAGTCCTTAGGAGTAATCTCGCCGTGAAGTTATATATTGATTTCAAGATTTGTTTTAGTTTTTTTTTAATTATTTATGTAATTACTAAGTCATTAAAATTTACAATTCAAGTAATTCTGTTTGTGAAACCTAGTTTCATTAATCGATTTATTGATTTATTCATTAATACTGTACATTGTATTCCCTAAAATAAATTCCCGATTTTTTTCCTTTTTCTCTTTTCAAAAAATTAAAAATCACATAATCAACTTTTATTTTATTATTATTATTATTATTATTATTATTATTATTATTATAATTTCTAAGACCAGTTATGCATCTAATACGTTGGTAACAGCCGTACTCTAGCTTTGGCCCAAAAACAATTGACATTCCCATTGTCTAACGGGTTCAACCTATAATCCAAACATTATATATCCGTACATACATATATAGATTTTTAGCTTTTGTTGCTCCACTACACTTTCTTTGTTTGTAATGCTTCTGATATATATATTTATTCTTTATTAAAGATGGTAAAGTTGTAATAGATTTAAAGATTTAAAGATAATAGATGCTTGAAAAACTTGTAATAGATTTAAAGATGATAAAGTGGACTGGCTGGAATTTTTAATCCCTTAGTCCGCGTAAGCTGTCAAATTGTATCTCAAGGCGGGGATGAGACGATCAGGTCTATTAACTTTTTTTTTCTCTTAAATATAAAATTAAAATAAAAGTAACTTAAATTTTTATATTGTATTCTTTTAAGAATGGTGTAAAATTAAATTCATACTTATAAATTAAGTTTTAATTACCAATTATAATAGAGTAATTAAATATGTAAATATAATAATTATTTTAATTAATCTAATTAAAAAATTAAAAAATTAAAAATTATTTTTATAATTAAATATATTTTTAATATTTATTTATTTGTATTTATAAATAAATTTTAAAAATTAAAATTAAAATTAAAATATTTAGCAGAAGTCAGTATGCGGGTTACAAATTTTGATCCATTTGGACGTGGCCGAGCGAAAATAGATTGGAGTACTCCATTTTACTTTATAGTTTAAATTAAAAATTTCATATCCATTACGATTATGTTCTTTAAAAATATATCGATTATTAGGAAAAGAAAGTATATTTAAATTGTTTTAAGATGTTGAAATTATGGAAAAATGTCTATCTTCATATAAGCGTGAATAAGGGATCTATCATAACAAAGGTCCTTGTGGATTGAAGATTCGTTCATATTTAAGATTAGGTATTATGTATAATAGTTCACATATATGGGAGTCAGAACGTTGGAGCGGTTAGGATATGAATAGTGTAGTTTTTAGTTGAATAAATATTTATTTTGTTTTTTTTTTTATATTTGTGCGGGTATTCATTATATAAGTATTTACATATTTTTTTAATATTTACAGATATTCATGAATATTAAGTGGATATTTATAAAGAAATTTAAAATATTTAACAACATATTTTTACCAAAAATTCAAATAAAATACCATACATAACAATCGTAAATTTCAAACAAAGTTCAAATAATTCATCTAAATAGTGTTAAACGACAGTTTACCAAAAAATAGACATTTTTAAAACCAATTGACAAAAAATAATCAATTCAAACTCAATGTACTAATATTTTAATGATGTTCTTTTATTTATTTTTAATTTAAAGTAAAGTGTAATGGTACATGTATCCACATTTACAAATACCGTAATACCTATTAATATGCGAGTATAAATACATGTATCCATTATTGTAAATATTTATTTACACTATTTATTTTTTATTGTTTGCAAATTTTATTCGTCAATACATGATTACTTTTTACGGGAGGTCAAACCAGAGTTGCTCGAAATTTTTGTGAAGGATTTACAGAAAATACTAATGTTGTCATAGCGATTACTCGTTACTATCGCAAAAAGTTGTTTCCTTTTTTTATTAAGTTTTCTGTGAGAGTTTCAAATGTGACCTCAATCACGTGAAATCCTTCTGCATAATTATAAAGGTTAGTGTGACTGCGTGTTTTTGGTTACGTAGTGTGTATAGATTCATGCTTCTTTTGTTATTAAACCAACCATGTTTCGATGAGCTATATGTATATCCACCCATATACCACCTATCACACTAACCAACTTCGCTGACTGCGATTTTCTCCATATATGAAAACTTTGAAGCTGGTATCAGTCCACAAATGAAATAGCAGAAACCATTCTAAAACCATAACAGTTTGGTATCAGAGTAGGTTGTAACTGAGAAAGACAAGTTTGCATGTCAATTACCAACTGCAATAGAATAATTAACAGCGATCAGAGAAGAGAAATTATCAAAATATTTTTTTTCTAATATATTAATCGGTAAACATAGTTGACAAAACAGTTCTTACCTAGACAATCTTAAAGTTTGTTAAAGAATCTGTAATCGATCAGTTGGACACGCCAATTAAACTTAGTCAATGTTCTATATATTCCACATAATAAAAAGGAGTATCTAATCCTCACCTAATCATTTTTTTAACTAAGGCAAAATCAGCAGCTACTGTTCAATAACTGTGTTTTAGTTTACACAATATAAATACAACACCACTCATAGATACAATACTGCATAAACAAGAATATAACATACAAAAATAACACAAAGCACACATTGATCTTGAATATATACTACATTAATATTACATGTTTTGTAACTTTTTAAATTTACACAATAATTATATGTTTTGTATTTCTCAATTGTAATAATCTGATGTCAGAAGTGAGATCGAAAAGATCCAAAAAAATAAGTTATAATTCAAATACAATTCGATTACTAAACCAGCAGTAAAAGAGTACGCAGAAATTTCTGCGACGGTTTTAGTAATTAAGTTAAAGAGTAAAACAAATTTCTTTTATAATTCTTTTACCATTTACTTTTTCCTAGTTACTTTTAAATTGATTTACTTGTTTACTTTCGATTATTTAAAGGTTATGTACTTATTCCTTCTCCAAATCCTTATATCTTATTACATTTTATTTGTAAAAGAAAAATATTTAAAAGTTAGTTTATATAAATTCATCTTTAACACACATAATCAATTTTATATACAATTGTGACTCAACAGTCTCAACTTTTCTTTACTCTTGTAAAAATAATGAATGAAATTTATGTTTTTATGTTTATAAAAAATCAAATACGTTAATTTAATCTAATTGCATTGTTTATTTATCGAATTTGTTTCTCAAGTAAATAACAGAAGCACAATGTGCGTATATAAAATTTGTCTACGTGCACATCTTGCCTTCCTTTTGTGTTTTGCCTAAAAATTTATATAACTCTCGTTTATTGTTTCAATTACGTTATTTTTCTTTCTTTGCAAACCTTTATTTAAAGTCTTTAGCTTTTATTTTATTTTATTTATATCTAAAATACTAATAGTAAAAACACTACAAGAATGCACTCTTTTAGCTTCCAAATCACAGCGTCGGATTGGTGTGCGACGCAAATTACGTCGGTCAGACCCACGCAAAACCGACGTTAACAAAAAAGTATTTAGAAATAAAAATTCTCTATTTTGTGAAAATGTAAAAAATTTTAAAGTTAAGCTTTTCGTCGGTTCGGCCGACGCATACATACCAAATAGCTGACGTCGGAGGGTCGACGCATAACAATTTAAATTGTTTGCGTCGGCTAGCCCACGCATAAATTAAATTGCTGAGATAAAAAAATTAAATTTTAGGTTAAAGTATTGGGAAACCATCAAATTTCACTTTTCCCCTTTTAGCTTTTCACACCCTTCGTCTTTCCTCGAGTGAGTTCCACTTTTCCCTCCTTCCTTGGCAAGGGATTTCTTCCACGAGTGGGTGAAACTTAATGAGGCGAGTGGGCGAGCGAAACTGCAACACCACCTGCTGCAACGACGCTCCAACTTCTTCGACAATGCCACCTACTGCGAGGAGGCGTGGTTCTGCAACGTCGCAAGCTGCTCCGGCGAGATGACTGTGGTGACGAGCGTGGAGGCTTGAGCGAGAGAGGGTACAACAACGAGCTTCCTTCACCATGTAGCTTCTCGTCAGCAACACAATGCAAAAACTCTCTTCTCTACAACGAAGAGTTTTTTCAAAGGCACGATTTAGGGGTTTTCGTTCGCACCCAATTGGAAGCATGTGCGTTGTAATGGGTTCTGTTGGAGCTTCTCTGTACAACTAGGGTTCGCGTTCTCGTTAAAATCCACATTCGCTCTTAGCGGTCACAATAGCTATTGAAGTCGTTGTTGTAGTGCATCTCCGTAATCGTTTGGAGTTCGTGGCTTTAAGCCCCATTGTTGGCGTCGTAGAGGTATTTTAACTTTTCCCTTCTTTCTTTGTTTTCTCGATTGGATTTCGTTTAGGAATTAATTGAGGTTTGATTGGATATTATTGTAAACTGTGAAGACAAAATTGGAGCGTACATTTGAGTAGTTCTTATTTGAAAATTATATATATGCATTTTGAGTTGTTCTTTTGTTTGAGATTTAAACGAGATTGATGTTTTGATGTTATGATGGAGTGTAGGTATTGTGGTATTATTTTCTACTATTCTGTTTTAGGATTGCAATTTCACCTCATATTGGTTTTTGGGTACTTTTTTTAGATGTAGAACTGGAAATGATTAGGAGTTGACACTGATAGTTTCTGAAACAACCTTGGAGAGGCATATAGAGAAAAGAATGTTGGTGGTTCTAAGAAAAAGACTAGGTTGCTGTACGAAGGAAACCAAGATAAACATTGATTTTGATGTGCCAAAGAGTAAGTGTTTTCCTTATCTATCTGTAATCTTCTGCTTCTTTTCACTATCACAAGAACTTGGTTATTTGTTTATGTTTTAATCAAACACCACCAGCCACTCACCAGCCACTCACTTTGATTTCTGAACATCACCACTTGGGTCTGCAATTGCATCACTCTCTCAACTTCAAGGAACCGTGTCCAGTCCCTTTTAGAGAATTTATATCATATAAGTAATTTTCTCTTCTTTTGTTTTGTTGCTTGTATGCAACTGAGGGGTAATGAATCTGTTTTGTTTGGTCTTTTGTTGCTGAAATTAGTTCTTTAGACTTAGTGTTGCAGCTTTTCTTTATCACCCCTACATTGCATGTGTGCTTCGTTTGATGCCATCTTCATCTTAGCTTAGATATGGCGTTTTATTGCTTGTTCCACTATGTTTTGTTGTTCATTGGCCTACTCTTCAGTGCATTTTTTTTGTTGCGTGATGGTTAATCACCACCGCCTAGCTAGGTCATAACTTGTTTTGCAGGTATTTGCGTGGGCCAAGCCCATGCAAGGTTGACGCCAACGATTAAAGCACAAATTGTTTGCGTCGGCTAAACCCACGCAAAGCCTTGCTTCAGCCATTAATTTTCAATCATTCGTGGGTTTAGCCCACGCAAAAGTCAGAAAATATTTCAGCTGTGCGTGGGCTTGACCCACGCATACAAAATTAATATTATATTTTTTATGCGTTTTCGTGGGTTAAGCCGACGATAAATAAGCAACAAATGTGCGTCCCTGTTTAGCCAACGCAAATGAGCTTTGCATCCAGGAAATGGGCGTGGTCCATGTTGCCGTCGTTTGACCGACGCCTTCGTCCTTTTTTCGTCGGTTTTACACTACTGGTGTATGTTTTTGGCCGACGAAAATAACATACATTCTTGTACTGAAAAATCGTTTTATTTTAAAACTACAACTTTAGTATTTTAAGATTTTAATCTATTACATATTAAGAAAAGAAGTGTATCTCCTTATATATATAGTTGTTGTATTATTATTATTATTATTATTATAATATTTAGACACACATCTTAATTTTATTTACTACGAGATTATATTTTAATTACTTCTATTTTTTATTTGTTTTGTTGCTGATGTATATCTTTATATATAATTATAGATTATTATCGTTAACATTAGTTTTAAAATTAGTATTGACATTAATTTTTATAGCATAAACATTATTATTATCATTAACTTGTTTTTATTGGTATCATTATTACTATTATTTTATTATTATTATTATTATTATTATTATTATTATTATTATTATTATTATTATTCATAGTGATGTTATTATTATAAGTGTTCTTATTTTAATTATAAAAATTTAATAATTTATAATTTATATTAATATTATTATTAGTATTTTTAATGGTTACCTAAATATAATAAAAATTATATTATTATTCTAAAAATATTTGAAATTGTTTCGATACACTTAATAAGTCTCATCTCGGGAATGCGGTGGTTGTTTTTAACGATGGTTGCTGGACGGACTTAGGTTGAATCGGAACATAAATAAAAGAAATACAAAAAAATTGTGTGTACACGCACTAGTTACATACTATTATAATTATTTCATAAAATCAATTAACTGCATTATATTTTGATATCAATCTTATCTATTATATTTAAAACTGAAATTATTATTGTATCACATAGAATTTCTACTTCATTGTTTTAATAATAACATTTACAACAATATAATCTAATTCTCATGATATTTATTATTTTATTTTTATATTATTATTATTATTATTATTATTAGTTATAACTATAATTATTATTATTATCAACTCTAACTATGATTATAAGAATTATTATTATTAACTATAATTATTATTATCATTATTATTATCAACTATAATTATTATGGTCATTATTACTATCAACTATAAGTATTATTATCATTATTATTAACTATAATTATTTATATTATTATATTATTATTATTAATAAGAACTATTATTATTATTATTATTATTATTGTTTTTATTATTATGATTAGATACATATTTTACTTTTACTTACTATGTACGTATCATGTTTCAATCATTTGTCCTTATTATTTGTTTGTTGTTCATTTATCTTTCTTTACATTTAAACAATTATTTGAATTGAAAAAAATATTTACTAAAATTAGTAAAATAATAAAAGTGAAAAATAATTTTGTTATTATAAATAATTATTTAAATTTAAAATATAAAAATTAAGAGGATAAAATTGAAAAAAAGGACACCAAAGATGTTTATGTAGTTGTATTATTATTGTTATCATTATTACTAGCAAAAACACAGCGCGACAACGCCTGTATGTTTGCATTTTCTAATTTTCATAGAAATTTGAGTTAAGATCAATAAGAAGTATATAATTAATTGTTAAAATAATTTTTAAATGTAAAATTAGATAAATAAAATATGTACACGAAAGAAGTTTTATAAAAGATCGACAAAATAGGTTTTTAGATTTACGGTTAAAGGAAAACTATTTATTTATAAAATAATTAATTTTCAAAACAATAGGTAAGGGTAAAATTGGAATAACAAAATGGGTAAGGCCCACTTACTTTACTACCTTTATTTTAAAGGACTGCCCCAAATAAGTTGGGCCTAGGACTAGCCCATAAGGAACCAAAGCCCCTAAACCAGCTGAAACACTTTCATTCTTCTCACTTTCAGAAAAATAGCCTCCTTTCTCCTAGAACAGTAACTTCCTCTGCTAGGGTTTGGGGTTCATCCAAGTTCAACTGAGTTCAACCCATTTCTTTCACTCACGTAAGTTACTTCCGATGCATACTCTTCTCTTTTAGTTTAATCTTCGTGCTTGCTGTTAGGGTTCCTCGTAATAGTCTCGTGTTTCCTCTGTATTGAGATTTTCAGCTCTTAAATATGCTCTTGGAGTTGTCTTGCTCATTCGCTTAAGGGTCGGGGTCGTTTTGGCTAGCTCTTTCCATGTAAGGGAAGCTAGGGTTTATGTTTTTAAAGTTATTTTGCCGATTTTTGGTCTGTTGTATGGTTGTGATGCTTGAATGTATGGTGTGCAAGTATGTTTGATTGATGTGACACTACTCTTTTTCTACACTGCACATTTTTCGTAAAATGAAGATTTCTACTACGTTAACCGTTGGATCGAGCTGAAATTTTAACAGCTGATCCTGAACACATAATTCTTGACTTTAACCTATCGGATCTTTAATCGGAGTTCTGTAGTGAGAGAAGTTTTTATCGCAAGGTCACTGAATTTGTGTTGTTGACAACACTACACACTTTTCGTAAAATGAAAGTTACTACTTCGTTAACCGTTGGATCGAGCTGATATTTTAACAGATGATCCTTAATACATAGATTTTGACTTTGACCGGTCCGATCTTGAATCAGAGCTTTGTAGTGAGAGAAATTTTTATCGGAATATCGTTGTAGTTTGGTTGTTTCTCTGATCTTGAATGGTTATTACTGACTTGAATCTAATTGTTATATTAAAAGCATGTTATAAATGATTATGCATGAGTGATGTGATTCATGGATTGTGGATGATGGGTTTGGTATAAACTTGGCATTTGATTTAAATGAGATGGTTGGTATCAAGGAAACATGGTATTGATATGAAATACAAATATATATTCACTGTTTGGGAAGGATGAGTTGGTATGGATTCAACATTTGGTTATGAATGAGAATGGGTTGTAAAGGTTGGCATGAGATATTGTGTATGGTAAACATTACTTGATTGATTGAACATGATTGGTCTGTGGTCAGTGCGTAATTCCTTGAAATCTCTAGGTGGGATTTCAAGGTCCTGCTTCAGTGGTCGGGACGTAATTCCATGGCCCCTGTTAGTGGGTGTCCATGGTGGTGCCCCATCTATATAATTTGGTAAGGATTCAAGGTAAGGATTGCATCCTGACACTCTAAGGAGTCAGTTAGTCTCACTTAGAGCAGACTAACTCCTGTGGTGAGAGTAGCAGGAGACCTGAAATTTATTAAGGGTTAACCTTGTGTGTGAGGGAATTGATTCATTGTAACACTTGTAACACATAGCTTGGGGGTGAGCAGAGGTATCCACCACAAGTGCGAGCATCCGCTGAATTCGACCAGATTATATGTATCCGGATGAGTCGAGTCGAGTCCTAGTATATTGATTGAGAGGTCATAACATGCTTGGATGATGTATGTATATTGGACTGTTAAAGTATATCTGATTGCATGATAAAATCTTTTTGGCTCTAGCTTACCCTTCTGCTTGTTTGATTGCCTTGTATGTTGTTCTTCTACCGTTGCGATGATCATCAATTTATTGATGGGAGTAGATGCGAGAGGTACTCGAGGTCAACAGAGAAAGGATGGTTCCGCTGCACAGCCTACCCGTGCTAGTCTTCATGTCTCATTGGGCTTTTCCTTAGGGTGAAGGCCCGTGTATTGTATTTCCCCTAAGGCTTTATTTCAAATATTGGCTATCTCTTACTCCTTTTGGGTTATAGGCATTGTAGTGAGCTTTAGTATTTCCTTTTAAGTACCTTGAATAACTGTAAGGAGTGACTATATACTCCGTAACTTGGCTCTTTATATTATCCGGTGTAAGATTTCATTTAATTATGTTATTATTCAAATGGGATGTTACATTAATGGTATCAGAGCAGTTCGTCCTTAGGATGACCTGAGGTTGTGGGTTTGTCATGCCTCGCAGGCGTAAATTTTCAAGTCTAATCGAGTTTGTCAGTGAAACCAAAAGTTTTAAGAACAGAAAACGTTTTGATAAAGTGATGAGGGTGCACACTCATGACTAGATCAAATGTTGTTTTTCCTTTCTTAATTCTAATGGTTTGGGGAAGGAAGGGTGACAGAGAAATTAATTATTAATGAATAAAAAAAAGATAAACAATTTTATAGAAAATGGGTAAAAATAACCATTAATTGAAAAAAATTTAATATATAATTATATTGTAAAAGGTAGAATTGACATTATGAAATATGGACATAAAAAAGGGAATCCTCATTATATTTTGTTATATATATATATATATATATATATATATATATATATATA
>Ga0214545_1012541_pt1 | contig 10997 bp, 7 predicted proteins | sample CNSS4metaG_FD_160064 | JGI IMG/M metagenome (GOLD analysis project Ga0214545, IMG submission 160064) | Root nodule microbial communities from cowpea collected in UCLA plant growth center, Los Angeles, California, USA - CNSS4 | ecosystem: Host-associated > Plants > Roots > Nodule | place: USA...
GTGTACTGTATGTCCCCTGTACTGTATGTTCCCCATCGGTCAATCGGCCAAAGATGGTCCTCAAGGGGCCATCGGTCCTGCGGTCAAACGAACAATCATACAGCATCAGCAAAGTATAAGACCATCGGTCAAATAGAAAAAATGTCAGAGCATCGGTCAAACGGTTGAACACAAGACGACTTAACCACTTTCAAGCCCATCGGTTCATCGGTTAAACATATAAGTCAAGACTTAATAGTACCCATCGGTTCATCGATACTACAGAAACGATGGACCCTCTGACCTCTGGGGCCCATCGGCTCATCGGTACGACAACAACAGCGGACCCTCTGACCACGACGGCCCGTCGGTTTATCAGTACAACAGCAGCGACAGACTTCATAAAAACACCTAACGGTCGATCGGTAAAACACATTATTAGCTTGTTGACAACATATCGTCATTAACCCAGCCAAGCGACCATCGGTCGCACGGTAATATAACTTAAGCCAAAGATTATCGGTTAAACGAGTCAATAATCTTCATTAAGGGGTCATTGGGACGTGATTAAGGAACCCTAATCACGGGCCCATGTCGAAAGCTATAAATAGGGCCCAAAGGTAGGTTGGTAAGGATCTTAATTGCGCATTTATTACAACTGATGTATTGACACACCGATCGGTCCCTTCTGACTTAAGCATCGGAGTATTTTAGACAGGTACCCCGATCGTCATCCCAACCGATCGAGCTAAGGAGTGGATTTCGTTGAAGTCATTGGAGAGGAGGAAGATATCGCGAAGTGAAGGAGTTCTTTTAGCAGGCTGTTGGTTCCTACACCGAAACAATAAGCAAAACTAACATTTGTTAACTCATTTAGTAGTGGTTACCTGGCTGTATAGCATCTGAAGATCGTTAAACACTATTAATGAATTAGATAAAAGTGTCTGTATTTGGTGTATCCTGATTATACATTGATTCCTCTCTACACATAATTTTGTGATACATACAAAGGCTTTGAAGTGATTGCATGAAGGATCGTAGCCTTTTCTCTTAGCTCTTTTCTTCAAACCTTACTTTTCTGTGAGCATTCTTATCAACTTGTTCATTCTCAACTGTTTTTAATCGCTGTATATCCCATACTTTGTCATATGATTTCATTTTATTGTATTATATTTTCTACTTCATCCATGGATTTTTCCTTGAAATAAATATTTAAATCGAAAATGATTACAAAGGAGCCAACCTTCTCAAACGTAGAAGTAAATTATTAAAAACTATAATGTATTTAGACGTTTGATATTTTATTACTTGATATGCAGGCGAATATAGTAGAAAAATCAATAGTGAAGCATGGAGTATGTTAAATTGGTTGGTCCCTTGGTTGGTCCCTTGTTGGGTCCCGCGTGGCCGTATCTAAAGCCGTTACTGTATAAACTTGTGCCTTACGAAATCAGAGTTGGACACCTGGCCAAAGATGTTAATAAGCTGCGGATGGTGAAAAGCAGGGTGCAAGATAAAGTTAAAGATGAAGAAAATCGAAATGAGAGAGCTATTGATGGTGGTGTTAAAAAATGGTTGGACGAGGTACATGAAGTCATTTCTGACTATGAGGAATTCTTTAAAGATGAAGATCGTCCTTATGCCGTGTACTCCGATGGCTACCTTCCTAAACCCTCCATAAGGCATCGTTTAAGCCAAATGGTGAATGATATTGGAAGTAGGGTTAGTGTACTACTGCAGACCTCAAATGATGATGACTTTTCTTGTTGGTTGGGACCACCTTCCTATGATGCTGATTTTGATAACATTAGGTATCAAATGTTTGAATCAAGAAATCAAACTACGGGTAATATTATGGCAGCATTGGCAAACTCGAGTGTTGGAATGATTGGAGTTTATGGGTTGAGTGGTGTTGGGAAGACTAGCTTGATCAAGGAAGTTGTTAAGAAGGTAAAAGACACCATGTTCGATGTGGTGATCATGGTGAATGTAACAAGTCGTTCTGATATAAAAAGAATTCAAGGACAAATTGCTAAGAAGTTGGGGATGAAATTGGAAGGAGAATCTGAGAGTGAAAGAGCACTTCACTTACGAGATAGATTAAAAGACCCAAAGTTGAAAACCCTTATAATCCTAGATAATTTGGAGGTGAAACTGGATTTCAACATGTTGGGAATTTCATCCGAGAACAATGATGATAGTCAGATGAATCCTAGAATGAAAGACCTTTCGGCTTACCACAATTATTCATTGAAAAATAAAGAACTTGATGCTTCCATTTTGAGGAAGGTAGAAGATCCTCTTACTAGATACAAAGGATGCAAAATTGTAATGATTTCAACCAGTGAACAACTTTTGTTAAGACAAATGGATGGGAAAGCAATTCAAAATTTTTGTGTAAAACCATTAACGGGAAAGGAAGCAGAGTCTATGTTTAAGACCATGTCTGAGATAGATGATGAAAATTCTTTGTTTAAAGCATTAGTAGCTCAAATTTCGAAGAAATGCAAAGGGTTGCCCATGACAATTGTAGCAACTGCAAAGGCATTAAAAAACAAAAGCCTTCAGGTGTGGGAGGATTCATATCGAAACCTTGAAAGACAAAACTTAACAGCAGTGCAAGAATTTTCCACAAAGTTGAGTTATAATCTTCTAGAAAACGACGAGCTCAAACACACTTTGTTAGTTTGTGCTAGGATGAGCAGTGATGCATTACTTACTGACTTGGTGAGAAACTGCATTGGTTTAGGCTTGCTTCAAGGGATTTACACTGTTAAGGAAGCTAGAGATAGAGTACATACGTTGGTTGCAGAGTTGAAGGAGTTAAGTTTGTTGTCTGATAGTTTTTCAAGTGATCGTTTCACCGTGCAAGATAATATTCGGGATGCAGTGCTATCAATAGCATCACAAGAGATGCATGCATTTGCACTAACGAAGGGAAAACTAGAAGAATGGCCAGACAAGGAAAAACTTGAAAGATGCACTGCTATTTCCTTACAGAATTGCGATGTCACTGATATCATGAAGAAGTTTCCTGAAACCATAAATTGTTTTAGACTTAGAGTCTTCCATCTTGAAAACAAAGATCCACATTTGAAAATACCCGACAACTTTTTTATCGGAATGAAAGAACTCCGGGTGTTGATATTGATTGGAGTCTGTGTATCATTTTTACCTTCATCAATTATGTACCTGAAAAAACTCAGAATGCTTTGTTTGGAGCGGTGCAAGTTAGATAAGCATTTATCTATCATTGGAGAGTTGGAGACACTAAGAGTTCTTAGTTTATCAGGATCTGATATTGAAAAATTGCCAACTGAATTGAGCCAATTAACTAAGCTACAAATTTTTGACATAAGTAATTGTTTTAAACTCAGAGAGATTCCTGTTCATGTGTTGTCAAGTTTGATTGATCTAGAAGAGTTGTATGTGGGAAATAGCCCAATTCAATGGAAATACGAGGGACATGTAAATGCTAGTCTTTCTGAGCTGAGACAATTGTATCAGTTAACAACACTAGACATAGAGATCCCAGGAACTACCCATATGCCTAAGAACTTGTTCTTTGACAAGTTGGATAGTTACAATATTGTCATCCGAGATGTCGGTGCTTATTCCATATGGGATATTAAGATGCTAGAGATGCGTGAAACATCAAGATTTTTGGCACTTCAACTAGAAAACGGGTTTGACATCCACCACCAAAAGTACATCAAAATACTATTCGAAAGAGTTGAAAATTTGTTGTTGGGGCAGCTAAATGATGTTGAAGATATTTTCTATGAATTGAACTATGAAGGATTTCCATATCTAAAGTATTTGTCCATTGTGAGTAACTCGAAAATTAAGTCCGTCATCAATTCCAAAAACCAAAAACATCTTGAGAAAGTGTTTCCCAGATTGGAGTCATTGTTTCTGTATGAAGTCAACAACATGGAGCATATATGCTACAATCAACTTACCACTGATTCGTTCGGAAAATTGAAAATCATCAAGCTTAATATGTGTGGTCAGTTAAAGAATGTCTTCTTCTCTTCTACAATCAAACTTCTTTCTGCACTTGAAGCAGTTGAAGTTTCCGAGTGTGACACTCTGAAGGAGATTGTTACCTCAGAAGCGGAAAACAGAGAACAAATTATCTTTCCTGAATTGCGTTCTGTGACACTACAATCTCTGTCTGAATTGATTGGATTCTATGGTGCGTTACCAGGAGAGCAAGAGTCAAATAAACTCTTTGATGAAAAGGTATATATATGCTTCACATTTTCTAGTAGATTTGGATTATCGCTCGTACTGAACTTTCACATATTTTATATTATTCGGTTAAAGTAAAGAAAGAAGAGTTGGGAGCAACTTAAAACAATATTTGTTGATTACCTAATAATTATTCTTTCTTATGTAACCATTATTACTGTTTCTTTACAACTTAACTATAGTGAAAATCAGCATAAGTTCTTTAGTTTGGTGACACTAGTTATACATGTTTGTCATTGCAGGTTGTGATTTCCAAATTAGAGAGGATGAAGCTGTCCTCAATCAAAATTCAGAAAATATGGAGTGACCAATACTGGACAAGCTTTCAAAATTTGATAAAATTGGATGTGACTGATTGTTGGAATTTGAAAAACCTGCTATCCTTTTCAATGTCCAAAAGTCTGATGAATCTTCAAAGCCTTTTAGTAAGTGAATGTGGGATGATGGAAAGCATATTTGAATTTATCGAGACAGAAGTTAGCATGTTCGAAATTGAGGTATGTTGGTGTGATTACATGAATCATTAACATGGTCTTGTAGCACACAACTTCATGATTTTGACCATTATTGTGATTGGTTTTGTTTGTGTCGTATTCACGAAAGAATAACTAACTACACACAAATGATTGTAATAAACAAATATTGTTGTAAAATGCAATCAAGTTACTTTTTATAATTCTCCTTATTCATTTTTTTTTTTCAATTTTTTTTTCTAATATAGTTGTTAATTTAATTAAATTTATTGCAATTTTGAACCAAGCCGGAAAGAATCTTTCCGAAGTTGAAGAATATCAGCCTTGGAAGCATGAAGCGATTGAAAGAGATATGGCATCCCAAATTTCCTTTACATTCCTTTGGAAAATTGGATGCATTGATCATTGAGGGATGCAACAAACTTAAAAATGTTTTTCCTTCTTATATGATCGGAAGATTCCATAGTCTATGCAACTTGAAGGTTACTAATTGCCTTTCAATGAAAGAGATATTTGACCTACAAGATTGCCAAAAACAAGATTTTGAGGATATGACTAGATTGCAAAGTGTTCATGCAGAAGCATTGCCAAAATTGGAGCACGTATGGAATAAGGACCCAGAAGGCATTCTTAATTTAAAATATCTGAAAAAAATATGGATTCAAGAATGTCTCAACTTGGAACATATATTTCCAGTTTCTACAGCCAAGGACCTTCAAGAACTTGAATACCTTGAGGTCTGGAATTGTGGAAAGCTGAAGAAAATTGTTTCTAAGGGAGAAACAAACAACACAAGCAGCATTTCATTCAAATTTCCGAAATTAACCACTGTCAGATTTTCGAAACTACCTAGTCTTGAAGGTTTTTATGAGGGAGCACATGAATTGCAGTGTTCAGCACTGAATAACTTGTGTGTGGAAAGTTGTCGTAAGCTCGAACTTTTCAGTGGAGGAAATACAAATTCAGAAATAAAGTCAGTCTTCTTTCCTGAAGAGGTACTAATCTACCATTCAACTCCTATTCATTCTTTCTACTTCTTATTTGTAGAATGAGAACTATAGCAGTGTAGAACAAACAACAAATTTCTCAATAACAAAGAATAATTTTCTTATATTATCTTATACTTTTTTTATTATGTCCATCATTTATTAGGTTATCTATAACTTGAAATCCATGCAAATAGAGTCAGAGAATGCAATTTGGTTGAGGAGGTACATGGGAAACTACCGAATGCACAAATTAGAAGAGTTTCAATTATTTGGACTACCGGATACTGAGATTCTATATTTCTTCATCCATAGAAATCCGAATATGAAAAGCTTATTGTTGAGTAACTGTTCCTTTAAGGAGTTGGTGCCTCCCAGAAGCCACAGTGAAGAAAAGTCAGGGGTTGTTCCAAAGCTCAAAATCTTAAAAGTAATGAACTTACAATCACTCAAGATGATAGACTTTAAAGATGATACAATACTCTTTCAAAGGTTAGAGTGTTTGATTTTAAAGGAATGTCCATGTTTGAACACCATTGCACCTTCCTCGATATCTTTCACTTACTTAACAACTCTGGAAGTGGGTAATTGTAACAAATTAGCTTGTTTAATGACACCATCAACTGCAAAAAGCTTGGTTCAACTGACCACAATGAAGGTAATTCAATGCGAACAGATGAAGACCATTGTATCAGAGCTTGAACATAAAGAACATATCATCTTCAGAAAATTGAAGGAAATAGAACTGGTGGCTCTACAAAATCTTTTAAGCTTTTGTAGCTCCAATCATTGTGCCTTTGACTTTCCATTGTTGGAAAAGTTTGTGGTGAGTGCATGCAGCAATATGAGAAAGTTTTCTCAACATGCCAACTCGACACCAATTTTACGACAAATATTAATTGGAAATGGAAAGGAGGAGAAAAGATATCATTGGAAAGGTGATTTGAATGTTACTATATCATACATGCATCAAATTTGGGTACGTATTCATGATCATTGACTATTCTTTTTTCTTTTTTGGTATGTATTTGTTAAAGATTTTTATGAGAAAATGATTTTTTGAGCTTTCTCATAATGTTCTTCTTACTAGTGAAGGATTTCTCGAACTCAAATACCATCTTGTTGGGAATAATCTAATTGTGAGTCAGAGTTCCAAGTTTGATAGAAAAAACAAAGTTAAACACTATATATAAGATGAAAGACACGTGAATCTATTGTCTTAAGATTTTAGGTTAAAAGTGATGTCAAATACCTTGTATGTAAGACTTATGTTATATATCATGTTATATATATATATATATATATATAAATATACATATACATACATATATATGGAACCATAATCTTACAATAACTAAACAATCACATTGTATTTAATTTTAAGAAATTGTATCGATGTATATCAGTAGTTGTTTTTTTTTTTCTTTTTGTCCCAAAATGTTAATTAAATTAATTATTTCTTGAACTTGACAATTTCATTCTTGAGTTGAGATGCTAATAGTAAAAAGCATTTTAAAGAACTTTTAGCAGGCCTTTGGGAATTGGGATATGTATGCTTATGGACATGTTTACAATATTACAGGCTCTTCATGCAACCGAGGTGGTAGACTCCAATCCTTACAAGCCACTTGAGAACTCTCGATTGAAGATTTTGAAGCTGGCAAATTGTGAACTTGGATCGCATGCCATTCCAACTGTTGTTTTTTCCAGTTTGAAGAACTTGGAAGAATTGGAAGTAAGCAACACGAATGTAGAGACAATATTTGATATAATGGATGAAGAGATGAAGGGATATACCTTTTTGTTGAAGAAAATGACTTTAAATAACTTACCAAATCTGAAAAAAGTATGGCGGGATGAGAATCCGGAAGGAATTTTTAGCTCTCAGAATCTGCAGGAAGTGGTTGTTAATAATTGTGAAATTCTTGAAACGCTCTTTCCTATAAAGTTGGCTAAGATAGTTAAAAAGCTTAAAAAACTTGAAATAAGGTGCTGCAAAAAATTTCTAAAAATTGTTGAACAAGAAAATGCAATAACAGAGGCAACAGCAGAATTTTCATTCCCTCGTTTAACCTCACTGAATCTGCGTATGTTACCACAACTCAGTTGCTTTTATCCTGAAAGATTTACTCTGGAGTGCCCTCATTTGAGTCATTTAGAGGTGGTATCTTGTGGTGACTTTGTGACATTTGAAATTCATCAAGCACATGGTTCTACTACGGTTAATAGAAAAGCTCTTTTCTCTGAAGAAAAGGTTTGTAACGAATCTGCTTTTCTCTTCTTTTCTTCTTCTATTTGCCTTAATTTGCTTGCCCTTTTGTTCTTTCATCACATAGGCTAATTTCATTTTGGAGTCATTGAAGCTGGATTGGAAAAACACTACGATGCTATGTAATGGAAAATTTCCGGATGAGATGCTTCATCAAGTAATCAAATTTGAGCTGGATTTGGACAAGGACAATGACAAGGAAGTACCAGATGTAATACTTAAGAAGATGCCCCATGCAGAATGTATTAGAATAAAGGGATATTCTGGTCTTAAGGAGTTAACCTCATCTCAGCATGAACAAGGTGAATCATCTCATCCTCCTGAACAAGGTGACTCATCCCATCATGAACAAGGTGAAATCAAAACCCTTGCACATTGGAAAACCTTTCCTTAATTATGTGTTTCCTGGTATCCTCATTATGCAATGCATTTTAACCATATTTTCTTGGGTCTATTTACATTCATTTCTCTTTATATATATAAAATATGTTTTCCGTTATTTAAAATTAATTTAGCCATATTAGTTCTATTGTACATGAAATAATCCTTTTGATACACAAGTTTTATTGTATTAATTTAGAAATATATCTATTTTATGCATAAGCTAATTTTAATTTATAGACAAGTTTCTTTCAATTTTTGTCTCTCTCTCTGTTGTATAAAGTTAGGTTTTGGTAGGCACCTATGAGAAGAAAAAATTAAATAAATTTCTTCAAAAGTTAAAATTAACTTCTACATCGTAAAAACAAATTTTAGAAAATTTATTATTTGTTTTTACGAACTAACTATATGGATTAATTTTAGCATGTGAAAAGTTAGTTTTAATTTTTTTTTTTCCTCTTGTGGAAATGTTTATAAAGAATCTTATCGAGAGAGATTTTAAATTGATTTACAAAATTTCTACTGTGTTAACTTATTCAAAACCTTATTTATTTTATACATAAATTATTTTTAATTTACGAAGAATAATTTTTACTTATTATATTTACTTTCAAATTGCATATATTTGTGCATATATTCATATTTTATTGTATTTTTATGTAGGAGGGAGAAATCAAAATCTGGGGAGATCGAGACCACCTGAGAATAAGAAAAAAAATAAGAAAATAAAATAGAGAATATTATCTTCATGTAAATGCCAACTACTTTTGGCTCACCAATAAAATAGCTGATGACACTCTATTGTCTCCTTTGGAACTTAATTAGGAACCTCTTAATTTATTTATGTACTGCGATTCAATTAAAGACCTTTTTATTTATATTTAATAGTAACTTTCAAACCCAAATTTTAGTGTTTCTAAATCCGGAGGGGGAAGGAAGACTTTTGTCACTTTGAAGACTGATCGTGGGAGTTATACAAGAGTTCTCTCTTATCTGGTTTGCTATATTTTCACTGTGTCCATGTCTTATCAGGAATTAGACATTTTTTTCTACTTGGGTTGATTGAATATATTTTATAGTCGGTAGGTTTGATATTGTGTTTGCAAGAGTCAAAAGTTGTTTTATCTGCAAAGACATACATACATACGTGTATAAAGATAACATTAGGATGGCAAAACGGATTAAATCGGTCTGTTTTGGTCCTTCTCGTGTTTTAGTTTATAAAATATGGGTCGGACTAATTCGTCTTGTAGTTAAAAATGGGTTTATTTTTCTGATTCGTCTCGTTTCGCAAATTGGTCAGCATTTGTGACGAGCAAAACAATTTTTTCCATAAAAATTATTTATTTTCTATTAAAATAATTTCATTTAGTCTAACTAATAAAAAACAAGAAACAATAATAGTGAAGATTAGTTAAAGTACAATAGCAGCATATCACCTTACAAGACGGTTACAAATTTATTAATCTAAAAATGCATAAAAAGATATTATATATTCGAGAACTAAAATCATTATCTTATATATAATGATTATACATAATAATAATAATAATAATAATAATAATAATAATAATAATAATAATAAAAGGAATTTACATAAACAGGACCAGCTTGCTAACCCGCCCCACCTCGTCTTTAGCCCACGCAAGCTACGTGCTTGTGCGGGGCAAGCCTATGCGGGGCGAGCCTATGCGGGCTAGTGGATTCAACATCTCATTCAGCCCCACGTTTTTCCTACGGGCCTGTAGGCTAGCCCGCCTTGCCTGCCCCAAATTCCCACCCTTAAATAGTAGAGTCAAAAGAGGAAAAATGAGATAGAGAAAATACATAGAAAATCGAGTATAAGGGATACTTACATAACAGTTTAAACTATTATTAGCTAGGGTGATCATGGATTGAATTTTTAGTGATCCAATCCACATTCATTCTAGATCCAAATAATTGAATCAGATTTTCGATCCAAATCCATTTTTTCAACAGAACTAGTTTGGATTTTTTTAGAATTCAGATCCTAACATTTGGATCAAGATAGAGTTGTCAAAATGGGTTGGAACCCACAAGGCAACTCGACTCACAACGGGTTTGGGTCGGGTTGGGTTAAAAATTTTTTACAAATTTCAATACGGGTTGATTTTTGACCCGGCTCAACCGGGTTGAACTCGTGATGAGTCGGGGTTGGCTTACCAACCTGTAGATAAAAGAGTCACATAAATGTTTTTTATTAAGTTGGGTTTTACATTTGGGTCATGTTAGGTTTTTTTTAGCCAACACATAAATAATTTGTATTTTTTTTATTTTGGTTTGTATTTGGATTATATTAAAGTTTATTTAGATCCATCTCAACCTTTTGGTCATGGTCGACTCGGCTAAATTTTGGTCAAGTCATACTCGGCTCAAATATGGCGAAATTTGGGTTGTGCCGACTCAACCAAATACGGCTAAATTTAGTCCATCTCAACCTATAGTCTAACCCAACTAAAAATTTAAATTGAAAATTTGGGTTGGATTTTTTTGGATTATCCATATTTAAAAAGGGAAATGATATGCTGACCCCTTATTTTGACTCCATAAGTGACTCCATGACATGGCATGCAGAGGTGGATTTAATTTTTTAAATTAAAATTAATTTTTTTTAAACATTTTACTTGAGACGTG
>Ga0214545_1012544_pt1 | contig 10997 bp, 6 predicted proteins | sample CNSS4metaG_FD_160064 | JGI IMG/M metagenome (GOLD analysis project Ga0214545, IMG submission 160064) | Root nodule microbial communities from cowpea collected in UCLA plant growth center, Los Angeles, California, USA - CNSS4 | ecosystem: Host-associated > Plants > Roots > Nodule | place: USA...
CTCTAGCTTACCCGTTTTGTTGCATGGTTGTGATGTATGTGGCTGTTCTCTCTTGCGATGATCATCAACTTGGTTGATGGGAGCAGATGGGCGAGGTTCTCATGGGCATCAAGGGAATGGCGACTCCACTACTTAGCCATCTGGGCTGGATCTCACACTTCTTCCTTTCGTGTTTTCTTTAGGGCTATGGCCCCTGTATTCATGGTTTTTAGATTGTAACTTTTAGTTAAACATCTATCCTACTTTTGTTGGCATCGTGGTGTGCCTAGTTTTGTAGGGGTGATGTTGGAAACCCCAGGACTGCGTTGTCATGCTATCTTATGTGTGGCGTTTCCTTTAATTGCGTTTATAAATTAAATGGGACGTTACAATGTTGTAAGATAACTATATTGTAATTTTTAATAATAATGATAAATGATAAACTATTAATAATTAAAAATAATTGTCACATAAAGTTTTATAATATACTAATAATAATAATTAATAATAGTGACAACCAATTTATTTTCGTTCTCTTTTATATTTGTGATATCTAGTTATTATCACTATTACATATAATACTCTAGTAACAATAAATGTATTACTATTGTCTTATATATTTGTGATATTTTATTATTGTCACTATTACATAATTATTAGTGATAATTACTTTTGTCACAATAAAATTTAGTTTTAGTAACATTTAAGATTATTGCCACAAGTACAATAGTGACAAAGGTACTAGTGACATCTTAATTATTGTCACAAGATGGTATTAGTGACATATTTATAATTTTTAGTGATGAATATTAGTATCACTATAGTTACTTTTTCTTGTAGTGATCTATTCCACTACACTAACTTAAAATAGAAAAAATAAACTTGATGGAGAATGATTGCAACCACGTAGAGGAGCAGTGATGTTGACTATCACTAATGTGCAAACGACCACCGCTGATGTTCGGACGACCACCGTTGATGTTCGGACGACCACATCTGATGCACAAATGAACAAGAACCACGAGAGAGCACTCTGTCACCGTCGACGAACAAGAACGATGGGAGCAAACGAGGAAAAATGACAAAGAGGAAGGAGGTTTGTATAGTGTGGAAACGAAGATGACAAAACAAAAGAAGAAGAACGAAGCACATAAACGAAAATATCAATTAGGGTCATTTCAAATTCTAGAAAGAGGGGAATTGATTTTTACTCTTCTCTAATTAATTTTAATTTAAATTAGTTTATTTTTTTTAAAAAGGTGGAATGTGAGTCAGCTCACTACCTGGCTCAAAGCCGCTTAATCCATAGGTTAAGTGAGCTGAATTTTATTATTTTTTAATTCAGTCCAGCTCGAAGTCATGGTAATGGATTTCAACTCACTTTAACATGTCTATGGCTAATTATCTTTTCCTATTACAAAACAAATAAAGATTAACTTAGTAGTATATTAAAATTTACATTTTAATTTATTTCTTTGGTTTCCATAAATAATACGACAGAAGGTTATGTCCTTTTGTGATATGGTACAAGCAAAATGAATTAATTAGATTTTGAAAAAAATAGTTTACTGGGACACTTGAAGGGATCATTTTGTCTAATAAGAACAGACAAAGGGCCTTTGTGGTGTAGCAGAATTTTAAATATATTTTGGCACAGAAGCTCGCAAACCGTTGTTACTAACCAACAACAACACTCCCACACTATTAAACAAACAAAGGCGCCATTACCCTACCATATTGCGCCACTAACACTACACACTCTTTCTCTCTCACACATGCTCCACACTCACGTTTCACCTCCATAATAGATAAGGAGAAAAATGTTTAATAGATTACCTTCAAGAACACTTTTCTTTGATATTTAAAAAAAAAGAATTTTCTCTTTAAATTTGTTTATTGCGTTAAATAAATTTTTATTTCCTAAATTTAGGTATAAAATTGAAATTTGTGTTTCCAAATTTGATACAATTTATTATCAAATTTTTAAAGTAGATATATATAATTCTTATAATCAAGTGAATGTGAATTTTATTTTACATCACATGTTTTAACTCAAATATCGTTATAGAACACCATTTAACATGCAAAAACAAAAAAAAATTGACAATATATCTATCCGACCTAATAGATGTGCTAAGTAATGTGGTTCAACAAGGTTCATTAAATCTATTGGCCGGAAATAGTTAAAAAAATTCTAATATACATCTATTGCAACAAATATTCACATTATTATGATAATTATAATATATATGAGGTAAGTCATTATTTTATTGATATTATTTGATATTACATTACTAGTTTTATCACATCGATCATAGGACTTATAAGCCATATAAATATAACTAATATTTCATAGGAAATACACATTCTCATACTCATTTTCTCTCATTAAAAATATTTTAACTCTTTTACTTATCTAAGTGTCAGAGAGTATTTTTCAAGTGAATATTCTCTTATGTTTCAACCCTTAGGAACATCCAATCAAGGATGGTCAAAATCATCAAGATCTTGTCGCATGTTCAAAGACTTACCTCAAAATCCCCCTAAAAACAAATACCATTAGATTAAGGATGATGCACAAATTTCTCTTCTTATGGAGGCAAGAACAATATATCCTCATCTCTTGAATGCTTCCAAGAAGTTTAGTAAGGACTTTTAAGCTTAGAGATTGAAAATTTTAACAAATATGTTGTTGGTCCTTAAGAAGGAAAGTGTTGATAATGTTATTGGACAAAAATATATCAAAATTTAAATCATAAACAAATTTTAATTTTATATACTCAAAACATTCTTATTTATTTTATTCTATAGATATATTTGAAAATGTTCTTGTTTTACTATGATTAATATGCATCGTCAAAAAACTTTTATGAAGAGAAAAACAAACGAGGAAAGATAAAATACATCCGTTATCAATACAAAGTTCTTATACGATAAATTATTAAGTAATTATTAAAAGTATGCTTTAAAATATATATGTTTAATTTTTTTATTTTGTTATCTGATTTAAATTTAATTAGTTTTCATTTTTGTACTAAAATAACAATTAAAATTTCTTATAATCATTTATAAATATCCGACATGAAAATTAACTTTACGCTCAAAGTTTCACTTTTATTTAAATTCAAAAGAAAGGAAAAAAGTAATAGAAAAACCAAAATAAATTGTCCTCTTTTTGGAGGGAGAAGACAGAGTCCAAACTCCAAAGTCTCTGCACTTCCATGGCCGGCACGTGACCCATTCCCTCTCTCAAACTCTTACTCTTTCTACCGCCTTCTTCTACCTCTCTTTCTCCGTCAATGTCTTCTTCCTCCGGCTACGTCCGCTCCTCCCAACGAGCCTCCGTCTCGCCGCTCCGCTCGCGGAAGTCGCCGGTGGGACCCGCCAAGCCCGCCGGAAGACCTACCACACCGTCCTCCTCCTGCGCCTCCTCGAGGCCGTCGACCAAGGCCTCTATATCTTCGGTGGCTTCCAACGCTGTGCTCGACGCGAGCAAGGCGAAGGAGAATGTCACTGTCACAGTCCGGTTTCGACCCCTCAGGTTCGTTCATTTCGCTCCCCTCTAGTTTGTTGCTTAGTATGTGTCTTTTCAATTCGTATACTTTTCATTACTATTATTATTATTATATTATTATTATTATTATTATTATTATTATTATTATTATTATTATTATTAAAATTATGTTGTTACTAGTGGGAGAGAAATTAATAAGGGGGACGAGGTGGCGTGGTATGCGGATGGGGATCATATAGTGAGGAATGAGCACAATCCTTCCATTGCTTATGGCTTTGGTTAGTATTCTTATTCACTAATTACTTTTTCTCTACATGGACGCATCATAAAAAAACAAACTCTTACTTCCATAAAATAAAGGAAACTCTTACTATATTCCATTTTTCTCGTAATTAGACATGTTCCTTCCTACACTTAAAATGTTAGACTTTGTTTTGTATGAATTTGGATTGCCTTTAAAATATAATTTTTTTTATTTTTTAATATATCAAAATGGGTATATTTTGAAGAAATATGGACAATATCAAGAACACAACAAAGAATTAGACTCATTTTGTATGCACTAAATAAAATCATTGTTCGGTTAACTAATTGGCAATCAAGTTAATTATTATTTTAAGGTAGTTATTGTGATAGTCAATTAATTTATTTATAATTGAATGATGGTGTAAAAATCTTTATGTCATAAGTACATACAGTATTTATGCTATGTCTGGACAAAAATAGAAGTAAGAAAATAAAATCAACTTTTTCATAAGTTAAAATTAGCTGTATAAGTTACTTTGTAAAAACTCTCTTATAACTTCACTACGTTTTTATTTTAATTTATGCATGTTAATTTTAGGTTTTGGAGTTATTGATTACATTAGTTTTTAGAAAAGTTCTTAGTACTTGATGTACAACTAGTGCCAAAATGAGTGCAAAGAACAACAAAAAAATAGTTTGAGTATCACATTAACCGGAGATGGAAAACAAAGAACACATAAAATAAGATAATGATAAATAACCGTCTTGTTTAATAAGCATGTACATGATTTCTAAATTGAAGAATGCAGAGTACATGTTCATTTTGTGCGTTCCTTCTATAATGTTTCTTGTTACTATACTTTTCCTGTTTCAGATAAGGTATTTGGGCCTGCCACAACAACTCGGCATGTTTACGATGTGGCTGCTCAGCATGTTGTCAGTGGTGCAATGGAAGGGATTAACGGTAATGATTTTGCTGTTATTTGTACCAGTGTATAATAAATTGATTTTTGAAAAAGGAGGAGATTAATGGATTAAGGACTTGTAGTAAGTTAATGATTTATTAATGGCCTGTACGCTGTCTGCAGGAGCAATTTAATGCTAATAATCCCAATTTATGACGGTAACTCGGTTGTTATGTCAGAAAAACGATTTTCTGATAACATTCATAGAAGAGCAATTGCTATTGCTCTTAAATAGAATAAGAAAACCTTAATTATGGAAACTCCTAATATATGGTAGGTGTTAAATATACTTAGGTATCTTATCTTTTATTTTTTATCTTTTCTTTCTCTTCTATTATCTTTTTCTATCATTATTTGTATTTTGGGCTTGGTCCATATTTTCTTTATTATAGATACAATGTTTATTTTCTACACAAGGAAAATTAATCATATACCTTATATTTTATTATATTCAATACGGTATCTAGAGTCTAAGATTCTTGGGCAAATTTTCGTCCACCCCCCCCCCCCCCCCCCCCCCGTCACTCCAACAGTCGCCAAGTCATGTTGTCGTCGGTGTTTTCAGTTTAGACCACGACCACACAATTTTGCTTGTCTCGGCCAAGTGACCACCATGCTGTCAAGATTGCCGCCATCGGAGTCCAGACGCGCTCCCATGCGTTGATCAAAGATTCACTCAGTAGATTTTTCCAACCGTGTGCATGGAGGGACGCGCATCGTTGTCTTCGACATCGGTCACCATTCATGGATTTGTTGTGGCCTCCTCTATCTAGATTTGAGCTTGTTGACTTGATCAGAGCGCTTTGGTATTTTTAAGGCTTTTTTGTTTCTCCCTCTTCCTTCATGGCTTTTTTCGCTGTCTATTTGATATTTCTTCTGCCACCAATGTGTTTGACCCGTCAATCTATACTAACTATGTTAATGTGCACTTGTCAATTGATAAGTTAGATGACAGTAATTATGCAACTTGGGCGTCAGACATTAAACTTTGGTTTGAGAGTCAAGGGTATGTTGATCATCTTCCTTAAAGAGTGACTGCTATTGCTTCCGGTGAAGTTTCTTGTTGGAAGAAAATTAATGCTCAATTATGCATGGTTCTCAAGTTTACCAATCACTTTTCTTTAAAACAAATGTTTCGTGCCTACGACACATGGAACCGACAAAATTATTTTACACCAATTATACTCAATGTCTTTATGGTGTTTGTCACGATCTTTTCAATGTTGTTGTTCCTCGACGTCAAGGGTCTATGGCTGATTATTTGGGTAAACTTCATGATCTTTTTCATGAATTTAATAAGTTATTACCTCTTGCCTCTCCCCTTGCCCAAGAATAGAGGAACGCCGAAGTTCTTCATCATGTTGGCGTTACATGGACTTGCGGATGAATATTCCTATGTTCGTAATTAGATTTTGGGTTCCTCTGTTGTACTCACTTTTACTTCTACTTATTCCAACCCTTTGCGTGTGTCAAGTAAACCCATTAATGATACACCTACTTTTGTCGATGATTCTTCTACTTTGGCATCTTAACGTGATGATCACAATTGCTCTCGCTAGCCAGGAAAAAGGCGTCATAAGTGTGACCATTGTCACATGGTAGGCCCTACTCTTTCTGATACCACCAACAAATTTGCTATTTTCATTGAATTTCTCAAATGATATGAGGATCGTCAACCCTCTTGTTCCACTGCTTTTGTTGCATTGTTGACAAATTTGTTTTCTTTTTCATCCTCTTCGGATAATTTATCTTCTGTTACAATGATTGTGGGTCTAGGGTTTTAGTTTATGGTGCTAGGACTGCTAACCTTTTTCCTTTTTTTATCCATTGATAATGTTCTCTATGTTCCTCTGTCTCCTTTTAACTTCTTATCCAATAGTCGTCTAACTTGTTCTCTTGGCTGTCCAAATTGCAGCAATTTGTTCCCAACTTGTCCAAGTTATCTAGTTTGGTGTGTGGATTGCGTCAATTAGGGAAACATAGTCGTAGTTCCTTTTCGTGTAGTGTTTCACTATGTGCTACATCCCCTTTTGACGTAGTTCACTCTGACATATTGGGACATAGTCGTGTTAAGTCTAATTTAGGTTTTAAATATTTTGTCACATTTATTGATGATTATTCCTGATGTACTTGGTTGCTTTTAATAAAAATTCGTTCTAAGTTATTTTATATATTTCAATCCTTTTATAATGAAATTAAAACTCAGAACGATTGAAGGTAGAAACACCAAACTGAGTTTTAATTTTATTATAAAAGGATTGAAATATGTAAACTAACTGAGAACAATATTTTATTAAAACCAACCAAGTACATATGGAATAATCATCAACAAAGGTAACAATATTGAAAACCTAAATTAGACTTAACACGATTAAGTCCTTAAATGTCAAACTGAAACAAAGGCAAAAAGGGACAAAGCACGTTGTGAGACACTACGAGGAAAGGAGCTACGATTATGTTCCCTAATTGACACGACTCACACACTAAACTAGATAACTTGGACAAATTGCTGCAATTTGGCCATGGGAACCTAATTGAGCATGAAGGAGAGTTGAAGACTCCATAACTGTGTAGAAGGGTGAAGATGATAAAGACCATGAGATTCACATTCGGTGCCAATCATCTGTCTCAAACTCCGGTCCTGTAAACAAAACAAAATCTTTAAAAGAAATAACACAATCAAGAGAACTGATTAGACAACTAATGGATAATAACTTAAAAAGAGACCGAAGGATATAAACAACACTATCAATGGATTAAAAAGAAAAAAAGGTTAACACTCTCAATACCATGAGCTAAAACCCTAAACCCTATAGGCATTGTAACAAAAGATAAATTATCTAGAGAGGATAAAGAAGAAAACATATTTGTTACCAGTAATGTGATATGTGGCTCCTGAGCCAAGAACCCAAGGACTAGGAAAAAAATATTGAGTTAGACCAACGAATGATGTACCTGTGCATGTGAGAAAGATTGTGATTATCAAGTTGAGATGCCAAAGCAAAGGAATCATTGGCAGAAGCAGGCGTATTATTGATAGGTTTATTTGACACACGCAAAAGGGTGGAACGAGTATAAGTAAAATTGGGTACAACAGGGGAACCCAAAATCTCCATGTAATGCCAACACCATGAAGAACTTTGGCCGTTGCTCAATTTCTTTGGCAGGAGGTAATACTTCATTAAATTCATGAAAAAAGAGCATGAAGCTTACCCAAATAATCAGTCATAGAGCCTTGACATCGAGGAGCAACAACATTGGAAAGATTGTGACAAACCCCATAAAGACATTGAGTATCAATGGTGTATAATAATTTTACTTGTTCCTAGACTTCAAAAAATATTCCGCAGGCACGAAACATTTGTTTTAAAGAAGAGTGAATGGTGGACTTGAGAACGATGCATAACTTAGCTTCAATTTTCTTCTAATGGGAAACTTTAGCGGAAACAATAGTAATCACTCTTTGAGTAGATGATCAATGTATCCTTGACTCTCAAGCCAAAGTTTAATGTTTGACACCCAAGTCGCATAATTAGTGCCATCTATCTTATCAATATACAAGTGCCATTGACATAGTTAGTATAGATTGATGGGTCAGACACATTTGTGGCAGAAGAGGTATTAGAATAGGCAACAAAATAAGCAATGGAGGAAGAGAGAGAAAAAACCCAAAAAGGTTCGATCAAGTCAACAAGCCCAGATCTAGAAAGAGGAGGCCATGACGAGTCCATCGATGGCTCATGCGCGGCTGGACAATCTGCTGGGCGATTGACGCATTGGAGTGTGTCTAGACTCCGATGGTGTCAATCTTGATGGCGCGGTGGTCGTCTGGCCGAGACAAGCAAAATCATGCGGTCGTTAGTAGAAACTGAAAACTCTAGTAACAACGGCAGTTGCAATGGCAACAAAAAAATTGCCCTACAACCTTAGGCTCTAGATACCATATTGAAATTAATGAAAAACTAGATATAAGATTAATATCCCTTGTGTACAAAATACACACAGGGTACTTTATTCATGATAAAGAAAATATGAAGCCCAAAATACAAATAATGATAGAAAGGAAATAATAGCATAGAAACAAAAGATAAAAGATAAGATATCTAACAACTCTTAAATGATCAAGTTCCTCTTTATAAACTTTCATACTAGGCTTTGAAAAAAATTCACAAAATGAAGACGTAACATAGAGAACCCATTTGGCAAAAGAACCAAAAAATTTAGTTCAATTCAAATCGAAGCGAAATGAAGTCTCGACTACCTGTTTGTGAGGATGACGACTATTAACAAGGCAACGGAACAGGAACATGACTTCTTGTATCAGCATGTCGGAAACCAACTTGGACTTTATAAGAAATAAAGCATTATTTTATTGATTACAATCAATCCAATTACATTCTTGTCATCTTTATTTTGTAATAATTAAATCCATTAAAATAAGGAAATAAGAGTATGTTGAAATAAATAGGAAGATTCTTAAAATATTTTTTTTGTAATAACTACAGAGATATTGATAATACTTTTGTCCTAATAATGTGCTATTTACAACACAAATAAAGTAAAATTTGTACATATTTGATAGATATATCTTATATCCCTATTTACATTCAAGATAATCAAATCATATCTCCGATAGTATCCGACTAAAAAGGGTGGTTTATTGCTAGTGAGACAACTACATATTTATGGGAAAAAAGGAAGACGACCATGGTTCCTTGCCCCATTCATTTACCATTTTGGTTGACCCTGAGTACGCAAAAAAGAGATGGTGTTCTCATGCTACACAATCTTTTTCTCCTTGGCACTATTTTGGAATTAATAAATAAGGTTTTATGTCGTTTAACCTTGGAATAGCCTGCAACTAGTTCATACTTATGATTCTGAGATGGGATCTAGTTCCTCCCAAAGTTGGCATTTGTTTGGTTTTATAAATTTTATGTTGTGTCTGAGGCGGAATCATATTATTTCCTAGCAAAACACATTGGTTGAAAATTGCTTTTCTGATCTGCAGGTACTGTTTTTGCATATGGTGTTACTAGTAGTGGAAAGACTCATACCATGCACGTAAGTTAACTGTTTTATCATCTACATACAATATTATTATATATGCCACCAAACTCTGCAATATTTTATTTGACCTTTGCAAAATGGAAATGTGTTTGATAGTCCAACTTGTTACTGATCTCCACACAGTGGTTTAAAGTCAGACTGTTGCAAGTCAAACCTGGTGAACTAGGATTTATGGCTATTTTTTAATTTAATTTTTTATTGAAGTAGTACGCATTGGGAATAGACTTCTGAGTATCTTTATTATTTGCATTCTGCATAATATTTTCATTCCCTTAAATATTCTGATTTGTTTGGGATAAAATTTAGTGAATCACATTGGACAAAGGACACAACCATTTGACTTTGGGGAGGTGTGCTATACTTAAATTTACAAGAAGGAATAATTAAGTGAATAATTCTAACTCTATTCTCTACTTTACAATGAATATAAGCAACTTGGGAAAGTGGAATGGATATACATACAATTCCGTGGTTTCCAACGGTTACTAATCTATTCACTTAATGAGAGTTCATAATGTTGGAGAGTGACGTGTAAAAGCCAAGTAACTAACTATTAGTTATGACTTATATTGGCTAATCATCTGCATTAGCGTGGACTAGAAGTTTAACAAGAGCAAGAAAAAAAACTTATATTTGCTATATAATTTTCCCAGGGGGAGCAAAAGTCACCTGGAATTATCCCACTTGCAGTGAAGGATGTCTTCGGTATAATACAAGAGGTACGGAGTTTAGTTCTCCAAATTGTACTTTAAATCCGTTCATATCCTTGATAGGCCATGTTTGTCATTTCAGACTCCTGGTCGGGAATTCTTATTACGTGTCTCGTATCTTGAGATTTACAATGAGGTTAGCATCATATACTACTATTATGTTATATTGACCTCTCTCATCTTTATCAAGCTTATTATACCTATTCTAGGGCAATTCATCTTTGAAATAGCAAGAATGATGACCAGATTAACTCCATTGTTGTCTGAGAGCCCTTGCAAAATACAAAGGACAAACTGAATTTTAGTTATGGTATAAAAAATGAATAAAAAGATTTTGTTTAAATGCAGATGCGACATTAACTCAATATGAAATGGTGGCAAATGACTCTTGAAGAGATTTCAGATAAATGAAACAGTGAAAAACTACACTGTTACTGTTTTACTACTGTTTATATAAGAAGATAGTAAGCAGAATACAAAGAGTCAAGGCCCAGTCCTAACCCTAACCCTAAA
>Ga0214545_1012546_pt1 | contig 10995 bp, 5 predicted proteins | sample CNSS4metaG_FD_160064 | JGI IMG/M metagenome (GOLD analysis project Ga0214545, IMG submission 160064) | Root nodule microbial communities from cowpea collected in UCLA plant growth center, Los Angeles, California, USA - CNSS4 | ecosystem: Host-associated > Plants > Roots > Nodule | place: USA...
ATAAAAATATACGTAGAAAATAGAATTGTGGGCTTGATGGTAAGTGAATAATACTTTTTCGCAGTATAATAAAATGGAGACAATTTTATTTTAAATATATATATATATATATATATATATATATATATTTTGAAAAGTAAAATATATATTAAATTTCCTTTCTTTATAAATATATATAGAGAGATAGATTAGCTAAAATTTATTAACAATTTTAATATAAAGTTTATTGAAATAAAAATATTAATTAATAGGAAGGCTTTTAAAAATGCATTTAATAGTTTTACTAAGAGTTGTATTTTCATCAGATTTAATTGAACTGTCTTTGAGGTGGGCTTACCTCATTGTTAACATGTGATCGAGTCCCGAATTATCACTAAAGAGAAATCCACCTATAAAGACTCTCTCATGCTCATGTCACTAAAAAGTTTTTAGTGAATATTTGTTAATAAAATTAATTATGAGATGAGATACTTCTTGTGGTGACATATATTTATAGTCTTTTTAGGCCTACCATTAACCGGTTAACAAGTTCTATTATTGTTAATGGATTTTGTTTATATCATATATCTCATAAATATTATCTTCCCCGAATTTTAGGGAGGTTAATATGTCATATAGATCACACACTTGGATCCTATGTTTATTAAGCAGTTTTAGGTATGTCAATAATAATAATAATATTGTAAATATGGGTTGGTTTGGTACATAAGTCGAGTTGTACTCGTTACTTAGCCTTGATAAGTGATCTACTACAAGGTTCTCACTTTTGTTTTTTATCTTTGATGGTCAAATTGAACTCTTGTAGTAGAAGAATCCACCTTATTAGTTTAGGCTTGGAATCACTTTTGCTCATGAGATATTTGATAGTTGCATGGTCAGTGTAGACTTTTATTAGTGACCCAATCAAGTATGTTCTGTCCTTTTCTAACCTAAAAATAATTGCGAGAAACTCTTTTTTAGTTGTGACATAATTCACTTGAGCTTCATTGAGTACCTTGCTGGAATAATGAATGGTATGAAAGTGCTTTTCTTTTCTCTAGCATAAGACAACTCCAACTAAAAAATTACTAGCATCATATGTCAATTCAAAACCAATTTTTCCAGTCTGGTGCAAAGATAACTAGAGTCGTGCTTAGCTTCTACTTGAGCATTGAAAAAGCTTCTAAGCACTCTTCATCAAAAGAGAATTTTGATTCTTTGAGCATCACATTGCAAAGAGATTTTTCAATCTTTGAGAAGTCTTTTATAAACCTTCTATAGAATCCAATATGTCCAAGGAAGCTTATGATTCCTTCAATATTGTTTAGAGGAGGAAGTTTGGCTATGATGTCCACCTTAGCTAGATCAACTTCTATGCCTCTTTTTTAGAGATTTTGTGGCCAAGTACAGTACTTTCCTTAACCATAAAATGGAATTTTTCTCAATTGAGCACCAGGTTGTGATGAGTCTCCTTAGGCGTGTGGGCTAGAATGAAGACACTCCGTGGAGGATTTATGTAGAAGCAATTGAAGGAAAAGAGGATAGAGTGTAGCGGCTTGGGTGGTGATGGATAAACCCTAAAGAGGTTGGGCCAACTTTAGAGGAGAAAGGCTAGAAGAGCTTCTTGAAGAATACTCTAGCTAGGTGACTCTCAAAGGAATGTTTGTGGAGTGATCTCAACATCATAATATTACACATTCAAGAGTAAATTTACAGGGGGGAGAGACACCTCTATTTATAGCCTAAGGTATCTCCTAATTTGGAAAAGCAAAACCTTAAAAATTCTAACTTTGACTAGTTTGGAGACCAAACCAAAATTCCTCTCCAATAGGAGAAGGACATATGGTCACTTAAGAAGGCGGGAAAAACTCTCCATTCCTAGAGTGCCATGTGACCACTCAAGAAGGTGAAAAATACTCTTCATTCCTCGAGTTCTATGTGGCCACTCAAGAAGGTGGAAAATACTTTTCATTCCTAGAGTGTCATGTGACCACTCAAGAAGGTGAAAAAATACTCTTCATTCCAAGAGTGTCATGTGACCACTCAAGAAGGTGGAAAAATACTCTCCATTCCTAGAGTGTCATATGGCTTGATCATGCCTTCCTTATTGACCTAGATGCAACTTAGCCTAGACTTTTGTAATTGGGCCTAATGGATCCAATTGCAAAGCTAGGTGAATTATGATCTAAAATTACTTCTAGAAATTTATTTTAAAAGCATTGCCTAAATAGTTAGCCTAGTTGAAATCTAAACCAATGAACTTTTAGGAAGCTTGATGTCCTCTTTGGGCCATGAGATAAGCATTTGGGTTTAGGCCCATTGTGGTCTTGAAACTTTTAAGCCCATGAGAGAAGCATAGTGATTGGCCTTTGATTGGGCCTATGGTTAGGCCCAAGTCATCAGAAACTTTGTTGAGGTTTTCTAGGCATGATTCAAATGATTATCCAAATACTGAGAAATCCTCCATGAAAACTTCTATGCATTTCTCTACTAAGTATGAAAAGATTGCTAGCATGAATCTCTGAAATGTGACTAGAGCATTGCACAACCTGAAGGGAATCCTTCTATAAGCAAAAACTCCAAATGGATAAGTGAATGCAATTGTTTCCTGATCTAGTGGATCCACGACTATTTGATTATATCTAGAGTATCCATTTAGAAAACAATAATAGGCATGTCCAAATAATCTTTCTAGCATTTGATCCATGAAAGGTGGTGGAAAATGGTATTTTCTGGTTGCTTGATTCAATTTTCTATAGTCAATGCACATCCTCCACCCCGTGACAAATCTTGTAGTGATGAATCCCGTCCTAGGGGTCCGCATCCTATAGGCCATGGTTTAGACCAATCTTTATTTGTTTGTTTTTAATTAGTTAAATAAATGTATAGGTTAGTGAATTGTGTGGTGTATTTAGCATTGTCATTGGGCTTATATTCTGGCCCATATATATAAGTGTCTTTTATTCTTTTCCTTGTATTTGTTTGGTCCACTAACATCCCATAAGCCCAACATCAATCAACAACGCATTCCATCCTTCAATAGCCATCATGAACGTAACCAACGTATAACTCAACGTGAAGTGTGAACCTTTGGGTTGAGTCTTCCAGCAACCCATTCACTTCTATCACGTGATGTTTTCTCGTCAGAGTGTACATTGGTATGGAGTAGGAACGCGCCTTCTGTTGGGCCAACACTAGAATCAACTAGAAAACATTACATAAAAATAAGGAACTTAAAAAGGAATTAGTTATGACCTAGGAGAATATAAGAAAACAACCCATAGAAATAGATAACAATAAAATAGAAGGAATTGAGGCAAAAGATGTTGTATTAAGGAAAATTCTAGGTTAAATTACTCTTTTGGTCCCTCTATTTGTCAAGTAATATTAGTTTGGTCCTCAAGTTTTTCGTTGTCTCAATTTGGTCCTCATTCTCTTAAAAATGATTCAATTTGGTCCTTGCCGTTAATTTTGACCAGACGGTGTTAAAGTCAACATCATGTGTCAATTTCTGGTTTTTTTGAATTTATTTATTTATTTATTTATTTTTTTACACGTGTCACTTGACAGTTATACCACGTGTCAAAGTGACTCAATTTGGTCCCTATATTTGTTTTTAGTTTCAATTTACTCCCACTTTTTGTAAAAATGAAGCAATATTGTCCCTCCTTAAATTGACACTCAATTTAATTTTTGTATACAACTTATGATGATATTCTTAATAAAATTGGCATTTTTATTAAATATTTGTAGAAATATTTTTAAACAAGTTTTTTTTAGTTTTATTATTAAACAAAGTTAAACCCCAAACTTAATTTCAAAAATTAACAATTTTTTCATCATATATAAAGGCATCAAGTGTATCATATTATACAAACTTAGTGAAGGTTAAAAATCAAATAACTTGTCACACATAAGTTTAGGAACTAAATTTCAAGTTCAAAACAAAACCAAAGTCTAATGTTTTGTATAGAATTTAAAGTTAATTTAAAATATTTATAGAGCCTCACACTTCTCATCCCAATGGTATTCTTGCACAACATTGCACTAACATTGTTGAGTTCTAATAAGCTCAATATGACCTCCTTCCAACAGAGCCCGAGAATAGTAACTTATATTTAAATCTTTTAAATCTTTAGTAGATTATCAACTACCAAAAGAGGACGTAAATCCCTATCTTCATAAAGACCTTTTTACAATTCCTTTAACATTCGTTGTCGAGCATGTGCTATTTGCACTTTGAACTCACGCTACAAATGCTTATTGTCCAATACAAACAACATATTAGGCAATAAAAATTTGTACAACTTGAGTTGAAACTACACATAACACATGGTCAAAAGCGAATGTCAAAGAGGTTATAGAGAGATATTTATGGAGGTGGTGATTTACATCCTCTTTGGGTAGTTGGTAATCTACTCAGGGCTAAAAGATTTAAATCATAAGTTACTCTTTTTGGATTTTAATAGAGGAATGTGAGATTAAGTTGGTAGGAACTCAAAAATATGCATATTGGTGTATTTATTTGGAAAAGAGGAGAAAACATTTAATCAAGTACACACAATGTGAACTTGAAATGTCATTCTTATTGTGTTTAAGATGCAAGTTGTCAAATTCTTTCATGATAACCAATGAAAGAAGCTACTCTACCAATCTCAAGCACTCATCGCATGCAATTGGCTTTTCTACTTAAAACTAGATTATTATTATTATTATTATTATTATTATTATTATTATTATTATTATTGTTGTTGTTGTTGTTGTTGTTGTGTTTTGTATTAATTTTTTTAATTCAAAATTATTGATATTAAAAACAAAATTTGTTGTAGTATTTATTTAGAATTTGTGTCGTTCTAATTAATTGATCACAAGTAACATTGACAATATTAGACAATTTGTTATATTATGTGGCTTTAGTGACTAGAATGCTTTATTTCAAACTTTGTCCCATGTTGGACTTAGGTAGGCTTAGGTGATAGTACTTAAGTCTCATATCGGACTTAGGTAGCCTTATGTGTTAGTATTTAAGTCCCATATTAGTACTCTACCAATCTCATAATGTCCTGTGTTGCACTTATGTAGTGTAACGTAACATTTATCATTTTTCTTATTATAGATGTGCCAAAGAGAACATTCATCGTGCTTGGATGTATGAGTATTGTTATAATGGTGGAAGATGTTTGAAGGAAGCTTTTGTCATTGGAGTTGAAGAGTTTTTCCGGACAAGTCAGCAATATGAATGACTAATTTCGTGCTCAAAAACTCACAATCGTGGCCCAACTCTCTAAAAGACAACTTAAATAATTTGATCTTAAGTGAATTCAACAGGTTGATTTGTTTGTACAATTTGTTGATTTCACTTGACTTAAGTGAAATCAGTCGATTGAAAACCAATTCAACTGATTGAATGCATTTAAATTAGAAACTATATACAACAAGTCTTTTAACCTATTAGAACTCATTTTAACAGATTAAAAAGGACACACTAAGACTAACAAGACATCTAACATATATCATATAGCCTACGAATATGGTACAACATGTAAATATCATATTCTACACTTTATTTCCAGATTTAACACTATAGAAACATGATCATCAAATGGATCTTCATCAATCTTCATCAATCACATGTGATCTTATGCACTTTGCTTTATCAAATCTTTGCACCAATGTTGCTTGTGCTAACAGAATCAACCTATAAGTTTTACAATTTATTGGTAAAGGCAAATGAACCAGTATTTGAAGGAACAACTGGGTCAAAACTATCAATATGCATTAGACTTTAGGCTTGCAAATCAAATTGAAATGTTCCTAACCAATGTTTGGACTTTATTTAAAAAATCCTATTAGATTTAACACTACCAAATACTTGCCAAACAATTATTATGAAGCTAAGAGATTAGTTTCAAAGTTTTGATTGAAAGTTAAGAAAATTGATTTTTGTGCGAACGATTGTATGCTTTTCTATGACAATGATAGTGGGAAAAAGGATGCATCCTTACTTCAATGTAAATTTTGTGGCAAACTCGATATCACAAAATCCATCCAGGAAGAAGGAAAGGAAAATAATACCATTGATATCCATGTTCTACTTGTATATAATTCCAAGCTTACAAATAATATTTGCTTCAATGAAAACAACAAAACATATGAGATGTCATGATGAGAGAAAAACATAAGGCATGTTACGTCTTCCATCATAAAAACAAGCCTAAGGGTTGCATTGACTTAAATGAGGTTGAAAATGATATCTCCTATCAAGTTGATCAAACGTCACAGAAGAAGAAGAATTTTCACATTTGTTTATGAGTATCATGATGATGACAATGATGATGAGGATGATTAACTTTTCACATTTGTACTTGACACTCATAATTTTTGGTTAGCTGTAATTTAACTTTTTGTCCTGTTATGAGATTTTATTTAGTTATTCTTATAATTTTGAACCTTTATTGTGCCATGAATTTATTAATTGCTACTTGTAAGGTTTTAGTTACACTACAATGTCATATGGAGGTCCACTTTGCCTCGATAAAGGGAAGAGAATAGCAAAAAAAAGGAGAAAATATTTTCTAAGAGTTCCTTTAGTTATACCATCCACACCTACCCCAAGTCCACCCACTATTGCTAACACACATAGTGAACCCATAGAGTCCCCTACTACTCACACCATGCCATGGTACCCACACCATATTGTGCTACTCACCCATCCGTATCCATACCATAACCTTTTACCCATACAAGATCATCCCCTACTTATATACCCTCCACATCATCAATAATGTCTCCTGTTATTGCTCCCGCATCAAATTCTTCTAATTCAGTTGTTGAATTTGACCATCCTCTCCATGATCGACCAATCACTGAATCTTATGGTAGAAAGTATAGCTGTCAAAATGGGTTGGAACCCGCAAGCCAACTCGGCTCACCACGGGTTTGGGCCGGGTTGGGTTAAAATATGTTTACAAATTTCAATATGGGTTGATTTTTTATCTGACTCACTGAGAACCCAACTCACTCGGGTTGATTCTGTGGTGAGCCGGGTTGGCTCACCAACCCACAAATAAAGGGTCACACAAGTATTTTTTGTTAAGTTGGACTTTGCACTTGGGTCATGTTAGGTTGTTTTTTTTAGCCAACACAGATAATTTGTATTTTTGTGATTTTGTTGTATTTGGATTGTATTAATGTTTATTTAGATTTTAATTTTAATTATAATTTAGTTTTGACTGAAAGAAAAAATAAAAAGTTAATTTTTTTTAATTAAGTAAGTCCGTGAGCCAACCCGTTTTACCCACCAACCCATGGTGGGTCTGTCTAGATTCAAATTTTTTTGACTCGCTAATAAGTGAGTTAGGTTGGATTGACTCACTAAGTGATCAACCCGTGATGAGCCGAGCCGGATCGAGCCGAACCGCTTTGACAACTCTAGTAGAAAACAATTATTCGAATAATCTTAAAAAATTGATTTGTATGACATGTTTCACCTCATAAGTTCCTTTGCACGACTTTTCTGCATCCATATTTAGTTTTGAAATTTTTACTCTTTTATATATCTAAGTTGGTCCATAAAAATTTGTTTACATAAGAGGTTCCTATGCAACCAAATCAATATATATATATATATATATATATATATATATATATATATATATATATATTATTTTTTTTTATAAAATTTTTATATTTTATTTATATTCTAAATTATAAGATGAAAATGCTTATACGTTAAGGCATCAATAGACAATGGGTTTCACACATTAGTCCTCATTTTTTGATTTTTGATTTTTTTTATCAGCATAGTCTGCGACCAAATGAAAAGGAGGCAGTGGTGCTACAGTGAAATAAAGGTGAAAGCTTAAAAGTTGTGTGCATTTATGCTTTGGAATGGATAACTATAATGCAGTTAGGTGTATTTAATCTCCATTGCAAAATCAAGTAAAATAATGCAACAGCTTTGTACATTTCTTCGAGTGCAGAACAAGCGAAAAACAAACCCTCATCATAATACTCATTATGCTTCTGTTGCATAGCATGGAAACAAGAAATTCAATTATTCTATAACCATTTTCACGGCTAGATATACATATACAACTTCATATCATAATTACCATTGGTCCCTACTTGCGTTTTACTTCATTAGTTATGCCCATTCTTTTAATCATTTTGTTAATCTGTAATATCTGTTAATTTTACCAATGATTATAATCTTAATAAAATATTGTTAACTTTTTCTCAGTAGCTTAGTTATTTCAATCATATTGTTTTTCTCTATATAATACTCAAACCTAAAATATATTGCTTAAAAGATTAGATCAAGTAACACTCACTCAATGGTGCGGATCTTAGTGCATGAGGGGCTTGGCCGCCCAAACATTTTCAAATTGCTCAATAATATATTTCAATATACGGTTAAGTATGTTTTTAGTCCTGAACTTTGACCTAAAATTGGAATTCGTTCTTAACCGAAATTTTGATAAATTTTGGTCCCTAAACTTTAAAAATGAATGAATATAATCCTTTTAACGCAATTGTGTTAACTTTTGTTTAGGTTTCGATTGCATTTCTCAGTAAATATTAAGCTGAGAATGTGTCAAACAGCGTAAACAACTCCAATATTAACACGAAACACATTCAACATGTTGAAAAAAGTCAACATAATTGGGTTAAAATGACTATATTCATTTATTTTTAAAGTTTAGGGACAAAAATTTTTCAAAGTTTTGACCAGGGACGAATTCTAATTTTTGGCTAAAGTTCAGGGACTAAAATCATATTTAACCCTTCAATATATAATTAATATATTTTATTGTTTTAAAATATATAATATATAATAATATACTTTTGTTGTTTTAATATAATATATATATATAATAATGTAGAATAATATATTTTTATTATTTAAATATACATCGTTCATTAATATATAATAATATGTTTTTATTCTTTTAAAGTATGAGTATCAAAAAATTATTGTTCTTAGTTATTAAATTTAAAAAATGAAGAAAGATGAAAATATTTATCAAGAATCTTTTACTTATTTTCTCATTTATTATTATTTAACAATTTTGTTACAATGTTGACAATTTCAAAAAGAAAACTAGTTTAAAAGTTCAAGGCTTAATATTTAATTTGGTCCTCTAATTTTATTTGAATTTTCAAAAAGACACACCAAGTTTTTTATTTTTCCAATTTAGCCCTCTAATTTTTTTAAAATGTCCAATTTGATCATTTCTATTAGACTGATGTTAACGACATGTTTATACATGCCACGTGTCAATTGGTAAAATTTTTAATTTTTTTAATCTTGAATTTTAAAAAAACACTACCACATGTTAGGTAATGGTTGTGCTACGTAGTAGTGACAGTGCCACGTGTCATGTGACATGGTCGTGCTTGTTTTCAATTTAGTTCCCTATTTATAATTTCGATTCAATTTAGTCCTTTTTTGTTTCTTAAATGAAGCAATTTGGCCCCTCTCCAACTTGAGAGTAACACAATCGAGGAACCAGGTAAAGTAAAAGAACTAATGATATTAGATGATACATATAAAAAGCATCTACTACTACAATTGAATTTCTTAATGATGAAGCAAGAGAATCAATTACTTTAGGTGCATACTTTTACTCAAAAGAGGACACTACTTTAGGTACAACAAAGAATATCCTCACCTCATTGAACATGGATAAGTTCATTAGAGTCTATCAATGAAAAAGTGAAAAAGACATGTGGGATGTGCTTGAAGCTACTCATGAGGGAACAAATGATGTGAAGAGAGCAAGGAAGCATGCCTTGATCCAAGAATATGAGTTGTTCAAGATGCAATAAGGAGAATCAATAGCTGAAGTGTAAAAAATATTCACACATATTGTTAACCATCTTATAAGCTTGGGAAAGGAGTTTGATAAAGAAGAGCTAAACATCAAAGTGATAAAGTGTCTTGATAGGAGTTGGCAACCTAAGGTCACAACCATCTCATAATCAATGGATCTATCCACTATGACCACAATTGCATTGTTTGGTAAGCTAAGAGAACATGAAATTGAGATGCAAAAACTAAATGAGCAAGATTCAAGTGAGAAAAAGATGAAGACTATAGCCTCGAAGACTGGCACCGAAAGGAGTGATGAACCCGAGGAGGAGGTGGCTGAATCAAGTGACAATAGGAACTTGAATCTACTAGTTAAGAGGTTGAATCAAGTTTCTTATTTGTAACTACTTGGCCAAAAGTTTACCCTGATATTAACCCATTGATTGCCCTTTTGAGCTTTAAACATTTTTTTCTTATTTTAAGTCCACTACAAAACCTTACAAAGAAAAATACCACATTATCCCTTACCATAGGAAGAAAGAAAAATGGATTTTGTAAGGAATGGTTAATGCCTAAAGAGTTGGGATGAGTGATGGCAAACCCCTAGCTAAGAGACCAACCACAAGAGTTATGACTAGACGCATACAAAAAGAGTGAGCCTCAAATAACCTAAGTGGTCCAAGCTCTTATTCTCATAGATTAATATTAATTGTAAATAATTAGAATATGTTTTTTTTTTTCTTGGAACTTGTATTTTGAGTCAAATAGTGTAAGATAAATATTATTAATTTGAATTATCACTCTTATTAATTACAATTAAAAAATAAACCTAAATAATTTATATAATAAGATATAAGTTCTTGTATGACGTACTTCTTTCTTAAACAATGTGGATCTATTGTTATTAAGATTGTGTTTAAGATAATGATAAATTGATATTATTTTAATGATTATATATATTATAATTAATTAATTAACTAATTAATAAACTGTAATAACTTGTTATACAAATTAGATTAATTAATATTATTTTTTAAGAATGGTTTACTTGTATGATATAACATAACATGTGTGTAGTGGAAAGAAGTTTAACTCTTGTAATTACTTCAATACAATTTTCATTTAATAATATTTTATTATTTACTAATTATTTTAAAAATCTTTAATTTACATTGATATTTTAAAATACATTAATATATATA
>Ga0214545_1012547_pt1 | contig 10994 bp, 5 predicted proteins | sample CNSS4metaG_FD_160064 | JGI IMG/M metagenome (GOLD analysis project Ga0214545, IMG submission 160064) | Root nodule microbial communities from cowpea collected in UCLA plant growth center, Los Angeles, California, USA - CNSS4 | ecosystem: Host-associated > Plants > Roots > Nodule | place: USA...
GATATTCCCTGGTGTGCTACTTTCTGCAGGTGTGAAAGTTCTTAGTAATTGATGCTGAGTGACAATTTGAATGATAACACTATACTGTTGATTGTCATTGGATGTTTTTTGTTCAAATTTCTCTTTTTTATTTCTTGTCATCTAGGTAAAGGATAGGCATAATGGGAACCTCCTATTGGATGAAGAAGGTCATATCATACATATTGATTTTGGCTTCATGCTCTCCAATTCACCTGGTGGTGTTAACTTTGAAAGTGCACCTTTCAAACTAACTCGGGAACTTCTTGAGGTAAAACTGAGTTTGTTTGCTTTCTATTATACTCCCCGTATTCAAATGTCCATTTGATTATATATTATATTTCTATCTACAATGAGAAATATAAAGCAGTTCAAAATCACTTAATGAGTCCACACACTCTTTATAAGTGTGCCTTTGTGTTGGTTTATGTAGTTGAAATTGAAATTGTTATTGTTCGTGAGCATTGTTTCTTTTTTATTATTCAACAGGTCCTAGATGTGTTCTTTCGTGTGCCAAAGGTGGAAGGCCTTTGTCTAAGCAAGGCTTCACTTGTTGCGTTGCCATAGGAGATTAAGGACTTGTTTGTTCTTTCCAGGGTTATCCTCCCCTCTCTTTTAGATGTTTTTGGTTAAATTAAGGACTTGTTTGTTCTTTCTAGGGTTATCCTCCCTCTTTTTTAGATGTTTTTGGTTAATCTTTTGGTTTCTGAACTCTGATAATTTAGCTTTGGTTGCTTAAATAAATGTAATATGTATCGGCTAATATGATAGTCCTTCAGCATATTTTAAAATTTTGGATTTTTTCCTTGTAATATGTATCGGCTAATATGATGGCGTTGGGACTGTGGTTTTTGTCCTGCCCAATCACGTGTGAAATTTTCTGTTATTTTTAGTAACATTTTTAACATGTAGCCTTTTTATTAAGAAAAAGTTACTAAAACTTTCTAGTAACATTTTTATAATGTCACTTTTCTATAAAAAAATGTTACTATAAACTTTTAGTAACATTTTAAAAATGTTACATTTTTATTAAAAGAATGTTACTTAAAATCTTTAGTAACATTTATGTAAATGTCTCTATTAATAAGTATAAATGTTACAAAAAATCAATAGTAACATGGGGAATACGTAACATGTGATAAAATGTTACTAAATTTTATTAATAACATTTTTCATGATTTAGTAACATTTTTTTAGTGTTACTGTACATTATATATCTAGTAGTAACGAGATCAGTGCAAGTGGTTAGTGATCTTGATGCAAAAGTTGCATCGTGTTCACTCAAAAACTGTCTGGCAATGGTGGGACATGTGACAGGGATAACATAGGTATTTCCGAGGCGGATGCATGCAATCTCAGTGTTCATTTGTTTCATGAGATTGTGTATCCATCTATGAACAGGTTTGTTTGCAAGCATCTCAGGAAGGTTGCCCACCACAGGCCATGGTTTGGGACCTGGAGGAAGTTTTGGTTTTTGTTTCTTGGACCATTTCTGAGTCAAGCTAGGTATCAGAACTTTTAGCACAATGATAAAGGATACAAACAACCAAAGGCTTTGAAGATTTGACCACAGAAGAGAAGGGGAATGTTCCATTGCTTGGAAAAGACCCTTTTGTGATGGTAAGTATTTGGATACTTTTTTCAATTTAACACTATCTCTTGCTTTAGCCACGGTTTAGAGGAAGTGAATATGATAGATATCTTGGGAGAATTTTGATTAGTATTTATACAGTGTAAAAACATTTACTTTTCTTTTATTATCATTTCCTTAAAGAGAAGTTTGATTAGTATTTATACAGTGTAAAAACATTTACTTTTCGTTTATAATCATTTCCTTAAACACGCTTTCTGTTCTGAATCATGATATCGTGCAGTGCACGTTTTCTAAATTCAAGCCAAGCTTAATTATATTACATATGTGCTCAAGTTGTTTTTTCTATTCATAATCTTACTTACCAGAATTTTGTCGTACTTTTTAAACTTGGACACACAATAAACAGGTGTTATAATATAACTAATAAAAATGTTCTTGTGGCAATGACTTCAAGAAGCAGATGTTGCATCAGCAGAATTATACTTGGCTTTCACTAAGATTTCATTACAAAAGTTGACAAATAGGAATTCATGTTCCTTATTAATGTCCTTGAATTCATACATTACTAAAATTATATGAATTTTTTTTAACAAATTTATTAAAAAAATTATAATTTTTCAATATCTTTTCTAAAAATTTTAATGGATAGATAATTTTTTTTTAAATAATTATTTTCTATAGAATTATAAAATTTAAAAATATTTTCTATAAAATGTTTGTAAAAAATATTTTATATAAAATATTTTAAAAAAATTGATAGTAATTTTTTGTAATTTCTTTTCATAACAAAATTTATAAATATTTCTTATAAAAAAATTTAAAATAAAATTATCTTGAAATATTTTTTGTCAACCTCTAGACTCTTATAAACTAAAGTTTTAGTTGAATAAATTACCAATCCAATTAATTGTTTTAATAATCATAGATACAGTTACGTAACTATCTAAATGATAATGATGTTGTGTACATGATTCAAAAAAAAAGAACAATCTTGCTGTAATCTCTGCATTTGGTTTACCGAACTTTAGAATTATTCAGAGATTATATTCATTACAGATAAATACAACTTCTAGCTAGAAAGAAAATGGTATTGAAATATAATTATCTTAAAACCAACTCACCTCAACCTATTTAGTCAAGATATATTACAAAAAGAATTATTAAATAAAATTAAGTTTAGAGATCAAAATTCAGTTTTAATTAATATTTAGAGATCAATTTAAATTCTAATTCACATATCACTTATATTATTTTATTTATAGTAAAAAGTATTTTAAATATTAAATTTTAGTTTATAAAATTCATTGTTATCTATTTTGAGTACGATGGAAACAAACGCGGACATTTTGTATTGAAAGTCAATTCCACCAAAACTTCAACACTTAGACTGAATAAGCAACAACACTTCATGGAATATAAACAATACATGACAAGAAACAATTGATGGTTATTCAAAAACGTGATCTTCGTTGGGTAATACACCAAAATGATGGTTTTAATATAGTACCATTTTGCATATGTAATGTAAATGGTTAAGAGAGACTTATTCTGTCTTTAATCGGTACTAGATTATTTCATATACAAAACCTACACGAGAAAAGTAGATTCAACTGCAATATTAATATTAAAATCAAAATTTTTTATATGAATTGAGGCATCCTAATATATATATATATATATATATATATATATATATATATATATATATATATATAAATTTTATTGATAAAAATAATTTATGATTGATATAATAAGTTATTAGAAATGAATTTCAAAGAAAAGGACAACGCTTTTGCCTTTCTAACACATTTTAGTATTTTGGATTATGACAAAGAAATAAAACACTACCAAAAATATATCTTATTAGCTTATAAATAAATCTCTTTTAAACGACTTGTTGGTTGTTACTACTTTATAGTTTTGTAACAAAATATAACTTTCAAAAATTAATTAAAAAGGAAATCATAATTATATGTTTATTAATTACTTATTAATTAATTAATTAAAAATTACATAATATTATTTAATTTTATAAAAAAAGAATTAAAACAACAAATAATTACTTTTTATTTGAATTTGTTATCAGGGATAAAAAAATATTATTAAATCATAACCTCAAATTATAAATAATATTTAAATTTACTAAATTTTCTTTCATTGCTTATGATTAAGTATGTGATAAAGTATTTTGTATATTTTGACCTAAACTTTTGTAAGTTCTTATTTAAAAAAAAATAAAAATTCACAATGTTACAATGGAAACAGGGAAATTTATCTAAGAGAAGATCTAAGACATAGCTCCCTAAAACAAAGCAACACTATGTTTTTATAAAAATAAAACTCAATGCTCATTCCAACCTCTAGTGTTCAACAATAGAAGTTTTTTCCCTATCCAAGGTTTTATTATGACTTAAACCTCTAGTTTAATATTCTACATGGAGGTTTCAGGAAGGTTTTCTCTATGCTCAACTTTTTAATTTGGTGCTCATGTTCTCCAAATTTTGATCAATTTAAGTTTTTTTTTACAGTATTTTTCCATGACTCAATGTTTGCTTTGTTGTCGAGCTGTGAAGATAAAATTTGAATTTTTTTTAACTGTTTCTCAACATTCAACATCAACTTTGGAGCCAGGGGCGGAGCTCTTAAAGAGCATGCGGGGCCACGGACCCCAAAACTTTTCCAATTTTTTTTCAAAATTTTTGAATTATATGTGTTTAATATTTTTTAAATTATGTATATTTTAAAATTATTTAAATTAAATGTATCTTTTTAAATTAGATAATATTATATTGAAAAATTAATAAAAATTAAATTAAATGTTTCTTTATTTTTTTTATAAAGTATAATATTTAATGTTAATAAATAGAAGAATATAAAGTCAAATATAATAAATCAAAAAATTATTAAGATAATTTTCATTTTTTTTTCTTATTGTCTTTTGAGGTTTTTATATATTGTACTCATCTTTCATCTTTACTTAATTTCTTTTATTATCAAAGAAAAAAAGAGAGTTAAACATAAATTTATTATTTTTGTTCTCATATTTACATCTTTAAATCCATTTTTAAAGAAAAAAAATTGTCTCTCGTGAAATACTTGTTTAATATTTAGTATAATTTTTATCTCATGATATTTTGTATATTATTTTTTATGAATATAGAAGAGTAAGTAATGTATTATGTGATTTTTTATAGACAATTTTTAAGTGGACTTGATTATCATAATTTTTTTGTCTCTTAATTTTTTATTAGATTATGATAAATTATTTTTTAATCTTAAACTTATTTTTTAAATAGGTATATTGATGAAAAACAAAAGAATAAATCCATTTTTTAAAATTGATAAAAGAGAAGTGAAGATCAAAATAGGACAATATCGTTGATCATCGTATAACAATGAAATAAAATGTTTGTGATTACTTTTGAATCGTTATGTGCACATTAGTAAAATAAAAAATGAATATTTGTAGATAATATGGTTATTTATATTGAAAAAAAATAGCTGAAAAATTTAGTTATGATTGAATAATTTGATAAGTTCAAGAATATAAAAAAATAATAGACAAACCTTTGTATATGTGTAGTTTTTTTTTTTATAGTTATAACTATACTAAATTATCTTTTTATTTTTATTGAATTAGTAACAATTATTTTTAAATATATAAATTTTAAGTATATTATTTTGACTACCCCAATAATTTTGGTCAAGATCCGCCACTATTTGGAGCTCAAGTGCACACTTCTTGTAACTCTTTCAACAAGCATTGCATTTTCATCAAAAAATTTATTAAAATGACACTTAACTAACTTTCAATACAATTTTGTACCTCTAAACTAAAAGGGTCTTATTTACTCAAGAATATATTTAACTCATACATTTAAGTACACTTATTAGTTACTATAATCACCAATTCAGATACCAATTTATAAAATAAAAAATTATTGATTACTAAAATAGTCACTACTATAAATAAAAAATTATAATTAGTCGCTAAATTAATCACTAATTAATTATAAGGTAATTTAGAAACTAATTCCTTTGGTAGCAAAAACATTGATAGTTAATGTTTAGCGACCGATTTCTTTTTGTACTAAATACTAAAAACTAATTTAGAGATCAATTATATTTTTTTATTCATAATAGTGATTATTTTCGTAACCAATAATTTTTTATTTTGTAAATTGGAATCTAAATTTTTCACTATAATAACTAATAACTTTTGATCATTAAAATTAATTGTGAATGAATCATTTTCTTGTAATGAAAAAGTATAAACTGTTTATTATAAAATAGATAATCACTTGCAAATTCGTTATTTCCTCCTTTATTGACAAGATTATAACATGAAAATTTATTGAAATAAAATAAAATAAAATAGAAATTTATTTTAAATTAAAAGTCTCATTGTTTTCTTACTAAAATATTGATTTTCAACAAACGAAAACTCTTTAAAGTCATTTTAAAAGTTTAGTCTTTCAATTAGAAAGAGGCCTATTATATATTCATACTTTATACGTATCTTTTCATCCTAAACTTGACTCCAAAGTTTTCTTATAAAATATTATATATAAATTATAAAGAAGATGGAATAAATAATAGAAAGTAATATAAATTATAAAGTATAAACTGATTCTAAAAAGTTAAACTAAACTAGTTAATTGTAATAGTCAATTCAGCTAAAATAGTAACTAGCTTAATTATTTATTTATTTATTTATTTATAGTTACTAAACTGTGATATTTTGAATTGAATTAAAACTAAAAGGTAAACTCTGTCGACAAGGTCAGATACACATTTGTGAATATCTTATAACAACAGGTTCATAAGTCTAAAAAAAACACATGGGGAATAAATAATAAAAAACACACATGATAAATGAGGGAATAAATAATAGAAAATAATATGGATTTGATGTATACATATAAAATATAAATTTGTTATTAATCTCCATAAATTAATATGTAGTTACGTTTCAATAACAAATCTTGCAAGAAAACCTGTGAAATGTATCTATCATACGACTCTGTCAAGGGACAACTAATTATATGAGAGTTATTGTCTTTCTTTCGGTAATATATTATAACTTTGAAAAAATGAGGGTTATTTTTAATTGATATACTATATTTGAATTGTATTTTTTGCTTACATAGGATGCCAACAACGTATATAAAATAATGCAAAAAAGTCAGCTTTCAGAGGGACATTTAAGAATATTTCCTTAAGATCCTCGTGAGTAATCAAACAAACAAATAAAAAGAAGTAAGGATTGTCATTCACATGGAATAATTTATCAAATAATAAGGTTTGGATGAAAAATGAGTTCAAATTCTATTTGTAGTCAATAAATTTTATCTGTTCGAAGTTTTATAAAAAGTTTGTAGATCTCTACGAGTAACCAAACAATTATTAAAATATAAACTTCACATTATAGAGCTACCAAATGTAAGCATTGTCTCTCATACTTTGAGAAAATTTGTTTTTTTACTTAATCCAACAATAATAACAAAAACGAAAATCTGCTGGAATAAAGCAAAATTTCTCTTCAACCATTTCAGTTCCATTTTTATGAGCTAATGTATACCAGCCTTCATTGTCTTTTACTTTTATATTATTTGCCTGAAATTATAGATATTACACACTATCGGATAAAAATAAGGTTATTCATTGATCATATAAAATAATTTTACACTGTCCATGCTAAAGTTATTCATTTTTTATAATAATTGTTTTAAAAATCATATCAACATAATTATATTTTTTTATCAGTAATAACACATTTAATTATAATAAAAGCAATTGTATTGTCTCAATCCATTTATAAAAGAAAAATCAATGATCATTCTCATAACCTCTAGTTTACATTTTTTATATTGTTAAAAAATAAAAGACAAAAATGAAGAGTTTCCCTCTTATATGTCAATGAACCACTTAATCAATATTGTTTTTTATACAAATGCACATATTGATTTGTACACATAATTTCCCAAATCAACTACAAATCTTGATACATTGGATTGTCCTGTTTTTTCATTCAAGAGTGGCATATTGATGCGTATATTGCTAAGTATATTATATTGTGTTCTAGATCAAGTATACTTTGTTCAAACTGCTAAACAAAAAAAAGAAGTGAAATTTGGTTCTTAAGATTTGACCTCATCAATTTTATGCCCTTTGTGTGTTCCACTTGCCTGAAACTATGTTGCAATATATAGTAAATATTGTTGACTAAGTTTTAGAGAACTATTTCCCATACATTGACTTCCCATTTATACTGATCCATCCTAAGACGGTCTCTACTAATCTCATCTCATTCACACCCGTACTTTATGTAGTAAAATATGAGCAACATACACTAGAATGTCATACCCAATTGATAACCTGACTTGAAAACTACAAGTTTGTACACCTAAACACTAAAGTTCCTTACATATACACACATGGGTTATAGGCACTTAATTGGACTTAAGCACCGGCCAAAATACAAAAATGTTCCTTGCGTATATTTATTACTATCCTTATAGGGACAATATATATCCTATGAAGCCTTCCACGCTATCTTCCAAGTCTCCATTGTCTTCTCTCCGAGGGTGCTTTTTCTTCATCTTTTGAACATAGGGGGAGATGCCCGTAAAAGACATGATGATGCTTAAGTTAGTTTGAGGCTCTAGGTTCTTGAGACAGAATAGAAGTGTAATAATATGTTTCATAAAACGTGTCTTTTATAATAGGGTTTATGGGCTTACCTGGTTGGGCCTTGATGCAACAACCTTAATTACCTTCTAACTACGATTAGTCGCTTAACTTGTGGTTACATTTTCTTATGAATTATTAGGCTTACTAATAAGATCATTAAAATATGAGTCAACATGTTAAGGCAAACCATTAGAGTTCTACGAGCAGTAGACGAGTCAAAACAAAGCATTAGACGGGTCAACGCAAGCAGACAAAGGTACTAGGTGAGATCAATCTTAGACAAGTCAAAGTGAACTCATGAAACTAAATGTTGAATATCCCTATTAGACGAGTACTTTCATTACACAATTCAAATGGAATAATGACTAGATGAGTATAATGAAGACAAGCATTAAATGAATCAAGTTCAAATGGCAAGAAAGAGAAAAATCAAATCACAAGGTGATATGAGGGTCAAGTCTAAATTGATGAAAGAAATGGGAATGTTGAAATTGATTATTTAATAAATCAAGATATTGTCAAATTATCAAGCTTAGAAGATTGTGCAATAAGGCTCAATATTATTTGGAGATATTCTGATCGAAGATTTGATTGAAGGAAATATCAAAGTTTATTGAATATTTTGAATGAACAAATATAAAAGGAAATATTCTTTGATTGAAGATTGCTAATGGTATTATATATTAAATATATTTATCAACCAATCAAGAGAAAGAGAAAGACTCTACAAGTCAAAGATTGCAAAAGAATCTCTAAAACATTGAAACCACAACGCATGATATTTGAAATTTTATTGAATAACTGGAAAGGAAAGAAGTGATAATTTACATGAAGCAAAATACTCTGAATGAAATATCAAGAACTTCTAAATGAAGCAAGAAGAAAATATTAAAGATATGAAGAATTGAATACGAATCCAAGGTCAATAGCACAAAGTGATTATAAATATCAAGACCTAGATAATGAAGATAAGAGGAATGCGAAAAAAAAAATACAGAAATGCTATTGAAATCTATTTTGTATAGAACCACCTTGTACCAACAAGAATTGCATTCTACACTCACACCTCTAATAAGTAAGTTATCTCTTGCATCCACCTTATTTTTATTATGGTTCTACATGTGAAGTGTTATGGAGATGGTAGGGCTTTACTTTTCCGTTTTTGGTTACGTTTGGTGGTGGTGGTGGATACTTTGGAGGCTCTGTTTAGGTGGTTGGGTTCAGTCAATGTTTTAGGTATTTCAAACGAGTTTTGTTGCGGTGTTGCATGTTGGAAATATAGACTGAAGGGATAAATTAATTCTGAAGTTTGGGTAAGATCACAGTTTTCTTGAGTTATTGATTTTGTCTGGATTAATGAGTTTTTAGTTTGGGAGGGTGCATAGCCCGATTTGGTTCCAATGGTATAGGGGCTTCTCCCTACACCTCCAATTATCTCTCTTGTACCCCCAAAAACAAATATATTTTCATGTTTGTCCATGGTAAAAATTAAAAGTTACTAACTCTCTCTTTTTCACCGCATACCCTCTGCACCCCAAAACCATACACCCTCTGCACCCCCAAAACGCACCCCAATAAAGCAATAAAAGGAATCAGATTCCCTGCACCCCCAACAGAAGAATCTTTGACCTAGCTGCGTGAAGCTTTTTTTTTTTCCTAGCAAGCATATGTTGCACACTCTTCTCCTAGCCACATTCTGCTCTTCTCCCTCCACACACTCTTCTTCTCCGTAGCCTCCACACAACCTCCACACACTCTTCTTCTCTGCAGCCTCCACACACTCTTCTTCTCTGCATCCTCCGCAGCCTCCCCTTTTCTCCTTTCGCGCACCTCTGCAGCCTCCCCTCTTCTCCTTTCGCGCAACAGTATAATCCAGTTAAGTAATCTTATATCATCTCTGTATATTTTAATTGATTTTAGGAATGGTTGTGCAATAGATTACAGATCTGTTTCATAAAAATTAGAAACGAATATCATCTTAATTTTTCACTGAAACGGCTTTCCAAATCCATTTCGCACAAGCCTGAAACGGAACACACAATCTATTTTTTTCACCGAAACGGATTGTGGAATCCGTTTCGCAGAAGGCTGAAATGGAACACACAATCCGTTTCTTTTTTGTTTTTGTTTTTCACTGAAACGGATTCTGGAATCCGTCTCGCAGAAGGCTGAAACGGAACATGGAATCCGTTTTGGTGTTTTTTATGTTTTTCACCGAAATGGATTGTGAAATCCGTTTTAGAATTGTGGGAAACGGAATTCAAAATATGTTTAATGTTTTTTATTTAAATTTTTTTTTGTAATTAATTTAATACCAAAATGCGTTTCATGTTTTTTATTTAAATTCGTTTCATGTAATTAATTTGATTGTGATTCATCTTGAATTTGGAAATTTGTGAAATTAAACTTGCATTTAGAATTATTGTTTGCACTATTTAAAGACAGAGAGGTTTATACGAGGAAAAAAAAGGAAAGATGAGGGCGTGAGGCTTTTTTATTTATTAATTTTTATTTTATTTTATTATGTTTTCATATTTTTTAATATATATCTAAAAATAAAATTATATATATATATATATTGAAATTAATTAGATAAAAAACAAAAACAAAATGGCTAAGACACGAGGAAATTTATATTGGATTGTAATGTTTCAAACTTTGAATTATAGATATGGTTAGGACACGAGGA
>Ga0214545_1012549_pt1 | contig 10993 bp, 5 predicted proteins | sample CNSS4metaG_FD_160064 | JGI IMG/M metagenome (GOLD analysis project Ga0214545, IMG submission 160064) | Root nodule microbial communities from cowpea collected in UCLA plant growth center, Los Angeles, California, USA - CNSS4 | ecosystem: Host-associated > Plants > Roots > Nodule | place: USA...
CTCAAATGGAAGATGACGAAATTGAATGATTTTAAAAAATTGGGGTACTAAATTGAACCAAAAATTTAAATTGGGGTACTAAATTGAAAACAACTATTACACTGCCACGTGTCATGCTTGTAAGCTGTCACGTGGCACGATGATAAACTGACACGTGGTAGTTTTTTAAATTTTTTGAAAAAAAATATTAATTTTTTGAAAAAAAATTAAAAAAAATAAAAATTTCATGGCTTGACACGTGTCCTGTACGGACACAGTGTTAACTCCAACTTAACAGAGATGACCAAATTGAACCTCTTTAGAAAATTGGGGTACCAAATTGAACATTCCTAAAGTTCGGGTACCACATTGAACTTTCCGAAAAAGTTTGGGTACCAAATGTGTATTTATACCTTATTTTTATTTAGGCATTTTTATTTTTATTTTTTTATTAAAATTATTAATTGAATTTGTATTTGAATAATTCAAAAGTCCAATTTCAATTTATATTGGTAACTGAAAAGTCCAACTACATGTCAAACCCTCACATCTTGGTAAGTTTAGTCCGCATTTAATTGTTATGTTAATTCATTCCTTCTTCATGCTTTGGAGGAAGGCATAGATTTTCTCTTTTCAAAGTTGAGTGTAACGAAATTAACATCCACATCAAAGTTCTTTACAATAAGTTGTAATTGGAAAATGTGATATTTTTTTTTTAATTTTCCAGATTATGAAAATATGTGTTTGAAATACTTTGCGTAATGATTAATGCTCAACCATTGTCAATGAAAGTAATATAATGAAAATTAATTAATAATTGGAACTTTAATTTTATTCTCACCAAGCATTAATTCACACAACATTAATTGTCACTTGAAGCAATTTATTTTTTTATGGTCTTAATGCATTGAAGCATATCAACGGGCAGATCCACAATAAATAAGAAAATTTTGCGTATTTATAATGCATTATTATTATTATTTATCATGAAGACCAACAGTTTTATGGGACCAAATGCCGATTTTAAAATTCTCAAATCATAAAGTTTGTTGTCAAAGTGTCAATGAAAAAGTTTTCACATTGTAAAACTTCTTTGTCTTAGCACTAGAATGCAATGAACAATAAAAATTTTCTTTCTACAAAATATTTGTATTGGATGGACATCCCTAAAATTTATTATTTTTGGTAGATCTATCATCTTAGCATTTATTTTTTTATCTTTCACAAATCCACAAATACATAATGTGCCATTTTCGTTGTATTTTTGTCTTTCAACATTTCTTCTTCCTCATTTGTGTAAGATCCAAAATACTATATGCGACAATGATGTTAGTAAAAGTTTAGTTGATGTTGCCAACTTTCAAAATAAAAAATCAAGTTTCAATGATGTGATCCAATTAATGTGCCATTTTCATCTTCTTCTTTGAACAAAGCAATTAATATTTTGGGTTTTGATGTCATAATGCATTGCAAACACACATCTTTCAATTATGTGAGCATCAATTATCAACGTGAGCAATTATGCTTTGTGGGACTCAATGCACTGTCAAATACTAATACGTCGCCAAGTTTGAAGTTTTAATTGAATTTGTCTTATATTTAATAAAAGTTTTGGAAACTGAAACAATAGTATTGTGTAATTAATTTCACTTCAAAAAAATTTCTTTTTTGATTGTTAACAATGAGGTATGGTATGTGGAAGAAATTCTAGAGGAGAATTTACAATCATTTTTGTTTCCTATTTTTGTTTCATTTCATTATTTCTTATAAAAAAATAACTTTTCTCTACAATTTTTTGTTATATATTCAAAGAGATGGACTTTAAAATTAAAGCATAAAGAAATTGACAAAAAAATGAATAATTATGATTTTAAGCCAACAAATATTTTGTGGGGAGATTTTCGGAGAAATTTTGTCTTTGGGTGAAATGTAGCTACATTCAAGCAACACTTAAGATAGTTCTCTAAAATTTTGAACAAAAAATTAAATTTATATTAAATTAGGATTTAAGAAATACATTAATAGCTTTTTTTTATGACTTCAAATATATATTTTTTTGACATCAAATAAATTTTTAGAAACTATGTCACCTATATAATGCTCCGTTAATGATTTAAACGGCGTCACAGAAAATGACCAAATAAAACACGAATTGCGAAAATGAAGACCATTTTAAATATTCGGTAAAAATGAGGACCATTTTAAACATTTTGTCAAAATGAGGACCATCTGCAACAAACACTGCGAAAATGAGGACTAAAAAGGTATTTAAGCCTAACTTTTTAATACTCAAATCAAACACATACTTAAACATGTAAAACAATTCATCTAAACATTATTAAATTCAAAACAATTATGTTTACAATCATTCTCATTGTTCCGCTGACAATCATTATATTTATAATAAGACCAATCCTTCTATCACTACTAACATTCATGAAACAAACCAAGAGATCAAAAATCGATTCAAAAAAAATTATAAAATAAAAAAAAATATTATAAAGGGGTTACTAGAAACTCAACTGATCAAATCATGGAACCCAACTAAAAATCTACTTATTTTATCTGTATTAGTAAAGAGACACAATTTTAGATTTTTTTAAAACTATAACGCCTAGATGAACACTTCTTCCTCGAAAACATCAAAATACTGTACTGATGAATTATATATATATAAAAAATCTGGAAGAAAAAAAGGTAGGAAATAAATGTTTTTCCAAATATAATAATAATTATATTAAACGTAAAATCTGGAAGAAAAAAAGTAGGAAATAAATGTTTTTCCAAATATAATAATAATTATATTAAACGTAACTTTAAAAGACGTAGCTTTCAATATAATTTATGTTTATAAATTTAGTTCAGTATTAATTGATATATTATATTATTAATAATATAATTCATTATTATATTTAATATTACTATAAAATAATATTATCTATTTTTAATTAATTTGTTATAAAAAATAACTGCAATTAATTATTAATTTTTTTCATATTATTAAACTTTTTATTAAATATTCTATTTGTAAGTATACATGATTATATATTTAAAGAAAATTATATAAAGAAATTAATTATATTGAAATAATAATAATAATTTGTATTATTATTAGTATTTTATTAAAATTAGTAGTTATTAATTAACTTATATATTTTTTACAGTATTTTTTTAAATGGATAAATAACAGTATTTTTTTAAATGGATAAATAAATTTATGTAAGTAAAAAGTAAAATTTAGATTTAGTTTAACAAACAAAGTATATCACTTAAGCACAAATATCATAATTATTTTCATAATAACATTTAATTGTTAAATATTTTTGTGAGTAAAAGTTAAACGAATATTTATGCAATTAATATATAATACTGCATGTTTTATTGTCTATTGGAGGAAAATAATTGTTTTTTAAAGAAATCATATTTTCAGCATAATTTAACATTTCTATCAGTAATCTTTTTTGTGTTTGTTATTGCAGATAAAAAAATAGACAACCAAAGACAAAATGAAATACAACAACAATGCTTCTCAAAGCAAACAACAATATGTTTTTTATTATTTGTTTAATTCATTTCTACACTTCACGATTTTTTAAAGACATTATATTTCCATATATAGATTATTGCATAACACTCATTGTTCATTGCCATTTACAGAAAAATAAGATCTAAAAAACCCCGTGCATTGCACTGGTACAAAAACTAGTTAGAATACAAAGACCAAATTGAGAATGAGGAAATGACACCTGGCATAATACTGACATGTGGCATTATCCCTGTCACGTCACTTTGTCATTGCCACGTGGCATGACGACAGCTTGACACATGGCATATTTCTTATTCTTTTAAAAAAAATTCAAAAAAATAATAAAAAAAATTCAAAAAAATTAAAAAAAATCCAGGAACTGACACGTGGAACCCCATTTAGCGTTGTTACTATACCACTAACAGAAATGACTAAATTGAGATCAAATTTCCCAAAACAATGAACAAATTGAGATGAAAAAAAATAGAGGGACCAAATTGAGATTTTGTTACGAAAATAGGGACCAAAGGCATGATTAAACCTTAGTTTTAATATAACTAAGTAGATTATATGAAAAAAATAACACTTACTCTTGTAACATGTTTTTGAAAGCATGTTTAATCTTCCAATGCAATGAACAAAACCATATAATCATGCATTGTGTTGGAATGATGACCAATAGTTGCCAATGGGCCTTACCATCAATCACATGTAATTATTTGAATAATTAGCAATACTTCATAAAATATTACAGGCAATGCCACCTACGCATCAATGTAGAGTGTAAAGTAGATCTCTCTTTTCGACTTAGGCATGTATGTTTGTAAATAAGTTTTCATGTGCTCAAGTGTGTTTCCAGAAGCTTGAATGATTTGAGGTTCAATCATGGAAGCTCGACTTTGGTCCACAATGACTTTGTCCATGTACCTATAAGAAGAAAGTTAGGTATAAATTAAAAAGTACCAATTTGAAGTTTTAAATATGGAATACAATTAAAAATCTTACATATGCACCATAGTTGTATGATTGAAATATTCAACATCTTTTCTCCCACAATGATTTGTAGTGCATCATTCAGATTAATGTACAATGGGACAAATAGTGGAGGCCAAATACTCTTAACTCCCACTCTAGCACTACCGAACCTCTCTTCAACATGTGTAATTTTATCAACAACTTTCTTAGAGGATCATCTTTTGCTTTTGCCATGTCATCATCTTCAAGTATAACACGTTGAATAAGGACTTGCTTTTCAGAATGAAAGAACTGAAATAAAGATTTTGAAAGGTTTGACATCAAAATCTTTATAAACTATAAGACTGAACTACTCATTATGATGCCATAATACATTTTTGTGGGCCAAAGTATAGCATGATCAATGCTTTAGGTCAAGCTATAAATATGCCTAAGGCCTGCCAAATGAATTGGTTTTCTGAAGTTGGCACAAAGACTTAAGCATGGGGATGTCAAACTTCATCAATCATCACACATGCATATTAGGGCAATAGAGGAACACCATGGATAGTCTTCCCACTTTGAAGTTAATGTCCTATGTGGCCGCTACACGTAGGGATCTTCATCAACCAATAGCTTATACTTACTTGTGTAGTCAATATGATCTAAAGTAAAGCATGAGCCTTTTGTGCTCAAATGATGTCCTATTGGAGCTTGAGTGGGTAGCTCTAAATTCTGTTGCTACATAGACTGAAGCTTTTCTTTAAGTGCTCTTTGTATTTGTTATTGTTGAAGTTGTTTGATGAAGTGTTGCTCCATAACTACCTTGCATTGGTTGGTTCTTTCCTCCATTTGTTGATCCATCTTCCTCAAGACCCCTTGACTCAATGATTTGTTACTTCTTTGTGGAGGACCAAAGTACAATAATCTCGAAGACCAAATGCACCTCCAACACCACACACACGACCTGAGTGCTTTGACTTTCTAATGGTTGTTGTGAGTATATCGTCTTGACCATGACCAACAAAATGAACCCTGATTCTATAACTCATTCTACATCACATAAACAAGTTTAATCATAAAGGGGAAACATATGAACTATGGATGTCGAATAGGGTTTGTACTTATTATTTGTTCAAATATGATTTGAGCTAATTGTGATGTCATGTGCCCATTAGACTTAGTTCGCGCAACCTTCCATATCTCATACCTAGGAATTACAGCTACTAGGTTAGAAGACTCAAATCCTAAAGACTTTGCATGAAACATTTTCAATTTTTTGTCCAATAATGCATAGCCACCTCGAAAGAGTATGTGCAATTCATCATTAGGACTTTGTCTTTCCTAGGCCACAATCATTTTTTCCTGTCACACATAACATTATTTAATAACTTTAATTCACAAATGTATGACTAGTGTCACTATAAATAAATCTTAGAAACAAACCTACCAATCCCTAAACTCTCTAGATGCGCGAAATTGCATACACTACTCCTCAAAGATTTTTTACTTATTACAAGGAGTGTCATGTTGTCTGTCTCTGAATACATATAAACATGTGAGCCTTGCCTTGAAGTCCTTCAATTTGGTGGCTATGTGAGATAACACTTTCCTAATACACACAATATTCGAAATGTCAAAATTTTGCTATTAAAAATAGAAAATATGTTATGTATTAAGTAACACAATAAACACTATAGTTGTTTTAAGTAAACATACCAAAATATCCTACCATATAGACATGTGAGCCTTGCCTTGAAGTCCTTCAATTTGGTGGCTATGTGAGATAACACCTTCCTAATTCACACAATGTTCGAAATGTCAAAATTTTGCTATTAAAAAGAGAAAATATGTTATGTATTAAGTAACACACAATAAACACTATAGTTTTTTTAAGTAAACATACCAAAATATCCTACCATAGGAGGTTCTTCTCGACCTCCACGACATCATCCCAAGATGTAATCACAATAGAGAATTTCATTTTGGCCAACATTCTTATATAACTACAGTACTTTTCTACTCATGGGCCACTGGATTCACCTAATCGAGGATCAATCTCGACCGGCAACCTCTCTAAGGCAATCCGTTGGTTTGTGACATTCGGCAACCAAGTCACAAATCTACCAAATTCGCTCTTACTTGATCCAGAACTCGTCATACTTGAAAACACATATTTAGAAAATGTTAATAAGAGAAATATACTCAATTACCTCTACTACATTAGAATAGGACAAATAAAAAGTTGTAAATGTGACAATACTAATAAATAAACAACTATTAAGGTATTGTTTTCTCTTATATGCCTTCATTGTGATAACTTCGAATATCATGAATGTCGTTGGTTACGTCATTAACCTTGTCTTCAATGGTTCTTGATGAGAAAGACGTTGTCTCAAGTATGCTTCTTCCTTCTAATATAACTGACCAATTTTGATTGGCTGGATCAATGACATAAAAATTATCTTGCTTGATTAGTCATAATAAATGGTTCATTCGTATAACTCATCTTTTTAAGATCCACCAAAGTAAAGCAAAGGTCATATGTTCCCACACCCAAATTGCTATCAATCCATTTCCACTTGAAAACTAGCATTCTAAAAATTACATAGTCAACTTCCCATATTTCTTGTATTATTTTGAAGTAACTCATAAATGCTGTAATTGGATTTTTGTCCTTAGAACTGACAAAATGTACAATTTCAGCTTGAAGTGTAGCCCTACTATTTTGAACTCTACTTTTGTCATCTTCCGTTTTTTATGACATTAGTGTTCGGTCATGGAGGTAGCCTCAATTAGAGATGGCAAATAAACTCACCCCGTGGGTATTGCCAGAATTCGCTCCTGTTTTGACGGGGAATCCCCGCATTGACTGGGTATGGGTATGGGTATAGGGAATCCCCGACTTTTTCAACTGGGTATGGGGATGTACATATCCCCCCATAATACCCGTCCCCTGTTTAAGTTATTAAAATATTCACAATTAATTAAGTAACCATATATATATATGAACTATTTTTTATTTCTTATAATTATTTGATTTGTCATGAAACTCATTCGCATCTCATTTATATTTTTCATCCTATCATAACCTTTATGTAATTATGTTCAAAATATGTATGTCAATTAAATTTTTGTATTTCTCACATTTGAATATTTCTATTATTTTTTAATATTTTTATTTATTGTATATTTTCCTTTCACATGAGAATGTTTAATACTCTCAATTTAAGCATTTAATAGCACAAACACTTCGTTTACTAGGTAAAATAAAAAAAAAAATCCTTTACTTATTATTATTATTATTATTAGTTTTTGTTTTATTTGAAGAACTCTTTTGTTTCGCTAAAACAATTTTTGTTATTTCTCAATAATTTAGTATATATGTTGACATTTGATAAGTTTTCTTAGATCTCTAAGGTATTTTTCATCTTATCATACTCTTAATTATACATTTGTTTTTCTTTGTGCGATTTCTTTCAATAGTCTCTCAATTTTTTTATAAACATTTGTTAATTTGTTAATATTTTTATTTGTTGTTTATTTTCATTATGTAGAATACTATTTCGATATATTTTATCTAATTATTTTTTTATTTTCCAACTCATTATCAATCATACTATAATTTTTTCATTATAATTGAATAAATAACTTTTATTTACTACAACATAACAATTTAGTGTAATTGTCATGAATATTTTTTATCACCATCTAACATAATTGAAGTTCAAAAGATACAAGATCTATGTTAAAATTTTATTATTATGATTATTATTTGTTCTTTGTATCATTTTGATCAAGTGATGTAGTATAACTTTTATTAGTGTATAAAAAAGAGATTCATTAGAATTTAAAAGATTGAAATTGTAACGTCCCATTTAATAAATAAGCTTAATTAAATGAAACATCACATAGAATAATATAAAGAGTAATGTCATGGAGTATAAGTGTCACTCCTTACAGTTATCCAAAATGCTTATAGAGAAAACTAAGGCACACCACAATGCCATTAACAAAACACAATAAAAGTTTGACAGTATCCAAAATACATGCTCATAGAGCAAGATAGTACATAGACCACAATGCCTTAAAAGAGTACTTGGAGTAAGGGGATCCATCCCAAATTTGCTACGCTGTAGAGTTTTCATCACCCTGGTGACCACTAGGGGTTCCCACATCTGCTCACATCAATAAATTGATAATTATTGCAAAAGGGAAAAACCACACACAAGACAGACACAAGCAAACAGAAAGGGTAAGCTAAAGTATGAATCAGTTTAACATGTTATGGCACACAAACACTTAAAACAGATCATAGACATGTAACAAGAAAATCAAACAATCATGTGATAGTAAACAAGTAAGACTTTACGACTCAATTATCCTGATACATATAATCAATCAGATTTACTAGATGCTTGCACTTGTGGTGGCCTCTACTGCTCTGCACAACCATTGTCAATGGGTTTCATCCTACCACGCACAAGGTTAGCCTTTAAACATCTAAGGTCATTATCCTGCCAAAGACTAGGGCCTCCTACTAGTCTCACCACTTGAGTTAGTACGCTCTACTTGAGACTAACTGACTCTTTAGAGCTTTAGAATGAAATCCTTACTTGAATCCTTACTTAATTATATACACTAAGCCACCACCACAAAACCTTACTAAGAGGTTTGTGGAATCACGTCTATTACATGAGGCACCACCATGCTCTCACCAAGAGGGTCATGAAATTACGTCCATTACATGAGGCATCACCATGAGCTCTCATCAAGAGGTCTATGGAATAATGTCCATCACACAAGGCACCACTATGAGATCTCACCAAGAGATTCATGGAATTACGTCCAACTCATACCATAGTCATGCTTCACCAACCAACTATAGAGTTATCATACATATCAATCTCATGCCCATATTCAACCAACCATCCAATCATGTTTCATATGCATAATCATACCAAACTCATCAATTCCACCCCATAAACCATTTAATACATGCATATTCACACAATCCATGCTTTAAATAGAGCAATTCAATTAATCATGTGACCATCACCCAAAAACAGAGAAGAAAACAACACTTGAGCACATCCTTGCCCAGTTCTTGCTTAGGCTAGAAGCCCTCGCTTAGGCGAGAGAGGTTCTCTCGCTCATACAAGAGAGGTTCTTTCGCTCAGACGAGCTCCTTTCGCCTAGGCGAGAACTCGAGCAGTGGAACAATGGCGTTTTCGCGTGTTCTCTCTTAGGCGAGACATCCTCGCTTGAGCGAGATGACCCCTCGCTCAAAACGTGAGCTCGTCGCCTAAGCGTCAACGCGAGCTAAAACCTGGGAGGGTTTCTGATACTCTCGCTTAGTCGAGATCCACTCGTTTGGGCGAGAATACCAGATCCTCTCCATTGTTCACACATGCAAAAATAGGAGTTCATCCAACACAATACACAATGTATTTTCATACTATCACAAGCACCATACAATCATCAAAAACACAAAACCCAACTGAAAAACAAGCAAGATACATTAAAACATGAAACTCTAGCTTCTCTTACCTGAACAAAGGCTAGTAAACAACGATAAACACCCAACAATGAGCACCACTACTCCAAGAACAACTTTCGGAGCTGAAAATACTAACACTAGAACAAAGACTAGGTTACTACGATGAACCCTAGTTGGAACCACGAAAGACAAGCGAAAGAATAAAAAGCATGAGTCAAGAACCAACTTACTTGGATTAGAAATGGAGTTTACTAGCTTGAAGAGGAATGGGGCCAAACCCTAGTAGAGCTCGTTGTTGTTGTTCTACGAGGGAGGAGAGGAGCAGTTTTCTGAAAATGGGGCAGAATGAGAGGGTTAAGGCTAGTTTAGGGGTTTTGGGCACCCTATGGGCCAACCTTAAGCCCAACAGATTAGGGTAGGCCCTTAAACATTAGGGTAGAAAATAAGTGGGCCTTACGGAAATAAACAAACATTTTAAATATATTTTAATTTGAATATTTGTTTTCCTTTTATATTTTTTAAAAAATATTTTTGAATTTTATCAACCAGGTTCCATTAATGTCTAGAAATTTAATAAATGTGTTGGTTCTCATGAAATTTTATTTGGTATTATAATCTAAAATATAAAGAATTGTAATTTATTTTAAACTTTTATTATGATTATTATTTGTTCTTTGTATCGTTTTGATCAAATGATGTATTATAACTTTTATTAGTGTACAAAAAAGAGATTCATTAGAATTTAAAAGATTGAATTAAGCAAATATTTACAATATATTTTAATTTGAATATTTGTTTTCCTTTTATATTTTTAAAAAATATTTTTAAATTTTATCAACTAGGTTTTATTAATGTTTACAAATTTAATAAATGTGTTGGTTCTCATGAAATTTTATTTGGTATTATGATCTAAAATGTAAACAATTATAATTTATTTTAAACTTTTATTATGATTATTATTTGTTCTTTGTATCATTTTGATCAAATGATGTATTATAACTTTTATTAGTGTATAAAAAAGAGATTCATTAGAA
>Ga0214545_1012552_pt1 | contig 10992 bp, 3 predicted proteins | sample CNSS4metaG_FD_160064 | JGI IMG/M metagenome (GOLD analysis project Ga0214545, IMG submission 160064) | Root nodule microbial communities from cowpea collected in UCLA plant growth center, Los Angeles, California, USA - CNSS4 | ecosystem: Host-associated > Plants > Roots > Nodule | place: USA...
GCAAAAAAAATCAAAAAAAAAAAAAAAAAAAAAAAAAGGAACATCTGTGAGTGATGAGAAAAGATCACAGAAGAATGTAATCAGAGTTTGAAGCAATTGATGCACACCATTTTCAATCATGGACTGCAACTGCTTAACAGCCTCTTGATTTCCACCACCCATATTCTTGTTCAGCTCTGAGCACTGCAAAACCAAAATTCAGAAGCCAATCCAAAGTTGCTGCAAGGAAAATCTTCCAACACCAGATCCTTTTAAGACACCCCCCAAGAAGGTATAATTATTGCTACCCCCACAAAAAATTTATACTGATTTACCAATCGTGGCTTGAAAACAGAAAAAGTGGGTTTGGTTTGGCAGAAGTGAGGGTTGTGATCCCTCTAAAAATTATAGCTTTTTTTGTCCACCTGCTCTTGCCCCTGTGCAGAGCACAAAAGCATGGAACTTGGAGGTGAGTTTGTACTATGTATGTATTGTTGCAGCTTCCTATGTAGGAAAGGAAGTGAGGGGTCAACAAAACAAAGAAAAAAGTGACAAAACTGTTAAAATCAAATCACCAAGAACCGAAAGATGGGGATTTTTGAAATTGTTGCCCAAATTAAAAATAATTTTCTTTCCGAATAACTTCTCGCTTTATATTACAAAACTTTTTTGGAATTGAGAAGAATACTAAAATAATAATTTGAGGTAGACCTCAAATTTTCAAATTTGTGGTTCAAATTTGGGGGTAAAAGGAAGAGTAACGGAAATAAATTATTAGGTTTTCGTTATAGGTCTACGGTTTAATTAATTTTAATGTTATAATAAAAAAACTAATAATATTTAATTACTTGACCTGTCCATATTAGTGGGGACTATTATAGTTATAAACTGTTTAAAATTTTTTGAAGAAACATAGACAAAGAAAATTCATACATATTTAATAAATCAAATGATGAAAAATAATAAAAAATATATATAACTATGATAAATCATGTGATGAAAATAATAAATAAATGAAGAGGAAAAGAAATACAAAAAAATAAATAAATAAAAATACGATGATTTTTTTAAATATAATTTGGCACTGGATAATTGTAGGATGTGATATAATATTCTCATCTGAATTTCATATATTATTTTATAAGAGATAATACTATTTCGATATGAACAATAAGTTGTAAATATTCAAAATAATTGTTTATTCTCTGGATGAGAGAGTATTGATTAAGATTAAATAATATTGAATGAGTTAATCCACGAACTTAATCATTCAAAAAATTCATGATTGAAATCAAATCTTATTTATTAAGTTAGGAAAATGTGTGTGAAACAAGATGTAATTAAAATTAAATCGATGAATTTGACTGTAATTTTTTAAGGCCTTAATAATTTTGCATGAGGAAATTTTTTTCTTAATTAAATAAATCGTGCACCTCATTCTCATTTATTTTTCATATGACACTTTTGAAGAATATTTAATGTGTTTAGCTGATGTTACATATAAAAATTATTAAATCACTTATTTCTATCAATTTCATAAATGTTTTAAAAATAAATTAAACATGTCAATGTATATTGACCTGTATTATTCTTTGAATTTGAATTCACCTCATTGGCTCTTTTACCAATCTTTCTACTGTTTCAAGTTCACCAATGCAGGAATTATATTGCTTATTGTTAAATATGAAAATTATAGAAAATTATAAACTCAGTTGCAGATACAATAAGGAGTATATAATTTGTTTAGTTCAGACTTAAATTAAATTTGAACTATTTCATTAAGATTATTACAATGTGATTGAATTAAGTAGGACAAAATTTCTTTTGTTATCAATTAACATATTATATCTAAAATTCACAAAATATTTAAATATTTTGAATAACAAATATTTTCTTGAACTTTTTTCACTATATTCTTTGAAGAAGTGATGATACAGGAATTCTTAGGCTGTATTTTAAATCTCATCTTTAAATTACTTTAAAAAAAACACACACATACTTTGTCTTTTAATGTATTCAAATTCATTCTTTCACTCCCTCTTATATCAAATTTCACAAGTGATTTTAGATAATTTTTGAACTTTGATAGGTTATATATGTATAAGGTTGAAATCATCTCTACAACTTAAGGGTAGAGGACATTTCGACATAGATCAAAGGGTAGACACATATGTCATTGCAATGTGGATTCACCTAAGCAAAAGGCCAAGTCATAGAACAATTAAGGGTAAGTAAGTATGTTAAGCAAAATCTAAAACCACATAGTCTTGCATAATTCAAGGCCAACAGTCTAGGCTCATCTAGGTAGTATAAATACAGTAAACATTCCCTTATGTCCGTACTTATTTAAGTCCACATCCTGTCTAAATCTGCATTTGAAAATGGAAAATTCTTCGATCAATAATTTTGTGACTTTATTTTCAGAAAAAAAAAATCACGTAAAATTATTTGACAACTATTTTTTATTTGTTCATGTGTGATTGTTGATTGACCATTTTGTAAAATACAACAAAAGGAAAAGAACGCACCTTAACTTGATTTAAGTGATCCGATAAACAAATCTCACATGGACTGCGGTTTAGATTGCTTCAACAAAACAATAATCTCCAAGCATTGACGATCATTCAAATGTGAACTTTGACCTTTGCATTTCGTATCTTCTTGATTGCTCATCATTTGCAATAATAAGGCAAATTGATTTTTCAGAAAATATAGAATTTATTATATGACTCATTATTAAAAATATTTACTTAATATTTTGTATTTAAATTAGTTTTTAGAAAATATTTCTATTTTTTAAAATATCTTTCAATTTTAAAAATTAGTTATTATTTTATAATTAGAAATATTTTATATTTCATACTCTGTTACATTATATATATATATATATATATATAAAGAGTATATGAATAAAAAAAATTACAAGTTTTTCTATATAACATATCTATTTTATCTATCATATATCATCTATCATATATTTCTATAACTTCATATAACTTCATATATTTCTATAACTTCATATTTCATACTATAAATATATGACTTCTAATATTTTATATTATAATTATATGACATATAAAATTTCATAAGTCCGCATCTAACTCTCCAAATCAAAATGCGGACTTAAGTGAATATTTATTGTAGTATTGTTCACAAGGTAAGAAACAAATCTCATTTTATTACGATCACCTATATTTGTTGCAGTAACTAACTTGAGCGTCGAAGTATTTTTGTAAACACTCTCACGAGGACATCTTTGTAAGAACATGTTATTTTGAATCATCGTAATTACAGTATCAACATAAAGTTTATTTATTTATTTATTGATATCGTCCTAATAAAATAATCCTTATAAATATTTAAAATTAAAGAATAAAAATGACACTAATAATTTCACATTACAAAAATGATGTAAAAAATATTCAAGACATCTTAAAAGATCATGATAAAAATGAGTATGATGAATTAATATTTTAAAATTATAACAAAAAATTATATTAAGTTGTTTTTTTTTCTGTTATATTTGTAACAATGATAAAATATATAAATTTTAAATATATTGTTTTAATTTCTCAAAATTACTAGTTAAAATTTGTAACTAAGATACTGACATATAGTTCTACATTTTGTTCCGTAAAAAAATTTATATATAGTCATGCCATAATAAATGGAATTTTTTTGTTATATTTGAATTACATCAAATGTCCAACCAAACCAACAAAGTCTTTAACAAACCTTATAAAAAATCGTTCATCTCTTAAACTGATTGTTCAAGAAATATCCTCAACTAAATATAAATGTACCCCTCGAACACTTATTATAATGTATACCAAAATTTGTAGAAATTTAAGTATGAGTTTAAGTTTCACATTAACTATAAATAAAAAAGTATAGCACTATATAAGTATAAAGACTCATAAATTCATTGTCTTAAGGTTTTGGGTTGAGAGTGGTGACTGTCTTATATGATTGGACTGAGGTCTTATTGATGTTATATCTCCTCAATAAAACTTTCTCTTTCTCTATAGACCTAATAAGTGGTATCATAACCGATGGTTAAAACCGACTCAGACGAGATTTTTTGTTAAGGCTATGAAAAATATACATGTCATCTTCAAATCTATCTTATATGTAACTCAATAAATTTTGGCAAGTAAATAATTTTTGTCAAACAACCCACTGTCATTCACACTGACCTCTAACAATGATAAATAATCTATTGACAAAAAGAATATAACTATGTTTTGACACACAAATTTAATTTTTTGTTTTTAAACTATGCGTAATCACATTTATGTTTATACTCTATTAAATACTATTAAGTATATAAATAGTATTTTTTTTAACTATATAAACAATGGTTTATTTTTAGTATACTTCGGTTTTTGTATTTTCATAGTTTTAAGCATTTATATTTAACTTTCTTAAAAAAAATCAATTGCTTAACCTTGGTTTTTCCTTTTAATTTTTTTATCTAAAATATTAAAAAAAAACAAAAATGTAACATATTTTTTATTTATAAGAAAAAATACATTAAACATTTAAATAAAACATATAAAAAATGCCAAATGTCGATTTTTCTTTTGTGCTATATTCTCCTTGGTAAGCATATACGATAATGAATTGCATCTCTTAACATTTTTATTAATTGTTGGATGATGAACTTCAACTATCCGAATGATTTTAAAACTACAAGAACAAAATCTCCGTAATTAAAAATCAAAATCAAGAGAACAGTTAAAGTATAGAGGCCAAAAATATAACCAAGTTTCTATAAATTGAAAAGAAAAAAGTTATATAAAAATAAATGTAAAGAAGTATTTAAAAGGTGTTGTTATTAGTTAGTAGTAATGAATTGGAAAGAACATGAAGGTGTGACATGTGTCCACCGAAGTGACAACCTTAACCATCTTTCTTATTCATCTCAAACACACTTCTATTATCATATCACCAAGATTGTGACCATTTTTCTTTTTCTTTTGTGGCCAACACTCTTCCACCTATGCCAAATCAATGTCACAACCTCAAATGTCAAATTTCATTCATAGCTCAACCATACCATATGCAATGATCAAAACTACACCATATCTTTATCAATGTGTTAATTGAGTAACATGTTCATAGATTTGATATATATTCATGAAAAAAAAAACAGAATTACTAATATACACTAAAAAAAATTCTAAATAATTATCAATTTTAGTAATTTAAAATAATTAGTTACTATAATGACCAATTTAGATATTAATTTATAAATTAAAAATGATTGGTAACTAAAATAATTTTTATCGTAAATTAGTATTTGAATTGGTCACTAATATTAGTTATTAAGATTTTGACTATCAAAAGAATTTGTTTCTAATAAAAAATTAGTCTCTAAACATATTTTTTGTGTCATTATTTAAAATTTTTCTTGTAGTGTTAATCTTTTTACATTATGTTAGTTTATAATTTAAATAGTAATTTAATATTTAGGTTTTCTTACACAGTTAGTTGAATGCTTTTTGTATAGTTGAAATTTATAATCAATAAATAATTTTGTATACTTAATGTATTTAAAAGTTTAATGTTATATCAATATTTTACTGTAAAAATGTCTTATAAAATTTATATTTTAAATTTATGACTTTATGTATAACTCTCCAATATATCCTTAAGAAGACTCAACCGTTAAACGTGTGAAAAGAGTAAACACTAAGCAAAATTTTAATATAATATTTTTGTACTACGATATCGTCAACTTTATTAATATTAATAATTACAATTAAGTTAATTGAATAGTAAATATGAGTGGTTAGAAATTATCTTTCATTAGTTAGGGTTTGATTTGTTTGAACATGTACCCGAAATTTTTAATAGTATGATAAATATTAATGGTTAAGAAATATTAGTTTTCTTAATGTGAATAAAAATGTACTTGCATATTGTAGTATAAAACCTAAGTAATATAACAACCAAAACACGAAATCTTTTCCAATAGAAAACTTTGGTTTTAAAATTATTTTCTGTTCTTTTCTTCTTCTAAATATTAATTTTTCCTTTCAAATTTTAAAGGGAAAAGTGTCGTACGAGAAGAACGGGAAAAATATATGGCTATAACATTTAAAACTTTATAAAGAAACTGGCAACATATATCCTTGTAAAAAATAATAATTTTAGAAAATAAAGGTTTGAATAGAATTTTAAAAATATTTTTGGAAAACCTTTTTTTCAAAAGCTTTATATGAAGTTGTACGAGGGCCATGTGATGATTTTGTAAGCTATATCAAAAAAATCTTTTATAAAGTTATTTAAAAAGATAAGGTATCTAATAGAAGAAAATATTAATAGCAGTGATGGATCTTGACTAAAATTTCTGGAGGAGCCAAAATAATATACTTAAAATTTATATATTTAATATTACTGTTACTAATTCAATAAAAATAAATATATAATTTAGTGTAGTTATAACTATAAAAGAAATTGCACCTATCTAAAGATTATCTATCATTTTTTTTATATTCTAGAACTTATAACTACATTTTTCAGCTATTATTTTTCTTATATAAATAACCATATTATCTACAAAATATTCATTTTGCCTTTTATTAATGTGCACATATCGATTCAAAAGTCATCACAAGCATTTCATTTCATTGTTATGCGATGAATAATGATATTGTCCTTTTTGATCTTCACTTTTCTTTTATCAATTTAAAAAAATGAATTTATTCTTTTATTTTTCATCAATATACCTATTTAAAAAACAAATTTAATACTAATTTTTTTATCATAATCTAATCAAACATTAAGAGACATAACTACTATAAAAAATTATGATAATCAAGTACACTTAAAAATTGTCTATAAAAAATCACACAATACATTACTTACTCTTCTATATTCATAAAAAATAAATAATATACAAAATGTCATAAGATAAAAAATAGTACTAAATATTAAACAACTATTTCATTACCAAGTGAGACAAGAGAAAATTACCTTCTTTTTTCTTTATAGATGAAAGAAAAGATTAAAAAATGAGGATAAAAATAATGAGTTTCTGTTTAATTTTTTTTTTGAGTAATAAAAATAATTAGGTAAAAGTGAGAGATGAGTACAACATATGAAAAACTCAGAAGAGAGAAAATGAAAAATATCTTAATAATTTTTTTTCTTTATTATATTTAATTTTATATTTTATTATTTATTAACATTAAATATTATACTTTAAAAAAAATTCATAACTTAATTTTTATTAAATTTTTAATATATTATTACCTAACTTAAAAAGATAAACATCATTTAAAAAATTTAATAATATATATATAAATTAAAAAAATTTAAACATGTAATTTAAAAAAAAATGAAAAAATAAAAAAATTGAAAATTATTTGCTCACCAACTCCTAAAGAGCTCCGCCACTGATTAATAGCATAATTTGTGCATTAGTTCATCATAAACTAAGTTAGATATACTTATTATTCATTAATTGTATAAATTTCAATTAATTAAAATAATTATAAATATTGTTAGTATTACTTATCACTTATAATAAACATATATGAAGTCATTTTTATTATTTAAATATAGGGTGAAATATGTTTTTGGTCCCTTAACTTTCAGTGAATTTGGAATTAATTCATTTCGAGACTTTAGACCAATTTAGTGTTTCATCTTTTGAAATACATGAGTTTAATCATTTTAATCAAATTTTGGTAGATTTATTTGATATTTCGTACGCATTTCGTAATTAAGTTGTTTATACTGTTTGACACATGTTTGCTTTAATGTTAAGTTAAATTCTATGATGAAATGCACTTGAATTGTCAAATAAATTTAATAAAATTTGATTAAAATAACTAAATTCATACATTTCGAAAGATGAATGACTAAATTGGTCAAAAGTTTTTAAATAAACTAATTCCAAAATTCACTAAAAGTTAAGGGAACAAAAACATATTTAACCCTTAAATACACAATGTCTCTTTAATTAGATGTTAAGATAACATAATATTTTGTGAGACTATATATTAAACTTTTTTAGTGTCTACCATATATACCCGACGATTTTATTAAAGTATATCAGTGAATTTTAAATTTGTTTTAATTTTATAAAACTAATTTGTAAAGTAATATATTTTATCTCACTTATATATTATAAATTATGATGTGAAATTTTTAATACACTCCCTCGTCAAAACATATATATTGAATATTGGACTAGACATTAACGATGATCAAATAGGAGCTTGATAACGATTAATATAATATATCCAATAAAGAATAATTCTGACATCAAAATATTTAAATTTTAAGCTCAATTTAAGCTTAAAAAATTATTTATAAGAAGAGATTTTTACATCAATCAATTATATATATATATATATATATATATATATATATATATATATATATATATATATATATATATATATATATATAATATAATATGTATAAATTTCAATAATATACCATTGGTTATTATCAAAACATAGGTGTTTTAAATTTGGTTTTAAATAAAAGAAACATATTTAAATCTTTATTATAACTAAACTTATTTATAATTTCATAAGGTGTTTTTTACGGTATACCTAACATAACTTTATTTAAAAAATTCACAATGTGTTTGAAATAAAAATAAATAACATGTTAGAACTAGTTTATACATAAACTAATTTGTAAAACAAATTTCTATAAAACTAGTTTTATCTCCTGAAAAAATAAATTTTATAATTTTTGTCTTTTAAAATTACTTATGCAAAATTTTTTTCAAACACCTTTTAATTAAACATAAGCAACATGAGGTTTAACCCTAAATTCTATAACTAACTTCTAGATAGTGGTTGATAGAATATATGCAAGATTTTGAGGTAAATCATTGGGAATAATGTTGACTCTTTCCTATAACAATATTAACTATTTCCTTTAACTTTTAAAAGTAGAAATTAATAACAATGGTTATTTATATAAAGATTCCAACGCAAGAATAATTTATGGAACATATTGGAACTCGTGAATCACACACGTACATAATTATTATAAGCTGAAGAAATTTGAAAAAAATAAAATAAAATGATATATATGAAGCAGTAATAATGTAATACATAGAATTCTGGTGGTGCAAATAAATACCAAGAAACACAAGCTTTTATAGTTTTAAAAATAAATGTAAACTTTCACGAGATGTACGAGTTTTCTATAATGCCTAACTTTTGTTTTCGATATAATTAATTATTATAGAATAACATTTTTAGCATACAAATTAGAAAACATAAATCACTATAATTCATATAAACCAAATTATAAAAACCTTTTATATAAACTACTAAAAAAAACTAATATTTCATACCAATTTTGTTTTGAAATTTTTTTCATAAAAAATACTTATAAATTTTATTGTAAAAAAAATTTTGCAAAAAATTATTACTAATTTTCTTGCAAAATATTTTATATAAAACACTTTTAGCAACAAATTTGTAGAAAATATTTACAAATTTTATAATTTTATAGAAAATGATTACCCAAAAAAAATTACCTATTAATTAAAATTCTTAAAAAAAAATGATAGAAAAAAAAATCTTACAAATTTTCTTAACAAATTTGCAAGAAAAATTATATGAAATATGAGAATTTTTAGCAGTGACTATTATATGATTGTAAATCACCGTTAATATAATTTTTAAGAACATCATTCTAAAATTTAATAAACTTAATAATTTGTTATTAGATAACATGCCTAACTTTTATGTCATTAAGTACTAAATCTATCAATGTTCTAAAATTTAATATACATAATTATCAAAAATAACATCACATGATTTGACCTATTCAATTCAAATTCTGAAGAAACATTAAGTAAACAAGTGTGTAAATACTTTTAAAAGAAGCAATTCCATTGAGACAAGAAGTATCATATTTGAATAGGTACCTATAGTTAGCTAGTGCATCACATCAATTAACAAAGGTTGTTACACACAATTCTACATTTCTATATGATATCAAAAAGTTTACAATGTCAAAGTCACACAATATATTAATAAAGAGTTTGAAAGTTGAAACAAACTCATTAATGGCTATGAAGCTATGGCTATACCCAACCAATAACCCCAACTTTTGTGCCACACACTTGACTTTGGTCCAACCATTTACAACTATAAAATAAAAAATTTAATGTTTATTATATTTTATAATTTATATTAGAAAAATGAGATTAAGTCTCTTTCATCATTATAAAATCATTTTTTAAGATAGATATAGTTATACTTTAATCTTATCTCTAATTAATTTAATATTCTCAACAACAAAAATAATTATTAAAAAATCATTATTAGAATTATTTACAATTTTTCGAGATGGAGTTTAATTATAATAGATAAATGGAAACAAATTTTATTTGATGTTAATGCTTGTATATTTTGTTCTATTCTGCATTTAGTTCGCAGAATGTAAGTCAGATTTTGATTAAAGAAAGTAGGCTAATTTTTTTTGACTTGTCTTGCATAACATTTGTAGTCCGCATAAGAAATTTAATAAATTTATTTTTACTTAATTAAATTAAAAAATAATAATTTCTATAAGTTAATTTTTTAAATAAGTAATATTCATAATTTTACCATTTTTAATTTTTAAATACAAGTCTATTGAAAATCGAAATGTCATTGAACTAGAATGAAACAAGGGAATAAATGTGAACGAGGAAGCCACTTTTGAATGGGCTGGACGTGAATGAACAAGTTAATTTTGGATGGACCGGAGAAGAAACGAAAATGAACGAGTTACTTAGAAAAAATACACACAACATGTTGTACTAGTGTTGCTCGACTTTGGAAATTTAAGTCTATACGAACTATGCAGGTCAAATGTGGGTCAGTCTGTCGTTGCCCATGCATACCGCTGGTTATGCAGGACTAACTATCCCGTGTTACCATCCCTACAAGTCAATATATATATATATATATATATATATATATATATATATATATATATATATATATATATATATATATATATATATATATATGAGGGTGTGTG
>Ga0214545_1012553_pt1 | contig 10991 bp, 4 predicted proteins | sample CNSS4metaG_FD_160064 | JGI IMG/M metagenome (GOLD analysis project Ga0214545, IMG submission 160064) | Root nodule microbial communities from cowpea collected in UCLA plant growth center, Los Angeles, California, USA - CNSS4 | ecosystem: Host-associated > Plants > Roots > Nodule | place: USA...
TTGAAATCCTAGTTCAACCACTTCTTCTCATATTCCAACTTCATGCAATTTCACCACACATATTACCAGTCATAACAATTCATGCATATCATAACTAAGTTCATATTTTAACATTTAAACATAGCTTTATCCATTAGAAACAGAGAAATAACACTCAGCTGCAGAGGTTCTCGCCCAGGCTGAAAGGTCTCGCCCAAGCGAAAAGGGCTCTCTCGCTTAGGCGAGTCATTCTCGCCTAAGCGAGGCTCGAAACAGAGAACAACCTAAACTCTGGGCGAATTCTCGCTCAGGCTAAGTTGTCTCGCTTAGGCGAGAGTGACTCTCGCTCAAGCGAGACTGGCTCGCCTAGGCGAGATCTCGCGCAGAAACAGGAGATGAGTTTCTGGTGTTTTCGCTCAGGCGAGAGCTGCTCGCTTAGGCGAAAATACCAGATTCCCAATTTGTTCTCACATGCAACAGTAAAGAAATCTAGCACAATCCAAGCATACACTCAATTACACAGTTCAAGCACTCATACAACAATCAATCATGCAATTCAAAGTCATCAGAATGATTTCTATACGAAATTCAAGTAAAACAGTTAGCTTCCCTTACCTGTTATCCTGTTTAGACAACTTTATAAACGTCAACGCCTTAAAAACATCAACACCTCTAACTCCACAGGATGCTCTATCTACACATAGAAACATCACAAGAACGATCAGGACATACCGTTATAATCACTGATCAGCAGAGACTCATACTGATGATTAAAACGTCGCATGCAAGCGGAAGAGGGCCTGCATGCAACAGAAAACAGAAAAAGACTAAAATAAAGAGCGAAAACTCAACTTACGCGAACGGAGAAACTGATCGGTCCAATTTGAAAAGCTCGCCGAGAGGATCAATCCTACGGTCTCGGTTCTTCAATCAGACGACCAGAGAGATAGAACCTCTAGAGAGAAGTCAGAGAACTCTAGAAAAGTGGTTTCTAAAGAGATGGTGTGTTTTAAAATAATGAAACTCGTTTATAACAATTCTATTTATACTAAAGCCTTTTAATATTAAAATATTTGAGTCTCACTATTTTTAAACCACTATCACTTTTAAAACGTCATTTTCTAGGCTAACGTCTCACCAACCCTTAATTAGGCTAGGTCTTTCCTAACCTTGGTCGAATTGGGTATGATTTAATCTTGATCGAATTAAGATCCACTTTATTTTGTGTGGGCTCAACTCAACTTGGATTTGGGCTTACTCATTTTGATATGGGCTTGAGCCAACTTGATTTAACATATACCTTAACTAACTTGGTTAACATGAGTCTCATCTAACCTAATTCAAGTACCAAATATACTTAACTTTAGCCTAGTTAACTTGAATCAACATAGACCATGACCAATTTACCTTATTTAACTAAAGTTAGATCCATACCAACTTAAATTAACCTTAGTTTAACTTTGAACTAATTTAACTTTGGCTAACTTTACATACCCAATTATATCTTACATGGATATAACTGGATTTAACATTTCATAACTTAAAAAATAATCCCATTTAATATTATTTGTTTTTTCTTAAATATAAAATAAAAAATATAGAAAAATTGTAAAAAAAAATAATAAGATTAATTACAACTACAATATATTATCACTATCAATATTTCTTTTAATTTCTAACAATTATTTGATAATTTAATAGTTTTTGATGGTGATTATAATAATTTTTAATTTGGTTACTAACATATGTTTTATAGATATCATAATTAAAATAATGTTGTGGTAAAATGTATTAAAAATCCCAAAATTCAACAAATGTAGAAAAGTAATAATTGAAAACAAATTATAAAATTTATATATATAAAAAAGGATTGTTCTTATTATTTAATTTTATTAATGTCTTTCCAGCATTAATAAATGTTTGACTTTTATTTTTCACACGTGTTTTTAAACTAATTTACTAACAATATTAATAGATTGATTTTTATATATCTATTTATTTGAATGAAAATAACACACGCTTATTAAAATAGTACAGTCATTTAAAAAAAATTATATTTACTCATTTATGCGTGTTCAAAAGTCTTAAAAAAGAATAAAGTAATCAACTAAAGATACTAATTAAATTACAGCTTTTTAAATAAGTTTATTTATTTGCTTAGCATAGCAATATCACAGGTCTGGCTTTAAATCACCTGATTATTTTTAAACTAAAATAAAACACGTCTAAACTTAAAGCACCAACTTACTTAAGTGTAATACACTATTAACCAGGCTTATTTGCAAGGTTTCAGAGGAGAACCGCAGAGACAATCGTTTCCGACAAAAGCACTTGCCGGAAACGTGTTTTTCGGAATCTGACCACAGAGATGGTTGTAACTCACGTTCAACTTCTGAAGCCCAACGACGCTGTTCGGAATCTTACCAAACACGGCGTTATGCGACAAATCCAGATACCTAAACCTCTCCCCAAACCTCAATTTCCCCAAATCAAACTTCAAGTTGTTCCTCGCAGCCCAAAACCCAATCAAATACTGTGTGCTGTTCACCAAACTAATCGCGTTCCCCGATATCTCGTTTCCCGAGAGATCGATGAAATCGTAGAAGAAAGTCTCCGAAGGCTTGAAATCCTCGATTCTCATCTTGATGCCGCAGTTCGCGAGCTTCAGGGAGAATATTATCGGCGAAGTAAGCACCCACTTCGGAATCTTCCCCAGGTGAAAACTGTTGTTCGACAAGTCCAACGATTCGATCCCCTTCACGTTCATCACTGGAAACGGGTCCACGAGTAAATTGTTCGAGAGGTCGAGGTTGAAGATCTTGGTCAAATTCGCAAAGCTCGCCGGCACGGTTCCCGAGAACCTGTTCCACGACAAGTCCAGCGTGTCCAGCGCCCTGAATTTTCCGAGAAAATCGGGGATTTTCCCGGAAAGCGAGTTGTGCCCTAGCTCTAAGTAAGCCAAATTGGACGCCAGAGATGCAATCGAGGCTGGAATGTTCCCGGAAAATTTGTTCCGAGAGAGTCTGAGACTCCGAAGATTCGAGGAAAAAGCAGGTATGGTTCCTTCGAACTGGTTCCCTTCGAGGGAGATGTAGTTTAGGTTAACGAGTTTGTTGATGGCTTTGGGGAGCGTTCCCGAGAGCGAGTTGTTGTCGAGTTTGAGCTGAGTTAGCTGAGTCAACTCGGTGATCGAACTCGGTAGGGTTCCGGTGAAGCGGTTCCCCACTAAGCTGAGCGCGTATAGTTTGGTAAGTTTGCCAATGTTCTCGGGTATCCGACCCGAAAGGTCGTTGTTTTCCAAATAGACGAATTGGATGTTGGGAAGTTGGAAGAGGAAAGTGGGGAAAGGACCCGAAATGTTTTTGAGGTCGAAGAGGTAGAGTCCATCAAGAAGTCGGAGCTTTGAGAGGGAGGGTGAGATGGTACCCGATAAGATGGACCTGGGGTTTTCTTCGGGTTGACCCGATAGAGTCAATCTCTGGACCCGGGTGCTGTTGAAGTGACACTCTACTCCGTTCCACTTGCAGCAGTCTGTACCCGGTATCCAGTTGTTGAGGAGGCCGGACGGGTCGGATCGGATGCCGGATTTGAAACCCAACAGACCCGCTTCCTCGTCGGGGAGACACGTGGCGGCGGTGGCCTTGTGGGGTGTGAATGTGAAGAGGAAGATGAATAGGGTGGTGGTGGTGGTGGCTAAGGGAGAGTTGAAGAGATTCATTTTGGGGTATGAGGGTTTGTGAAAGTGTGGTTGTGTTGTGTCTTTAATGGGAAGGGTTGTAGTGTGAAGCCACCAAGTTTGGCTAGACAATACGGGTTCTAGATTATATGAATATGGTTTTTACGTGTACTACTAGATCACTAAACTTTGTGGTTGATTATGATAGATAAGTAGCAAGTAAATGTTCTGATTATAATCCAAGTAATCCAAGTTTCTCTGATGGTCATAGTTAGAAATAACAACTCTATTTTTAAATATTGTTTGTTTGAGAATGTCTGAGTTTCATTACAATTTTATTTTTAAAAAATATCTTGAAAGATAGAGGAAGATAAAAGTATTTATATTTTACTTGATCTCGATTTTTAAATGATGTAAAATTTATTGGGTCAACTTTTTAAATGATGTGAGATTTATTGGATGAACGGTAAAAAAGTAAACATTCATTTTCATTTTGAACATTATCTAAATCTCCTAAAAATACCATTCTATAAATAGTTATAGTATAGATAATGGTATAAACTTTACTTGTATTTTTGATTGTGGAGAGTATTTTATAGCATTTGTTTGTGGGTGGGTGATATTTATCTGGAAGCAGCCACCATATTTGACTCACCGTTCTGAGCATGTGCAATAGTTGTTTCCATAAATTTGGCACAAAAGTATATGTACAGATATGTATTAATATCATGTTTGTGTGTCATAACAAAAACTTAAACTTGTAATAGACTCCAAAGTTTATCACCGATAGGGTGTATTTGGATTTCATTTAGAAAAATTAAGTTTGTTTGATTGAAATTGAAAATCTAATTCAACATAACAATTTTATGGTTTTGTTTGGAAAATAATCCACATTTAAAGCTCAATAAAATAGAACAAAAAACTATTTCAAATATCATTTGTGATTTTAATGTAAAGTAAATTTGGATTTAACTCCACTCTGAGTTTGTCTGGATAATATACTTAGAGTAGATTATTGTATTAGAGATTTGTGTATATTTTAGAATTGAAGATTTTGTTATTGAAAAATATCTTAGATAGTTAAGAAAAAGAAAATGAATTTATAAATTTCACTTAACTTATGATGTTGATGTGAGTTTGTGTCTTATTTATGTTGTATTTTCTAACTGAAAGGACATGTATGTAAAGGATAGGTTATCGGAAATCTAAATATAAATTTAAGTTTGAGTAAAAAATATAAGAAACTTATGTTTTAAGATTTTGAAATTTTGGATTGAGATATGTGAGTGAATGCTGGTCTAACGAGTAAATCTTATTCATCAATATGTTATTACTTAATTTGTTTATTGATGTTTGAATAACTTCTATTGCATCACTCAGATAAATGTATGCAAATTACATTTTTTGTTTTTAGTGATTTATGTAATATATACATATATATATATATATATATATATATATATATGTAAAAGTAATCTTAATTTTGGATAAATATTTTAGTCAAAAAAAAAATTCTCTGATATTTTAGTCAAAGTTTATTGAATCCTAAGCTTGTGTTTTTAGATAGATAGATACAACTATAAACACTTTTTGAAGCAAATGAGAAGTGCGTGGAGGTTTCGCTTTCTACGGATCTCAATTTATTTTTCAGTCACATGTTTCTTAGTGTGTTTCACTTTTCCTTTACCTCTTTGATTATCATACATACTAATATATTAATTATTTTATTCATATATTACTTGAATATTTAATAGGATTAAATATATTTTTGGTCTCTCAAGATTTAGTGAATTTTGAAATTAGTCTCTCCTTAAAATTTTATATCAATTTAGTTTTTCATCTTTAGAAATACGTAAATTTAGTTATTCTTACCAAATTTTGTTAAGTTTAAACGTATTTTATGATAATATTTGAGTTAACATTGAAGCAAAAATGTGATGGTATAAATAATTCAAATACTATCATGAAATGTGTTTAAAACGTCATATAAACTTAACAAAATTTGGTTAAAACAACTAAATTTACATATTTTTAAAGATAAATAACTAAATTGGTCAAAAGTTTTGGAAATAGACTAACATCAAATTTCACTGAAATTTAAGGGAGCAAAAACATATTTAATCCTATTTAACATTAATAATCATGTATATGAAGTCTTGTTGTTGTTTACTTGATTTTTTCTATTTTTTTTAATGTTTCTCGAACTAAATACTTTTAATTTTGAATATATTTCTCTTCCATTAAAAACAAAATCAATACTTTATTTCTTATAAATTTCACTCACTTCGTTAGTTAAGTCATTTTCTATCTTGTTTTATGTCTTTCACATCCTTTTCTATCTATTAATGGTAGAGCTAATAAGCACTGACCAAGTTTGTTGTGTAGATATAAAGGGTATTGGTAGCTTGAGTATAGAACTTGTGTTAGAAACTTTAATGTGACTACTTTCTTATCAATTTAATCAACAAAACTTTTAACATAAAATTCATATAATTGAGTGGTAGGTTATCCTTAAATGCATATATATAAAATAGAAAAAGTATAAATTCTAATACAAAATATTAAAAATATTATTTCTTAAATGCATCTTGCAATATTATTTGCTAAAGTGTTAATACATGGTCATTATCACATGTATAAGGCACAAATTTATTAGGCTAACTTAGTTCACTTAAAGTTCAATTTTATAAGGGAATGATGTTTTATTTTAGGGCCCGTGAAGTTGGATTTTGAAGACAAAACAAGAAGTTTTTTAAGTAGCTATTTGTACCTCTAGCAACTTGTTATTCTTACCCCCTCTTCATCTCTTTTTTATTTATCTTAAAACTATATATTTAACTCAATGACTCAAATACCAATCATATTTATTTTATACATCACCTACCTTTATGGATTACGTATACAACATTAAACAAACCTTTAAACGATCTAAAGTTTTAACATATAGTAAACTTAAGGCTTAATTGCATATTTTATTATTCAATTTTTTTTATAACATTATTAATGACAAATGTTAATCAATAATTATGATAAGGTTATTTTTTTTATTCATTTATCTAAATTTTTAGTTAGAACTGAAATTTTATATAAAAAGAAAAATATTTTCACAAGAAAAACATAAGAAAAGGCTATGAGAAATGAAAAATAATGAGGAAAACGTTTAAAATTTTATCATTTGTAATTAGGAATGAAACATTAGGTTCTTCTGAATTGATTTGATTCAATATGCGTGTTTTGAAATCCATTTAAGTTAAATTTGATTAAACTTATTATTTAAAATATCCGAGATAGCCCGAGTTGGATTGAATTAACTTTCCATAATTTAATATTATAATTGAATTAAACTAAAATTGATTACTAATTGGGTCTAGTAAATTTGGTATATCTAAAATGTTTTATTTTTCTTAAAAGTATCGTATTTATATTTTATTTAAACATATTAGTGAACTATTATATTTGGCACAAATTTTATGTTGGTATGTCTTATAAAAGTAAAAATAAATCTAATATTCAAATTCAACACACACACACACATATTCTTAAAAAGTAAATCAAAAGAAAAAAATATTACGTGGTCAAAATGGTTACGTACTTCCAATTCGCATTAATTATGATACATAAACCTTTATTAACGTACGTGTTATATAAGAACTCAATTATTAGAACGTTTGAGATGTTGCTTTTGAGCCACACACGTGTTTATATATATATATATATATATATATATATATATATATATATATATATATATTATTTTTATATAACTAGTTTTTATTATATTTTTGTAATAATTTAAAGTAAACAATAAATTATTAATAAAATAATAATAATAGATAATAAATAATAATAGTCATATAAATAATAATAATAAATATTTATTATAATAATAATCAATTAAATTATTTTTTTATTTATCAAACTTATCACATGTTTACTAATTTTCATCTCAAATTTCTTAATTTCTCACCATGTTCTTCTTAATTCAAACGATCACACTTTCACTTCATTTTCTTTAAATTTATCTTGAAATTCAAACACACCCTAAATTATGTCTAATCGTAATAGTCATTAGAAGTGATAAGTGTTACTTTTATTTTTGTTTAATTAGTAAATTAGTTTTTATATTTAAGTTTTTGATTCATTTTGATTTTTATATTTTTTTTAACTCAATACAATCTTTATTTTTTTAAAAAGACACGATTCGACCAATTTCGTTAAATTGACGGCAACAATATTTATAAGTGATATGTGTCAAAATCTAAATTTGTCACGTGTCAAAAACTGAGTTATAATCTACAATAAAACTCCTATGATATATCATATGACACACCTAGATATTGACACCAATATTCTTTTATAAAACTAAACTCAATTGAATGTTTTTAAAATATAGGAAATCAATTAATTAAAAAATTAAGAACCAAAATAAATCAAAAGTGCAGGACAAAATTCATAATTAAACATTTTTTTCGAGAATAACAAAATAAGTCATTAAACCATTAGCTGTTAATCTTTTTATAATTTTTAATTAATTAATTAGTGTAGATTATGTACTATAATATTTAATATTTATACTTACACAATTGAAAAATACGACTTTAACTGAAATTCTACACATGTCGACAATTTAAAAGTTATTATTGATATACTCGATGTTAAAAATAGAGGTTTTATAGAACAATTATGATCATCATCATCATAAGTTTTACTTACATCATTAATTTTGTACTCAATCATTATCGTACAATATATGTATGGAACAAATCTCAGATTCATTCATGAGAAGCATAGATATTTCAAGCAAAACATTGATGCAAAAGGAGATGAAAGTGGATTCATCACTGGCTTGTGGTGGTTGAAAAAATCACACCAGTTTCTTAGCATTCATTGCACTCCAACTTTCAACAATACTTTCTATTTCAATCACAGCCTGAAAAACCTTGCTCAGCTCTCATTGGCAAAACATCAAACCCATAGACTTCAACATTTTTTAGGTCAAAAAATTAAAAATCTATTTCAATCACAGCCTGAAACCTTGCTCAGCTCTTATTGGCAAAACATCAAACACATAGACTTCAACATTTTTTAGGTAAAAAAATTAAAAAACGCCATTGCCGGGGATCGAACCCGGGTCACCCACGTGACAGGCGGGAATACTCACCACTATACTATAACGACTTCGTTGATTTCAAACTGTGAATGTCTTTATTTCATAGTTTAGCTTCATTAAGTTTTCAAACATATTTTTGGAGAAATATATATAGTATTGTAAGTGAGTACTAAATTTTCTAATTTTAGGTCAAAATTATTTAAAATTTTAGTTATTCGTGAAAATTATTTTATATTTAAAAGTGATCTTGTTAATCTTTACATATAATTTTAATATATTTATTCTGCATGCAATTTTTATGTTCTAATTAAAAGAGACTTATAAAGTGGATATGTATATAATAAATCAATTACAGGAATCAAACAAGAAATTAATCGTTATTTTCACAAGTTAAATTAAATGAAGAGAATATGTATAAATTACATAAATATATAGCATAATTTTAGTTTCTAGTTTATTAGTTGGAAGGTATATGATGAATGAAGAATATTAGATATTGGGAAGTTTCTTCCACAAGAGGGAATGACTTTTGTGTTCTCAACCAAACAATTATTCTATCAACACCACCAACAAGGTCAAACATTACTTATTAGGGTTTTATTTTGACTATGTCTACAAAAGACTCTATTGAAAGATTGCAATAACCAAAAATAAAATATTCATTAATGAAATTAAAATTATGACATAACAATTGTGAATATGGACACAAGTGCCATTATTGTTATGTACCACACTCACTTTCATCCATCAATCATTGTTGACAAAAATACCTAATTAATTCTAATTGACAAAAAAAAAATATAATGAAAATGGTTTTCTTTTCAGTCATAGAAGATCTTAAAATGGATAATTATATTTTTCATGGTTGAATTTGGATAGAAAGAGAGACTTTCACAATATTATTCTTTACTTCGCATATCTTATTACTAGAATTTTTTATATTACATGAGACTTTTTTAATTTGTTAAAAAAAAGTGTAAGAAAGTATTGTTTTTTTTAAATTTTAATTAACAAATAATTTCTTTGTGAATAATTATTTTCTACAAAATTATAGAATTCACAAGTATTTTTTACGATTCTTTTTTGCCAAAAGTGTTTTATACAAAATATTTTGAAAAAAAAAATTGGTAAAAATTTCTTACAATTTTTTTTCATACCAAAATTTATAAATATTTCCTACAAAACATTTTTAAAATAAAATTGACAAGATATATGAGTTTTTTTAGAAATGCCTCCTTTGAAAATTTTGAAAAAAGAAATCTAGACTATATAAAAATATTAATAATTTAGACTATGTAAAAAGCCTAATGTACACTTGTCTTCTCTTCAAATTCTTGTGTTTTATGAAAATGAACTTGAAGGGCTAGTGCTAAATTCATTCCAAAACTTGTGTAAGCTATTTCTTCTCAAATACTTTGGTATGCCAACTAAAAGATTTAATGGAAAAATTACTTTTTACGAAGAATATCCTTGAGTTACTATAGTTAAATAACAACTCATCTGTAAAGAGGTTCTCTATCTTACAAGTCGGTTTTGTAAAATTGAGTTAGACTTGAAGTTCACCTCTTAACATGACATCAAAGTCATGGATTATAGTCTATTATAGCGAAATTTGTTATTTGTTGAATTTATTGTGAAACTTAGCATAAAAAACATATGATTAGATATTGTATCAACATTTGAACAATAGTAACTTCCTCGAAGGATTGTTCTTCCTAAATTGCACAATTACAAACTTACTTACGAAAATATGTTTAGATAAAAAAAAAGGTTTTATCGCCATTGTCAGGGATCAAACCCGGGATACCTGCGTGACAGGTAGGAATACTCACCACAATACTACAATGACTTGGTAGATTTTGAGTTGTGAACTGTTTTAGTTGATTAACTATCGATTTTGAGTTGTGAACGTTTTAATGTGTTAATTATTGTTTCATAAAGTTTTCAAACTTCCGTATATATATAAAATATTATAAGTGAGTATTAAATTTTGTAATTTAAGGTCAAAATTATTTAAAATTTTAATTATTCATAAATTTTGTATGCTTAAAAGTAATATTTTTAATTCTTACACATACATATTTTATTCTCTAACCAAAAGAGGCTTATAAAGTGAATATGAATATAATAAATTAATTAGAGGGATAAAACAAGCAATTAATCTTTATTTTCACTAGTTAAATGAAGAAAATATGTGTAAATTACATATATATATATATATATATA
>Ga0214545_1012556_pt1 | contig 10987 bp, 6 predicted proteins | sample CNSS4metaG_FD_160064 | JGI IMG/M metagenome (GOLD analysis project Ga0214545, IMG submission 160064) | Root nodule microbial communities from cowpea collected in UCLA plant growth center, Los Angeles, California, USA - CNSS4 | ecosystem: Host-associated > Plants > Roots > Nodule | place: USA...
TCTATTTGAAAGCTTTGTTGCTTTGTTATTTGGTTGGGTGTTGGCACTAATTTGTGCTATTGATTGAGACTCTTTTGTACTCTTGTTGATCATAGTGGAGCTATTTCTTTGGTCTGGACGACTCGTGATTTTTACCCTTGATTTGAGGGGTTTTCCACGTTTAAAATCTTGGTGCCTTTATTTGTGCTTTTGGTGATTTATTATTGCTGCTCTTTGATTATTGCTCCTCATAGATTTTTGCAAGTTAGGGAAAATTATATCCGCTGCATTCTCTGGTATATTGTTTGTTGTTGTTTTCCCCATCATATAAGATTGTGTGTATAATATATGTTTTGTTTTTGTATGTATTATAAGGTTGTGTACGTAATATATGTTTTTTACATACGATGAAGTTTTATACGTAATATATGTTGATATAAATTATATGTTGTATATTTAATTTATATAATGAATTTTATTTTTTTTATTGCATTATAAAGAATGTTAGTGCAAATATTTATTTTAAATATTTGAAAAGCTTTGAAAATAAAATATACATTTATTTATTTTTTATTTATAATATCTATTATATTTAAATATAAATGTTCAATTAATTTTGCATTTATTTCATTATCATAATTCATTTATCATCATCAAATTCTATCTAACAAATAGTAGTATATTTAAAAAAATAATATTGTATCAAACTTATTATTAATATTTTCACTGAAAAGTTTTAAAACTCTTCTCTTTATATTCTACTAAACCAACCTTCTAATTTTTAAAATAATAAAACTAATAATCAGTTATCAGTGAGAGTTTGTAACCACCTTATAAACAAATTCTAACATACTAAACTATAATGCTATTTCATCATAAATCAACTTTAATAATATTAATAAGAATTTGAGTCTATTAATTTATGTAATAAACTTAAAATTATTTTATTTTTTGTCTTATAGAACCTAAATTTGACATTCATTGAATGATTGAGATGACTTTGTACATGTCTCACCTAAGGATGTATTCATGCTATCATATAGGTATCATTTGTCAATATTACTGGAAAGACATGCTAACCATAAGTGACTTTGGATGGGATGTGAGCTTGACATGCATTGAGTGGTGTTTTCAGGGTCATCCAATGCATTCATGCTGTCACTCATTTTGACTTGTCAATATTATGAAAATGTCTTTTAATCATAAATGACACTAAATGAGATGTGAGGTGTGTCTAACTTGTAATAGGTAATCATAAATGACACTAAATGAGATGTGACATGTGTCTGACTTGTAATAAGTAGTTAAGATAATTTTGTGAGTCATGTGTGTTAGTAAATAGACATATTATGAATGAGAGATTTGTTCATCATAACTAATATTTTTTCCAAATTTGTAAGTTTAGCTTTTGTATATACTGTAAGATTGTGTATGTAATATATATTTTTGTACGTATTATAAGTTGTATACATAATATATGTTTTTGTTCGTATTATAAGGTTGTGTATGTAATATATGTTTTTGTACGTACTATGAGATTTTGTATAACGTAATATATGTTGATTTAAATTATTTGTTATATATTTAATTTATATAATAAGTATTAGTATTTATTTTGATTGCATTATGAATGATGTAAGTGTAAATATTTATTTTAAATATTTGAAATACTTGGAAAATAAAATATACATTTATTCATATTTTAATTATAATATCTATTATATTTAAATATAAATGTTCAATTAATTTTGCATTTATTTCATTATCATAATTCATTTACCCTCTTAAAGAAAACAAAAATCCCATACAACCAAAATTCAATTTTCTAATCATAAAATCTTACCTAATAGTTATATGTCTATCATTATTAGTTAAATTGGATACTATACTATCTCAATAATTAAAAAAGCAAAAGATTATTATTAAAGTGAAAAATTAAGAAGAATACTGGTATATTTTAAAAAAAATCTTTTATTCTATCACACTTATTGTGAGATTCCCTTTTTTCTTTCTTCTTATTCCTTCTTTCTCTCTCTACTACCATTCACACAGAAACACCATTCCACCACTCACTTTGCACTCTTCTCCCTCACCATTTCCTCTACCCTCTCTCTAACAAAAAGGGGCTAAATTCTTGCCATAAGTTTGAATCATTCTCTTCTGTTGCAGAAATCAGACCTGAGGCTAGTTCAAGACCTCTTCCTCAAGCTGAGCCTCCCCTCCCTACGCGTAAGTTGATCTCAATTTCTCCCTTGCCTCCAAATTTCTAAATTTTGGGTCCTTCCATCTTTCTGAGTTGAATTAGGGTCTATTCTTACTCTTGACAATTTTATTCCAGCTCCTTAGGTGGTGAAATTGAAGTATCTTCCTGTTGAGAGCTGATTTTGCTAGTAGTAATTGCAAAGGTAAGGGAAGCTAACCATTTTACTCAAATTCGTATAGAAATTTGTTCTGATGACCCTAAATTGCATGTTTAAGTGTTGAAATGATGTTTGGATTGCATAATTGGGTGTGTGTTGATTTGTGTGAAGAATCTGGGCTCCCACTACAAGAAAATGGTTCATTAGTAACCAACTTTAGTGACCAAAAGTTGTTAGTTACTATAATTACTAATTTAGATACAAGTTTACAAAATAAAAAAAATCATTGGTTACTAAAATAGTTACTATTATGAATAAAAAATTATAATTGGTCACTAAATTGGTTTTTAAAATTAGCTACCATAGTTTTGGCTACCAAAGAAAATTGGTCACTAAAAATTAGCTACCTAAGTTTTGGCTACCAAAATAACTTAGTTATTAAATTGCTCTCTAATTAATTAGTGACAAATTTAGTGACGAATTATAATTTTTTATTTATATTAGTGACTATTTTAGTAACCAATAAATTTTAAATTTGTAAATTGGTATCTAAATTGGTCACTATAGTGACTAACAACTTTTAGTCACTAAAATTGGTTACTAATAAGACATTTTCTTGTAGTGTCCTGCATGTGGGAACATGTTTATAATCTAGTATTTTCGCCTAGGCGAGTGGCTCTCGCCTGAGCGAAAGCACCAGAAAACCCACCCCTGTTCCTGCGCGAAGCCTCGCTTAGGCGAGCTGAGGTCGCTTGAGCGAGAGACACTCTCGTCTAAGCGAACCAGTTTAGCCTGAACTAGAGTTCGCCCAGATTTTTATTTTTGCCACTCGCCTAAGCGAGATGGCCTCTCGCCTGGGCTAGACCTTCTAGCTTGAGCGAGAATCACTGCAGTGGGGTGTATGATATTCTGATTTAAGGGATAAAATTATACGTTTAAATGTGACTTTATGCAATTAGTCTCTTATATGCTTGGAATGTTGTTGCTAATATTGAGTATGGTGAAATTGGATGAATATGAATTATGAGAAGTTGTGGTTGAAATAGAATTTCAAGGGAAATTCAGATGAGTATGTTAGTGTGTGTAAGGACGTGAGGACTCCGTATTGGTTGGTATCCAGAAACTCCAATAATCATTCATGCTCAGATAGAGCGGAATGGATTATGTCATGAGGAGTAGCAGAAGGTCCTAGTCTTTGGACTTGATCAAGTCTTAGACGCGAAGGGGACTTACCCTAGGAGTGGTTGGGTGATAACCCCTTGTGCCCAAACTCTGTAGAGTTTGGGAACCTTCACAGATGCAAGCCACCAAAAGATCTAATGTCGCTTACACAATCCGGATATTGAGTCTAGAGTTATGTAATTGAACTATGTTTTGTGAATGATATTTATACTGTGAATTGCATGATTTTCTCTTATTTCAGTTAGCTTACCCTTTCTTGTCCTTGTTGTTTTCCTTGTGTGTTTTTCCTTTGCAATGATCACCCACTTTTGGTGTGAGCAGAGAAGAATCCAGATGAAGACACCCCTCTCCTGGATAGGAGTTGATCTTTAGCTTGGAAATCCAGTGTGGCTTTTGGGTTAGGTTCTTTGGAGTTTGAGATGTATAAATTTACTCTACCTTGTTTAGATTGTACATGTTGATAGGAACTTATATGGTTATTTTAGATGACTGTATCAATACTCTATAATAGTTTGTTTCTACTATCTGCTTTGTTTGATTATAATGTGATGTTTTATTTGATAGCGTAAAAACTATTAAATGGGATGTTACACTTATTATTTAATATTTTCACTAAAAAAATTTTAAAAATCCTTCCCTTATGTTTTACAAAACTAACTTTGTAATGTATTTATTAATTTTTAAAGTAATAAAACTAATAAGTATGATTGGTGAGAGTTTATATTGTAACAACCTCTATTAACACATCCTAACTAACTTAAAACTATAACATTATTTCATCATAAATCAACTTTAATAATATTAATAAGAATTTGAGCCTATTAATTTATATACTAAACTTAAAATTATTTTATTTTTTGGGTCAGAGAAAACCTAAATTAGACATTCATTGAACGATTGAGATGACTTTGTACATGTCTTACTTTATGATGTATGTTTGCTACCACATAAGTATCATTTGTCAATATTAATACGAAGACATGCTAATCATATATGTGACTTTGGATGGATGTGAACTTGACATGCATTGGGTGATGTTTTTAGGTCATCCCAGGATGCATTCATGTTGTCACTCATCTTAACTTACCAATATTATGGAGATGTGTTTTGATCATAAATGACACTAAATGAGATGTGAGATATGTCTCACTTGTAATAAATAATCATAAATGACACTAAATGAGAATGAGATGTGACCGAGTGTCTTAGGTGTAACATAGAGCTGTCAAAACGGGTAATCCGACCAAATACAAACAAAAATCACAAAAATACAAATTATTTATGTGTTGGCTAAAAAAAATCTAATGACTCAAATACAAAATCTAACTTAACCAAAAAATACTTGTGTGATTCTTTATTTACGGGTTGGTGAGCCAACTCTGTTCACCACGGATTCAACCCGGATGAGCCGAGTTCTAGATGAGTCGGGTCAAAAATCAACCCGTATTGAAATTTATAAAAAAAATTTAATCCAACTCAACCCGAACCCATGGTGAGCTGGATTGGCTCGCAGATTCCAACCCATCAGTGTAACATATATGAGTCATATGTACAGTGAATGAAAGACTTGTTCACCCTAACTAATATTTTTATAATATTTTTTCAAATAAATATATAAATGAATACTGATTTGCTATAATTCAATTATATTTATTTATTTATTTCCAATTTGGTGTACCTTATATTCTTTCGCCTTTACCTATTAAATTAATGAAATTTTAATTACTTTTAACTAAATATTAAAATATCTTTTAGTAAGTATAATTTTATTTAATCTTTAATTAAGCTTTATTCCCTAAATATTATTAATTACATAGGTTAATTAATATACTTCAATAAAGTTCTTTATATTATATAACTATTCTATGCCCATTTTTAATTCTCTTATCTATTGAACTTTAAAATTTAATTTTATCGCTTTATTCAATTTTAGTCATCTTTACCTTTTATCTACAAATTCATAATTAAAATTATTTTTTAATAATTATATCAAATTAATTATTAACATTTTATTTTTAACAGTTATTTGTTTTCATATTAAAAAACTATTCATCATATACATAGTTATATAAATAACTATTATAACAGATTAATCGTTTGACCTGTTTTTATTTTTTTTATTAAATCATATTTTTTCCTCTATCACTTGATTTGATGGGCTAGATTATGGAGTAATGAATTGTTTTGTAGGAGTTAGAATAAAGACGTGTTCTTTTGGCTTATAGTCTTTTATTCACGAAGCTGTACAAGAAGTAAGTTTTTAAATAACTAATGAAACAACTGTTTACCATCTAAAGTTCGTTATCTGTCTATTATTTATTATAAAGGGTGGTATAAGGTAAGGGGGCCTTCTCTCTGCACTTACAAGAGTTCTTCTGTACTCCCAAAATTGACGTTTATACCCTGGATAAAAGTGGGTAGGGACACAGTAAATTTTATTTACTGCGTCAACGTCCCTGCACCCCCAAACTTTTACCAAACGGAATACAAAAGCTGTTGCACGATAAAACTCAAAATGTATAGGAAACAGAATACAGATTTCGTTTCAAAACGTTATGAAACGGATTCTGTAATCCATTTCATTAAAAAAATTACAATGAGAAAAGTCAACACCTTAATATACTCTAACTAGTGCCCACGACCCCACCACAATCATAAATTTTGTATGACCTTTATTTATTGTCTAAAGGTCTTGATGCATGGCTCACCAAAGAAGAAAAAAAGGAATGCGTAAAAATAACAAACTTTAAGTATATATATATGGTCTGCACCGTGAGCATAAAAGCGAAAGAAAAAAAAATAATAAACTAAGGATGTAAAGTAAACAATATGTATTCACGTGAATGAGAAAGTGATAAGCAAGAAAAGAAGGAAGGTAACGTCAATTTCCGTTTCAAAAACTATAACTTGAAATCTTTTGTAAAACGGATTCTGGTATGCGTTTCAATCATTTACCAAACGGATTACCTAAGCCGTTTCACGAAAAAAAGTCAAATTGTATGGGAAACAGATTACGAATTTCGTTTCGTAAAGTTCTGAAACGGATTCTGTAATCCGTTTCAAAAAAAAAATTAAAAAATTGCAATTTTTTTTTGAAACGGATTACAGAATCCGTTTCTGAACTTTACGAAACGGCATTCGTAATCCGTTTCCCATACATTATGATTTTTTTGCTTGCACCCCCATTCATAACAAAATTACACCCCACCCCATTATTTTTAAACCTTACTCTTTGTGACCCTTTTTCAATTGCAACATTGTTTTCTGATCAGTCAATTGCAATGTTGTTATCTAATAAATCAAAATGTAGTGATAGAAAGTCAGATTGTAGTTCAGAAGACGCAACAGTATACTCTGAATTATCTCCTTTACAGGTTGATTTGAATATAAGGTATATGAAAACTATCTACTGAATATAATGCTGCTAGATTTTCCTTCAGGAGAAACTTGAGATTCATTGTGGGTTTTTTACGATCTTGATAATTTTTCTCTACGTTTAAGCTTCCTCAATTCTTGCATTTTGCAGCCAGCGTTTGATAAATCCTAATAATTTAGAATCTGAGAAGTGGTTGACTCAACTCAATCAAGAGCTTGAAAATCAAGGACTTAGTTTACCTGAAAGGTATTTTATGGTTCCTGTGCATTAATAATTTATTCAGAATTGCCTTTGTCTCTTCATGGAATTGGATTTGCTGAGATTTTGTGTAACATTTGAATTTATCACATCACCTACTGAATTTTGAACGCATTTTTATATTAAAATATTTTTCAAATGCTAAGCTGGTACAAAAATCAGAGTCAGGTACTTCCGGTTCAGATAGCAATAGCATATCCACAGCCATATTTATTTGTTCTCCTGTTACAACAGACCGTGATTTAGTGGGTGTTTATGCAGAATCAATGATGACGAGCTTAGGAGATTTTATGCAGCTTCTAATAATGATTTTTCTAGCTTTCTTACTTCAATAAAGAAGACCATACGATGGCGAGAGACTTACAGAATTCTTTCTGAGGAAGAACAGAAAATGTGGACAAAGTTGGTGTGTTGGCATGGGTGTGACGTGGAGCGCAGACCTTGCCTAATTGTAAGGCTTGGGTTAGCCTGCAATACTTTGCCATCGGAAGATAGACCTCGATTTGCTCAGGCAGTAAGTAAGTTATTCTTTCTTAAATGTCGTATTTATTTTTCTTGTCAATTTCCTCACATGTTTGCTTTTGTGAATCGAGACAATTATTTCTTCGCTCTCCCTTTCTCGACGGAGCTTCAGTCAGTCTTGTTTCTTGACGTAGTACTTTTCGTGTTCTATAGTTTTTTTTTTTTTTTTTTTTTTTTTTTTTTTTTTTTTTTTTTTTTTTTTTTTTTTTTTTTTTTTTTTTTTTTTACATTTGATTAATAGTTATTTCAGTATCACAGGTAGAATATGGAGTCTTGCACTTGATTGATGCAGACAACCCTCAAATTACAGTGTTGGTGGATTGTGATGGTTTATCTCCAGTGAGAATTCCCATGCAAATGATGAGATCTTGTTCTTCCCTTTTGCGAGACCACTTTCCCAATCGTCTTGGTTGCATGTTTGTCATACAACTGCCAGCCAGTGTTCGTGTTATTGCCCAGTCTTTTATTCAGGTAAGTTCTCCTTTCTGTTTATTCAGCCAAAATCATTAGGAAAGTGCATTTCATTTATCATTGGATTGTAACACACCAACCTAGATAATAGTAAGTAATAACCAAAGCATTAGATCTATAACATAAAATGCAATTTTCTAAACAAAATAATCCGTGCATCTGAGTCAGGATTTGAAGCCTGCTACTAGAAACAAGTTGAAAATAGAAGGGGAAATGTACCAGAAAGTTCTTGCTGACTATCTGCCAACACTGCCTTCATATCTTGGAGGCTGCTGCACTTGCATGAAATGCTCTACCATTGACCAACAGGATATGCTGCAACCTTACGTGGCTGGGACCAGCAGGAGAGACAGGGTGGAGGACACCAGTGACAGTGACAATGAGGCTCCTCCAATGTTGCGTCCTTCCAATGAATTAGAAGGTGGCTTTTATGGTCAATATAATCAGTTGTTGAGAGCTGCTATCATAGGTATTCTTATATTTTGGGCTTTTGTAGCCCTTGGTGCTGTAGTATTTGAATTTTGAATCCAGTAATCTTCACCTGCCCTGATAATTAAAGGCATGCCAAATGTAGTTTGCATCCCTTGAAGAGTAAATATTTTTAGAGGGCGGCATAATCCATTTCCAAACAGGAACAGCATACTATTGCAGATTCTGCAGCATACTATCACTTGCACTATAGTTTCTCTTTTTGATTTTATTAATTGTCGTGTAACAAACAAAATCACGTCATTCCACTGGTGAAAATTGCATATGATTAGTACATTGCTTAACTCTAAAATATTTGTTGAGATGTTAAGGTAATTTATATTTGGGCATATAAAAGGGGTTATGACCTTTTATATTTTATAGATCTGTTTTTGCTTCTTCAAGTAAGCTTTATGGAAGAACTAATCAAAACAATTTTTTTTAGCGTATTGCAGTAAGGTTTATATTCAAATTTGTAAAACGTTATTTACCAGGAGTTTATGACTAAGAATTTAATTTAAGTTATTTACAGACAGCCTTAATCTTTCCATTTAATTTCGTGGAGTTGTTATTGTACATCAATTTTTTTGGTAGATAAATTATAGGGTTGGGATGGTGCTGCCCTTACTATACATTCAATAGTGGTTATTTTTATTATATTCTTTCTATTCTGTAGTATAGGACACTTAATTTAATTATATAATAAGAACAATTAATTTAGTTGATTTTTTAAAAAGTATTACTAATGTATTCAAATTAATTTTCATTATTTATAATTTTCTAAGTTTTCTTTACATTATTCGTTAATACAAAACATAAATATTCATTATTTTCAGTACTGGTAGATTAGGAAAATAAGTATACAATTTATAAATTGTTTTAGAAAGAAAAAAAATCAACTTTCTTTATTTAAATGTATAAAGACAAAGATAAATTGTAATCACTTTTTTCGTAAAATATCATTTACTTACTATGGTTCTATTCCAATACGAAAAATAGAAATCTGTTTAATAATTGTTTAATAATTAAGTATCTATGTATTCTATTATCATTATTATTATTAGAAAGAGAGACTTGTAATAAAGACCTCCTAATTATTAATACTATATTTAGTAGTAAGACAAATATGTAACAAATATAGCATTCTTCATCATGGTTTGGTGAGCCATATTGATTGTTAAAAGATCAATCTCTAAAACTAGCAATCTCTAAAAGTCATTCTAAGGCTACAAATAATCAGATCAGTATCAATGATTTTTCTGAACAAGAATCTGGAAAACACTTGTAAAATTACACAAACAGCCTCATACCATCAGGCTTTGTTCAAGTGTTTTTCAGCTCCATCTCAATTATCAAATTTAAACTCAGCAATTTCTTGCTGCGTGATAAAGACAAGTGGGAAATGTGAAAATAATTAAATATAATGTTTAGTCCCATTTTTGTTGCTTCATCTCACTATTTATCTGATTACAGGTTCTCAGGAAGCACCAGCAGCTGCAGCAGACAACATTCATTTTTTAACAGTGCAAAGCCCGAAGACCAGGAACTATTTCAAAACCCAATACGAAAAGAACTACGTACACCACTGAAGTAGGAAATAACTCTTGTATATATGTATTTTATAACGTATAACGTATACATAGCAAATTTAAGGTGCACTACTTTCTTACACAGGATTCCACTAACACACGTATATATGGCATATCCTAGTTTTCAAGAAACAAAACTGTTTCGGGGTAGGGACCAAGAGCCTACTAGAAGAACCTCTTTACTTTACGTTATCCTTCTCCTCTCCAGTAACTTCAGCAAAATCCACTCCTCAGCTCGATCGGTTGGGGCGACGATCGGGGTACCTGCCTAAAGTACTCCGATGCTTAAGTCAGAAAGGGCCGATCGGTATATCAGAATATCAGCTATAATAAATGCGAAATTAAGATCCTCACCAACCTACCTTTGGGCCCTATTTATAGCTTTCGACATGGGCCTGCAATTAGGATTTCTTAATCACGGCCCAATGACCCCTTAACGAAGATTAGTGACTCGTTTAACCGATAATTATTAACTTAAGTTATTTAACTGTGCGACCGACGGCCGCTTGGCTGGGTTGATAACGTTATGTTTCCAACAAGCTAACAATCTGTGTTTTACCGATCAACCGACAGGTGCTTAGGAAGATCCGTCGCTGCTGTTTTACCGATTAACCGATGGGCTATCGAGATTAGAAGGTCCATCGCTGTTGTTCTGCCGATGAACCGATGGGCCCTCGAGGTTAGAAGGTCCATCGCTGTTGTTCTGCCGATGAACCGATGGGCCCTCGAGGCTAGAAGGTCCATCGCTGTTGTTCTGCCGATGAACCGATGGGCCCTCGAGG
>Ga0214545_1012558_pt1 | contig 10982 bp, 6 predicted proteins | sample CNSS4metaG_FD_160064 | JGI IMG/M metagenome (GOLD analysis project Ga0214545, IMG submission 160064) | Root nodule microbial communities from cowpea collected in UCLA plant growth center, Los Angeles, California, USA - CNSS4 | ecosystem: Host-associated > Plants > Roots > Nodule | place: USA...
ATATATATATATATATATATATATATATATATATATATATATATATATATATATTAAAAAGTGAACTTTTTTTTTATCAGAAAAGCAAAGATATTAATAATAATTGAGTTGTTCCAATCTATATACAATCAGATTAACAAAATAAATAAATATATTAAGGCACTTTTGAAATCGATGGCTAAATTAATTAGAGATCAATTTAAACATTAATTTTTATTTTTTAGATATCAATAATTTTTAATTTATAAAATTGATATATAAATAAATTATAGTAATTAATTATTTTTTGTCTTTGAAATTTATTACTATTTAAATATTTTTTTGTTGTATTTTTAGTCATGTATCTATTACTATTTAAATAATAAATACCGTAAAAGCTTAATTCTACGCGCAGAAACCTCTTGTTCATAACTTTTATTTAACATGCAGTATTTACTCTCACTGTAAGGCCCACTTCCTTTACTACCTTTATTTTAAAGGAATATCCCAAATAAGTTGGGCATAGGACTGACCCATAAGGAACCAAAGCTCCTAAACCAGTTGAAATACTTTCATTCTTCTAACTTTCAGAAAAATAGCCTCCTTTCTCTTACAACAATAACGTTCTTTGCTAGGGTTTGGGGTTCATCCAAGTTCAACTGAGTTTAACCCATTTTTTTTTCACTCACGTAAGTTACTTTCGATGCATACTCTTCTCTTTTAGTTTAATCTTCGTGCTTTCCGTTAGGATTCCTCGTAATAATCTCATGCTTCCTCTGTATTTAGATTTTCAGCTCTTGGAGCTGTTTTGCTTATTCGCTTAAGGGTCGTGATCGTTTTGACTAGCTCTTTTCAGGTAAGGGAAGCTAAGATTTATGTTTTTAAAGTTATTTTGCCGATTTTTGGTCTGTTGTATGGTTGTGATGCTTGAATGAGGTTGTTGGTCGAATAAAAATGTATGGTGTACAAGTATGTTTGATTGATGTACCTATATTTTAATGAAATATTCCTAATAAAATAATATCAAAATAGTTTAATAAGTTTAAAATATTATAATATATATGTCAAATTATATAAAAAAAATTTAAGAGGAAAACTTTGTATTCTATTCGGATAAAAGCAAACATTGAGTGTCATCTGCGTTAATTCATCAGATCAAATTAATATTACATTCAAAACTGAAATCACACTTTCACACTTTTTCTTCTTCTTAATAACATGACAATTACTACCAAATGTAGTATTACATTGAAAAGTTAAAATCAGACATATAGTTACACATAATCAATAAATGTTTCTCTTATTCTCCTTTAATCCTTTCCATCATACATATCTCTCTTTGCAGTTTTGTTTGAAATCGGATTTCATCTCCCACAGACGAAGAACTGATGCTTTAATTAAGCAAATGTCTGGAAAAATATCTCTGAAATATTGTCTGTTTTCGTGTTCTTCATCTTTGAGAATGGAGCTCCAGATATTGGTGAAATGGCATAAACAATGCGGAAAACTTGTATACATGAGACAATTAGGTCAAGTCTCATATAAATACCTCCACCAACTCATTATTGTGATGCCCCAAACCACAATGCTGAAATTCATAATAAATGTTTGTGTTACCCAAATATAATTAGTTTCAATTCAAAGATTAAGTTTCACATGTTTTATATGAAGATAATCTTAACCAAAAATCAACAAATAAAAAGACATGAAAAACAAAAATTGAATGTATAGGTAACAAAAGAAAAGGGATAAAAAAAGTGAAAATTGAAAATGAAAAGAACTTCGCCATCTCTTTTTGATGTGCAGAACAGACGACCGAAATTCAGAAGAAAAAAAAGGCTTAGAATGAGTTTGAAGCCAAAGATTAAATCATATATGTTAACTTTTCACTTTGACATGTTTTATGAAGATAATCCCTATTTACAAGTATTTTAGAAAAAATAATTGTGAAAAGAACTCAATATATGTATAGCAAAAAAAATGCAAACAGTTTTTTTTAATATGAATATAACTAATTAAAACACAGCAATGAAAAATAGTTGTCGATCTAATTAATCAAAGGGATATATAAAGACTACCTTTGGTATACTTCCTTGATTTGATTACGAAAAAATCTCATCACTCTTTCTAAAATTTATGTCTCTGTCATCCTCGTCTTCGTCATTGTGTATGCAGCTGGCCATTTCTCTAAACACTAAATATTCAGACACAACTAAATCTATTATTTTGTAATTGATTAAAATTCGATAACTTTGATGAGAAACTCTATGATTCTCCGCTTTATATAGATGAGAAAAATAGGAGATGAGTAGATTTTTGAAAGAGGATTAATATTAATATTTACAGTAATTACCGTTTCAAAGGATTTAAAGAGTATAAGAAAATTTTTAAATAAAGACAAATTTGAGTGACTAAAAATAACTAGTCACTATAGTGATCAATTTAGATATCAATTTATAAACTACAAGTTGTTGGTCACTAAATAATTTCTATTATGAATAAAAAATTGTAATTGGCTTCTAAATTGATAACTAAAATAGTTTTTACTATGAACTGATGTCTAAATTGGTCATTAACATTCACTATATGAAAATTATTCATTAACACCTAATTTTAGTAACTAAAAGTTTTTAGTCACAATAGTTACCAATTTACAAAAATAAAAAAAAGTATTGGTTACTAAAATAGTACTATTATAAATAAAAAATTATAAGTTGTTACTAAGTTGGTCATTAATTAATAAGAGAATACTTTAGAAATCAATTCTTTTGGTAGCAAAAACCTTGATAGCTAATGTTTAATGAACAATTCCTTTTGGTAGCTAAATTTTAGAAACCAATTTACAGACCAATTATAATTTTTTATTTATAATAGTGACTATTTTAGTAACCAATAATTTTTTATTTTATAAATTGGTTACTATAGTGACTAACAACATTTTGTCACTAAAATTGGTTGTTAGAGAAACATTTTCTTGTAGTGATTAGTACCCAAGGTTTTGGCTACCAAAGAAATTAATCTTTAAATTGATCTCTACTTTAGAAACTGGTCTCTAAACATATTTTTAGTGATTAAAATTAGTAATCATTTAATAATTTATTTGTAATGATAATAAGTAATTAATGTATTCATTTAATTAATAAATAATGTCATTAATGTAATAGTTTAATGTATATGTTATATTTCATATTACTTATGCAATATCATTAAATATATAAAAAAAACTAATAAATATAACATAAATAAACATAACAAGTTTTGACTAGGTGACGTGGTTGGCAAAGAGTGATATGTTATCTTGTGTGAGATCCCACTAATGTAGGCACCGAAGGATCTTGACCATTTACTATGGGACAAAAATAATATATTTAAAATTTGGATTAAATATATTTTTGGTTTTTCAACTTTCAGTAAAATTGAAATTAGTCAATTTTTGAAATATTAGACCAATTTAGTTCTTATCTTTAGAAATAAATGAATTTAGTTCTTTTAACTATATTTTGTTAAGTTTATTTGACATTTCAAATATGTTTCCTAGCTAACATTGAAGCGAAAATATGTCAAACCGTGTAAACAACTCAAATGTTATCATGAAATGCGTTTGAAACATTAAATAAACTTAACAAAATTTTGTTAAAATAATTAAATCCGCATATTTCTAAAGTTGGGTAACTAAATTAGTTCAAAGTTTCAAAGAGGAACTAATTCAAATTTTCACCTAAAATTTAAGGACCAAAAACATATTTAACCCATCATATTTTCAATATTTACTTTTTTCGTTAAATATTATATATTTTATCACTACAACTAACTAATACAAATAAAATGAATACACAATTTAATATAATTATAAATATAAAAGAAATTGCATATATCTAATATATTTTTCTTTGTAATTAAGCCAAAACTAAAATTTTTAGTTATATTTTATTCAATGTAAATAATTATATTATGTGCAAAAAATTTATCTTCAATTTTATTTTATAATCTTGTTTGATAAAATAAAAGTATTTTTCTGTTTAAGTAAAATGCACTTCCTATTATTGTTAAAGATTGATATAGCTCAAAAACGAATAATATGATTTATCAAATTTAAATTAATTTTCTATCTAATATGATATTAGCAATTTAATGATAAATTATTAATTAATAGTAAGTGAGTAAGTAAAGGATGATAATAAATATTATTATCTTTTACAAATTTAATAATTAATTAAATTATATTTTTAAAAAGAATATATAAATATATTATAAATTTTATGAAGGAATGTATGAAAAAAAAATTGGTAGGGGCCATATCCCCTTTATAGACTAACTAAGGTTTGTTCCAGAGTGCAGGAAACTATTTTGGCATCGGTGCCTAAGGCAATTTTGTTAACAACTGAAGCATATTAGAATGAGGTAAAAATCGGTGGTTTTTTGGCCTCTGCTATAAGCTAAAATCAAAAAGTCTATATTATGCTTTGGTTCAGGTGCTAACTAAGTTTAATATTTTTCTTATTTAAAAAAATTGTTTAATTAAAAAGATATTAGGTTTCAGTTATGACAAAAATCAAGGCCAAATACTCTAAAGTTAAATAATTTTAAACTATAAAGGTATTAGACTTTGGTTATTACCAAAACTAAGGCCGAATATCTTCTTTATGCATCAATTTTGTTTCATTTTACATTTTAAACCTACACATATTGAGACATTGAGACAGAACCAACACAGAAACAATACAATATATTTTATTAAACCTAATCCAGAATCCGAATACAATTATTAGTTTTGTCTTGCAACAAGTAGATATCTTAAATAATATTATGCATTTGTATTATATATTTTGTACAAGTTATCCTATCACACTTTATGAACTTATCGAGAACTGGTGTAATACTCTTGAATTTCTACACAAAAGACAAGAATTTCAATTAGTATATTAAAGAACAAAGTTTGATTCATTGAAAATATGGTTAAATATTTTAAGTAAAATATAAAACAAAGTGTTATTTATAATTTAAAATATTTATTTTATTTTAAAATATTGTCTAAGAAATAAGATTTATTAGTAAATAATATTTCAGTTAAAAATAATATTAAACAGATTTTATAAGAGATAATGGAATATTTTAATGATATGTATAATTAAAATAATATTCTAAGGATAATATATATACTATATTATGAAAATATAAATATATATTATTAAGTTTCTAATAACTTATTTAAGTGAGATATGATGTGAGATTTGTTATTGAAATCTTAATCAGTTTATCAAAGTATTTTGTACCTTAAATCTCGTAAGAGATGGAACTTCATTTCCTTAGTTAAATAGGTTAAATGTTACCATAAGTAGAATGAACTAGATAAGCGTTGAAGCATTTAAATAATTTAATATTCAAATCTACAATTTTCAAGTGGTTTAGAGAGTTAAATGTGAGAAGTTTTTTAAACAAGAGACGTGAGTCAGTTGAAAATTAAAAAGGGTTAGATTTAAACTTTGGTTGTTTTAAATGTTTCAATTGTTTTAGCATGTTTTAACTTGTTCAAACATGTTTTTTATCTTATTTGTGAATTTTTGAATTGTGAATATATATCGAGTGGTGGTGGATTATTGATGTTATGTGAGAAACCCTGTGTGGGTAGGGTATGGTTGTTGACATGTTTGGACGTGTGTCTTTTAGCAAGAGGTGACATCTTGGATTCTTGATAAATTATTTGTGATGGTACAATAGGTGCACTTCGCCTGTAAGTCTCTTCGAGAGAATAGTGAGGAAGTTAACTTTATTGATAAGACTTTGGGGGTAGTGAGGGCTCTTGCTTTAGTGGTGAGCGGCTGTTTTTTTTATTAACAAAGAATAAATTTAATTAAAAAGAGCATTGGAGAAGTACTTTAACCTTTATACAAAAAGCATTGTTATACACATTAATATTCTAGTTTAGCATCCTAGCTCCATCAAAACAACTGATTCCACCTAAAACAAAACCACATGAACCACCATTGTGATTCACCAACAAAGAGTAAAAGCGGTATGTACGCCTCCCTAAGTATACATTTGGCATATTCTTGCGAGACCCGCATAAGTTCAAAATCCTTTTGCTTCATACCATTAGCAACATCCCAATTTTAAAGGCTTCAGCGTTTCGAGCAGCTCCTTGATTTAGCTACAACAGTCCCTCATTCACACTGTTGTACACTCCTCCGATGCAATAAACATATTGGCCACATCTTCATCTCATCCCCATGTGTATTCCGAACAACAATTTGGTATATTCGATATATTCGATTATGAATGTTTTGTTGCCCATAGTCCATGCAAACATGAAGAACAATACTTCCTTGTTGTTTAACTTTCTGCAGAAAGAAAAAAGAACACTCCTCTACATGCTTCATTCCTGCAGAAAACAAAGAATTGCTCTATCCAACTAGTGAGCGACTCTTTGGTAAGCTATATGCATGAGTTGTAGTTGGAACTTGTAGACCGAGATCTCTGCACTTGAGACAACACATGTGTTTGTATGATGTTATGAGTTTATGATTTTTATTGAAAAATGTGTTTCAAACTTATAATGTAGTGAAAATTACTATTATGACAACTATTGTTTACGTTATCTCAGTGGTTGCAATTTCCACTTGCTATTTATTTTTATATGAGTGCAGAAGATAGTAGAAGTGAAGATGTATAATTAAGATAAAAGTGACGGGGACAATTGTGGAGCCATTGTCCTTAATATTTTCTTAGAAGAAGATTATTTTTCATTATTAATTTGACGATTTTATATTTATAGAACAAAATATGTATTTTTATTTTGTACATCGGTGAATAAAGATTTTTTTTTGTTAATTAAAGAGTGGTGCCAAAGTTTTAATTTTCTTATACTTTTGCTATTAGAGTGAGAAAATATTATTTTAATATTGCTTTAGCCGGAGTGTTACACTTTGTCCTATCACCTAATTTCAATTTTGACACATAATTTTATAATGTTATATTTTATAACTTTACAATTTTATAATTTTAATATTTTAATATTTTATATTTTATACTTTTATACTTTTTAATTTTTATACTTCTATACTTTTTGTACTTATATTTGGCTACATTTCAAACGCATTAACGAAACTTTACTTTCTCTATTTTAAACTATTCCTTTCTGATGCACCTCACTTGGATACATTCTCACCAGAATCTTCTTTTCATCATAGGAACCATGTCAAAGCTTTAGATGCTTTTGCTTGCGAAACCAACTTTTAATTTGGTCCCTACCTCTGTATTCTACTATGAGCACCTACGAAGCGTAAAGTTTGGGTTCAATTCTTTCACAGTATTCTTTGTGCCACAAAGTGAAAGTAACAATGTTTTGAAGGTTTTAGAGGCTAAAAAGAATCACATTGCTCATGTACAATTTTCTTGTAGAAGAAGAAGTAAGTTGGAGATTTTTTTCTAGTAGAGACAGTAAAATTATAAAACTTTAGAGTTGTAAAATTAGAATTATAAAGTTAGAGCTATAGAATTATATAATCATGGAATAAGAGAATCACATAGTCATGAAATCATAGAACCACATAATCATAAAATTATAAAAATATGTAATTATAAACTTATAGAATTACAAAATTGTAGAATTATAAAATTATAAAATGACAAAAACAAAGCAAGGTGAAAACATAAGTTATTAGTCACATCATTAAGTTAATAGTCGTATCACTAAGTTCAGAGAGGAATCTAAACGCAAGAACTCAATTAAAAAGTATTAAATTTTTGAAAAATTTAACATTTTCTTTTGACACTCAACAAGTGATGGAAATCATCCTGAGGACTTACAGCATGGGCCAATGATCAGGTGATTCTAGTTTCTTGTGTTTTAAATAAATTAGTGTAGAAATTTGTATAGGATTTATCATTTTCGACCTTGTAGTTTGGACTATATTCTTATTATTTTTTCTATTTGGGCCAAGAGAGCTTATCCAAAGCCCAAGATCAACATCAACGTAGTTTTTTCTTGGGATACATCAACGTCTCCTCTTTTAGCTTGACCACTGATCAAGCTTGACCACTGATCCTATTCAAAGACGCAAACTCAGGTTAGCAATTCATTCCATAACTGATTCCTTGTATGATATTGATATTAGCAATTGCAATAGGTTATTTTGGCTTAGGAATAATTACGACGAGGCTGTAAGATTATGGAATATAGGCAAACAAATAGGTTTTACATGTTCAGGCGAAGACAATATCATAATTGATCGAATAATTGAAATGGAAGAGAAGGAAAATAACAATAAAAAAGAAAAAGATAAGGAAGGGAATACGGATAATGCTAAATGAAAATTGTAAGTTTTAATTGTCAAGGGTTGGGAGGCATAGAAAAAGGTAGTTAATTGAGACAAATAATTGCAACGGAGATGATAGATATGGCATGCATTCAAGAGACAAAATTGGCACATATTACCTCGCAAAAATGCCAAACAATATGGGGAGATACTAATATTGATTGGGTTCATGATGGATTAGAGAATGGTGTAGGAGGTATGTTAAGTATATGGTGCATAAGTAGGTTCACATTGTCCAAATCAAGAATAGGGAAGGATTTCATTGTGTTAGAAGGAAAATGGGGAAATAGAAAACAAGAAGTAACAATTGTAAATGTATATTCCTCTTGCGAGCTTAAGGAAAAGAAGATTATGTGGGAAGAAATAATTAAGTGTAGGAAAGATGATAATAATAAAGTCTGGTGTGTGGTAGGAGACTTTAATGCTATTAGAATATTAGAAGAAAGGCAAGGAATGTCACAATCAGGGGGTAATAAAAAGGAAAGGAGACAATTCAACTCTTTTATAGAGAATGTGGACCTTATAGACATACCTATGATAGGGAGAAAGTTCACATGGTATAGAGACAAAGGGACTGCTAAGAGCAGATTATATAGAATCCTAGTATCCCAAGAATGGCTAGACTTGTGGCCAGAGAGCAAACAATATGTTCTAGATAGAACAGTTTCTGACCATTATGCCTTAATTTGTAAAAACATATTAATTGACTGGGGACCAAAACCTTTTCGCTATTTGGATGTATGGCATACCGAGAAGGGTTTTAAGGACTTTGTGATAAAGTGTTGGCAAGCTCAAAATGAAAATGGAAATGATATGTGGACTTTGAAAGAAAAATTAAAAACATTAAAATTATCTCTAAAAGCTTGGAATAAGGATGTGTTTGGACACATGTATAGAAACAAAGAAGATATCATAGATAAAATAAGCCAATTGGATAAGAGGGATGAACAATATGGTCTAGACGAAGATGGTATTTCCGAGAGAAAACAATTATTTGCAGATTTGAGAAAGGTAAACCTGAGAATTGAAATGATTGAAAAACAAAAATCGAGGTCTAAATGGTTGGAGGAGGGAGACTCAAACACTAAATTTTTTCATAGGTTTATTAAGTGGAGGAGAAGGAAGAATAGCATTAAAGGAGTCAGAGTAGGGAATGAATGGTGTGAAGAACCAAAGAGGGTAAAAGAAGTGGTCCAAAACTTATATAAAAATAGATTTTTTGAGCAACACGACCATAAAGTTAGATTGGATAATGTTGTTTTCTCATCTAGTGATAAGGAAGATAATGATCTACTAGTAAGTAGTTTTTTTAGGAGGAAATTAGGGCAGCTATATGGGATTGTGAGGGTAGTAAAAGTCCAGGACTAGATGGCTTTAATTTTAATTTTTTTAAACAATTCTGGGACATCATTAAAGTGGATGTTGTGAGGGCTGCAAAATGTTTCCATATTTGTGGGAGATGGCCCAAAGGATGCAATGCCTCTTTTATTAGCCTAATCCCTAAGGTAGATAATCCTCAAGGACTAGATGAGTACAGGCCAATATCTTTAGTGGGGAGTATGTATGAGATAATATCCAAAATTCTGTCGAAAAGATTGCAGAAAGTTCTTTACAAAATCATTGATAATAAACAATCTGCATTCATTGAGGGTAAGGGAATACTCGATAGTGTAGTGGCAGTAAATGAGGTCATTGATGAGGTTAGGAGGAAAAAAGAAAGTTGTATAATTCTAAAGACAAATTTTGAGAAAGCGTATGATTCAGTTAATTGGGAATTTCTCTTCTATATGCTACAAAGATTGGGATTCTGTCAAAAATGGATTAAATGGATAAGGGGATGTCTAGAATCGTCAACTATTTCCATTCTAGTAAATGGGAGTCCAACGGAACAATTTGTACCAACAAAGGGATTAAGGCAAGGGGATCCTCTAGCACCTTTTCTATTTCTTCACTAGTGGAAAAATGGGATATTAGATCAGGCATATTAGATCGGTTGGCAATATAACCGATGTAATGTTTTTTGCACAAACTTGCGAACCCCTTCTTCTCTCTCGCGCCTCACTGTGCTTCCGTTTGCATTGTTCATCTTCTCCGTTTTTCTCCATAGTGCATCATCGCCATTTTGCTCCGTTCGTCGTTTGCTTTCTTCTCCGTTCACCGCACCACGAGCCTCCACGCCTCCATGCCACGAACCCTTCTCCGTTCACCGTTTGCTGGTCTACTAACCTCCACACCAGAACCACCACCTCCGCGCCACTAGCGACCACCTCCACGCCACGAAGCACCGCTGTCGCCGCACCACGAAGCGCCGCTCTCGCCGCACCACGAAGCGCCGCTGTCGTTGCACCACGAGCATTCGCTGTCGCCGCAGTACAAAGCTCCGCTGTCGCGCCACCACGAAACCCTTGTCGCACCACGAAGCGTCGTTCGCTGCACCACGAAGCGTCGATGTCGCCGCACCACGAAGTGCCGCTGTCGCTGCACCAAGAGCCTCCGCTGTCGTCGCACTACGAAGCTCCACTGTCAAGCAAAAGGGTTGGCAAGTGTAGTTAGACAAGCAAAGAGCAAAGGATTGATCGAGGGGATTATGGTGGGCCAAAAGAGGATTCCCTTTACCATGCTACAATTTGCAGATGATACTATATTTGTATGCAAAGCGAAAACACAAAACATCGTGGTCTTAAAGAG
>Ga0214545_1012559_pt1 | contig 10982 bp, 9 predicted proteins | sample CNSS4metaG_FD_160064 | JGI IMG/M metagenome (GOLD analysis project Ga0214545, IMG submission 160064) | Root nodule microbial communities from cowpea collected in UCLA plant growth center, Los Angeles, California, USA - CNSS4 | ecosystem: Host-associated > Plants > Roots > Nodule | place: USA...
AGATAAAAGAATAGACATGATTAGGCATAGTAAAATTTGATTGAGACTGTACTTTGGTTGAATTTACTATGGATAATCTAAAAGTTCTCACTTTTAATTGAGACTGTACTTTGGTTAAAAGTGAGAATGCCAACAAATTAATTGAGACTTTACATTGATTAATTTGTAAATCTACAACAATAATTAATTGAGTAATAATCTTTAGATAACCGATGATGAATCTATTTTGAAAAAGTAATGGAATCGATCTATTTTCTTTACTATTGTTTTTATCTCTTTTTATCTTTCCTATTTCTTTCTTGTTTATCTTAATCCTCCCATATTTTTATTATTTTATTTGACTAACACTTTTGTATAGATTTTATAAGAACTAATTTGTTAAAAATCAATTTCGTGTTCGTTGGGAGACGACTTTAGGTTACTTTGCCCTTTCTATTTTGTTGACTACTTTCTTAACAATATTGAAATTGTTATAGATAAGTAGTATTAATTTGATCGCGTCAACGACAGTATTATCAATTACTGAGGAGGGCAATCTATCTGGACCCATCCGTACTGGCCACAACCAGCACACTCACACTGGCAACACTCGCCAACCCGAGCCACAACTCAAGGGTTCCTCGTCTTCATCCGCTATCCCGAGCCATAACTCAAAGGAAGTCAGTCCAGGCCACAACCCATAGAATGCCACGTGTTTAACCCCTATCCTGAGCCACAACTTTCCTACGTTTTTACTCTCATATTCGTTTAAGTTCCCTACCCTTACCACAAGTAAGCGGCCTGGGTCGAACACACTTAACTTGTGCTTAACTCGTTTAAGTTCCCCACCCTTACCACAAGTAAGCGGCCTGGGTCGAACACCCTTAACTTGTGGATAATTCGTTTAAGTTCCCCACCCTTACCATAAGTAAGCGGCCTGGGTCGAACACCCTTAACTTATGCTTAATTCGTTTAAGTTCCCCACCCTTACCACAAGTAAGAGGCTTGAGTCGAACACCCTTATCTTGTGCTTAACTCGTTTAAGTTCCCCACCCTTACCACAAGTAAGCGGCCTGGGTCGAACACCCTTAACTTATGCTTAATTCGTTTAAGTTCCCCACCCTTACCACAAGTAAGCGGCCTGGGTCGAACACACTTAACTTGTGCTTAACTCGTTTAAGTTCCCCACCCTTACCACAAGTAAGCGGCCTGGGTCGAACACCCTTAACTTGTGCTTAATTCGTTTAAGTTCCCCACCCTTACCACAAGTAAGCGGCCTGGGTCGAACACCCTTAACTTATGCTTAATTCGTTTAAGTTCCCCACCCTTACCACAAGTAAGCGGCTTGGGTCGAACACCCTTAACTTGTGCTTAATTCGTTTAAGTTCCCCACTCTTACCACAAGTAAGCGGCCTGGGTCGAACACCCTTAACTTGTTCTTAATTTGTTTAAGTTCCCCATCCTTACCACAAGTAAGCGACCTGGGTCGAACACCCTTAACTTATACTTAATTCGTTTAAATTCCCCACCCTTCCCACAAGTAAGCGGATTGGGTCAAACACTCCTAACATACAATCGATCGCGTCACACATACACCACATATGACCAAAACCCGACATACACAACAACATATAGAACATCAATCGCATTAAGCGTAAACACAAAGTATATCAACGTAACATAATGTATCAAATATTACAGACATAGGCTGAATAATATTTTCAAATCAATAAAGATTAAAGTCCTATTCTGCCGCATCAGGAGCCACCTCCTCAGCATCACCCGCCTCTTTCACCTCTTCAGCCGCCTCCTTTCCTCCTCCTCATCCGGACTGCTCTCATCTTCCTTGACGAGCTTACCATCAATAACATCCTTGTTCACATCAAACTTTGAAGTCCAAAATGTCGACCTCCTGATAGAAAAAGGCTGCTTGACGTAATCCCTTCTCAAAGTCGTTGATGTGCTCTTGTATGATGCAGTTCTTCAAGTCATCAAGCTCACCTGTAGCACCTTCATACTTGTCTTTTAACTCGTCATAATCTTCCTCCAACTCTTCTATTTTCTTCTTCAACTTTCCCTCTAAGTCCAAACAGCGAACCCTCCAAGTTCCCAACCTTTTTCTCTCTTCCTCCCAACCCTCCCTTTCCTTCTTCCACGTAGCCCTCTCTTCCTCAAACTTGTCGACTTTTCCCTATAACTCCTCCACCTTTTCCCAACCTCCCTCCTTCAACTCCCTCCAATATAAAGACCCCAGACGGTGGCTTAATATCAAGGCTTTGCTTCCAAACTCCACCATCATCCTCACAATATGGTCTGCCTCCATACTATCAATAGAATTTATAATGGTATTTGGGAGGTTGATCGCAATATCCTTCCTCACAGATACTTCTGGCAACTCAATTAAACCAGACTCCAGCCCTTTCTCCCCACTAGCCGACCCCGCCCCACTGGCCGACCCCGCGCCGAGCAAGACCGCCCTCACTTTCTTCACGTCGTTCCCCTTGCCGGGACGAGGCGACAACTCCGCTTTCCTTTTCGTCCCACCATGAACATGTACTTCCACCACAGACTCTTGCTAATTGGGAACGTCAACTTTTCCCACTGCCTTAACCTTAGCGGCCATCTCCTTCCTCAACGACTAGAAGAGCGCCAAGTTCTTCTTCCCAGATTGTGCCATGTGCCCTACAATGATATATTAAACCCCAGATTAAAACAACTTAGAATCATTAACACAGTTTAAGTAACAAACAGATACCTTCAATATCTATAATCAGATGCACCGAATTATAAACTCTAACTAAGCCCTTAGTGGGCAACTTATTAACAAACTTCATTAAGATCTCCACCACCTCCTTATCCCCCGCCGATAACTCATCCATCCCCATATCCTTGTACCGAGAAGGGGTACCCGTCCAACTAAATGGGAATTTTGTACTCCCGTCTGCGTTCAAGAAATAAGGCTTGCCTTCTCCCTTCACCACCACTTTGAAGTACCCGTCCTTGAAGTGCTTGAAAGACTGGGAGAATGCGTCCAGTTTGCTGATACTAGGACGACTTATCAGAGACAGCCAAGTAGTCGGCTGCCGGGGTCTGGTGTCATAGAAGTATAAGAAGGCGTAAGGAGAAGGCTCCAAGTATATAGATTGGCACAAGATGCGAAAGGCTTGCAAGTAATCCCAACTATTCAAGTGCAACTGTGTAGGTGCCACGTTCAATGTGCGCAACACACCCATAGTGAAATTATCTAACGGTAGTCGTACATGTAGTTGCGAAAAGTGACACATGTACATATAGAAGAACTTCTCCGCGGCCCCCTCCTGCCCGTGACACACACAGTCAACAACGCTAACCCTCTCCAGGGAAACGATATCACCGCTTACCCCCTTCGAGATGACAGGCGTACAATTCAGCCAGGAGTTCAATAAACGAGACCACCGAAACAAAGATGATTGATTACGAACATCGGTAGCCATCCACCCATAACCGCCTTTGGCCGGCCAGTCACTCTCGGCCAACTCTTCAGGGGGATCTTCTTGAACCTCCCTCACCGTCTCCATGGGGATCCCACTTATCATACCTCCAGAACTAGTACCCTCTTCATATACTTGCCTATCTCTACTCCTCTCCGACCCCATACTCTCACTACTAGATGTGGACAACGATAGACTATCGCTACTAGACATACCTTTTTCGTGTTTACGGAAAGATGTCGGCTGAAATTGGGAACTAGTCGATCAGTAAAATGCACACAAGACCTCTGAATACAAAACTCTCGCAAATGAAACAAGTAACCCCTCACTCGCTTTGAAATCTATATTTATAGGCCAGAATCCCAAACGGCGAAAACCCCTTCCCGCCAAAACAACAACTCATACCAATCGACACCATCATTACAAGAGACGTGACTCTTAAAAACGACGGTGCCTGAACTTCCTGATTTGACCCCTGACACCCCTTCACCTACCTTCAAACAGTTATCACTTTTTAGCCTTAACACTGTTCATCACACTTAAAGGTTGGGGGACTGGTGTATCACACCTAGCCAGTTCCGCTAGCATATCAACACATATCACCCTTAACCAACACCTATGTCGGTCAAGGCTGGGGGACTGGTGTACCACACCAAGCCAACTTAACAAAATAATGATAAAACGATCACCATACCAAAGCATTCAAGTAACCGGTAACCTAGACGTCTAGAGGAACAACCTCCCTAAGACGGCACATAGACCGCCAAGGGAAGTAGTCGGTTTAGCCCCCCATGTTCAATAGGTCTTAAGGGCCTGGGTTAGTGCCCAGGCCCACTTTCAGCCCAAGCTAGAGCCCAAGCCAAGGCCCGACCCATGGGATAACCAAACATAATTAATGCTCTATAAATACGCGTGGACCCTAGTAATTAAAGGTACGCATTCATTAATCACAGATTTGACCTTTTTGAGAGTTTTGACTCACCTGAGCTTCAGAGTCCCTTCTGCAGGCAACCCCTCCTGGGTCCAAACCGACATGTACCAACCGAGAAGAGACCAACTGAGGAGATAGCGGACTACATGGATAAGGTGACGCTTGTGCCTAACTTATCTTGTTTGTTCTCTGTAGGAACATCAAATAACATAGATATTCAAAAGACGAAGAGCAAGATATTGAGAGTGGAATAGGAGTACATTGAAACACAATCAGGTTCATAATTTTGAAATTTGCTATGATATTTTGTGTTGTTACATGATTAATTGCAGTAAGGATTCCAACAAAAAATAATTGAATTGAACATAAACAAAATACTTATCAGATTATACATAAATAAATAATAAAAACCACGATCAATATTGAAAATAAAGTGGATTAGAAAGAAGAAAAGTTTTGGAAATGTGTTAGAAAAGGAGTCTAAATATCAATGTCATGGTGGTTCCGACGGTGGATGATGGCAGCGACAACTTCGATCACATTCCCGACAACATGGTGGCCATCGAATCATGTGGCGGGACTGGCGACAACCACAACTGGTGCAACAACGAGATGGAGGAAGAAGATAGGGAGCCCTCTCGTGATTCTCATCTAAAATGTAACACCCCGACTTAGGATGTAACTAACATTTATAAAATATACGCTTCATAGAAAAACAACAAAAATAAAAAATTAATATTACTTTTAAACGCGTAAGAAAAAATAAATTATCCAAGAGTTTTCAAATACAATAGTAACTTCAAAATAAATTACACTATCTAATATTTATTCGAAATATAATTTAACAAAAGAAAACCTCAAGTCCCTTCCTCTTGTCAATCTACTCCACGTCTATAACACATGTATTATTACCTACTCCCATATAAAACACACATTATATGATCAATGCATACACAACAACAACCAATTGGGGTTGAGCTAACCACAAACAATAATATATTTAAGGATATTTAGCAGATCAAAACATTGCAAGTGATATCAACATCACATACGAATGAGGAAAATACAAGCATGATAAAGACAACCACACTCTCGTTTTCTCATCACTTGTTTTCTAGCAAAAAGATCTAGTTCCCTAAAACCAAATAGTTTGAGTCATGCTGCCTATCGCGTCACGGACCTATCTCCCTTGCTCCTCAAGGACTTACGAGTAACAATTTTAGTGAATCTCACACCAAGCACTATACTCAGCAACGTGTCGGAACTAAGAGTGAAACATTTTCCCCTTTTCATTGTCTCGCACAAGCGAGAGGTCACAACACTAAAATCTATCCTCTTCCACTAGGCAAAAAGAACCCCTTCCCACTGCCTCACGTAGACGAAAGAGTCATCCTTCGATCCCTAGGTACTCTGATCAAAACCTTACCATACTTATCCTATAAGCACATAATTATGGTAGAGATGGAACAAAATTTGAAAACAAAGATGTTGGCGGATACTTAGAAGGTATTAGTGTTCTGAAATTTGACAAATTCCAACCCTTGATAACACCTCTTTAATTTTTTTACTATGTTTTACTATTTATAATTTAAATAATTGACATTTTATGTATTAAAGTTGTTCAAAATTTCACAACAAACAAGTTGGTCGATACTCAGAGGGGATACTTGTTTTGAAATTTTAAAAATTCCATCTCATGGTCACACTTTTTAAATTTATTTTACTATTTACAATTTAAATAATTGATATTTTATATATAAAAATTGCTCAAAATTTCTCAACAAATAGGTGGGCGATACTCAAAAGGGGATTGGTGTTCTGAAATTTCAAACATTCTTTCTTTTGGTAACACTTTTTCAATTTTTTGTTAACTATTTTTTACCATTTACAATTTAAATAATTTAAATTTTTTACGTAAAAATTGCTCAAAATTTCACAAGAAACCCATTGGACAATACTCAAAGGGAATTGGTGTTATGAAATGTGAAAAATTATTTCATTTTGTAACACTATTTTAAAGTTTTTACTATTTTTTAATGTTTACCATTTAAATAATTGATATTTTATATACAAAAATTGTACAGAATTTCACAAGCAATAGGTTGGTGATGGGATTGGTTTTATGATATTGGAAAATTTTCTTCTTTTTCTAACACTTTTTTTAATTTTTTTTTACTTATTTTTACTATTTATAATTTAAATAATTGATATTTTATAAACAAAAATTTTACAACAAATAGGTTGGCAGATGGATACACAGATGAGATTGGTGTTTTGAAATTTGGCAAATTTCATCTCTTGATAACACTTTTTTAATTCTTTTCACTATTTTTTACTATTTAAAATTGAAATAATTTAGACTTTCTACATAAAAATTACTCAAAATTTCATAAAAAACTCGTTGGCCAATACTCAAAGGGGATTGGTGTTGTGAAATTTGAAAAATTCTTTCTTTTTGTAACACTTTTTTATATTTTTCCTTTTTTTTACAATTTAAATAATTGATATTTTATATACAAAAATTGCATAAAATTTCACAAGAAAAAGGTTGACCAATACTCGGATTGGATTGATGTTATGAAATTGGAAAAATTCCTTCTATTTGTAACACTTTTTTTTTTAATTTTCTTTACTATTTTTTGCTATTTACAATTTAAATAATTTATATTTTATATACAAACATTTCACAAGAAAGAGGTTTGCTAATACTCGTATGTGATTGGTATTCTTAAATTTGACAAATTCCATTTCATGGTAACACTTTTTTAATTTTTTTTAATATTTTTTACTGTTTACAATTTAAATAAATTATATTTTATGTATAAAAATTGCTAAAAATTTCACAACAAACAAGTTGGCCGATACTCTGAGACGATTATTATTCTGAAATTTGAAAAATTCCATCTTTTGGTAACACTTTTTATATTTTTTTTTTCCTTTTTTTGACCATTTACAATTCAAATAATTCATATTTTCTACAGTAAGATTGCGAAAAATTTCACAAGAAATCCATTGGCCAATACTCATAGGAGATTTGTGTTACGAAATTTGAAAAATTCTTTCTTTTTGTATCACTTTTAAAAAAATTTATCTATTTTTTACTATTTGCAATTTTAATAATTGATATTTTATATACAAAAATGGCACAAAATTTACAAGAAACGGGTTGGCCAATACTCGGTTAGGATTCGTGTTCTTAAATTTGACAAATTCTATCTCATGGTAACACTTTGTTAATTTTTTTTTACTATTTCATACTATTTACAATTTAAATAATTGATATTTTATGTATAAAAATTGCTCAAAATTTTACAACAAACAGGTTGGCGGATACTCAGATGAGATTGGTGTTCTGAAAATTGACAAATTTCATTTCTTGGTAACACTTTTTTAATTCTTTTTACTATTTTTTACTAATTACAATTTAAATAATTGATATTTTATATTAAAAATTGCTCAACTATTCACAACAAATAAGTTGGTCGATACTTAGAGGGGATCAGTGTTATGGAATATAAAAAATTCAATCTTTGGTAACATTTTTTCAATTTTTTTACTATTTTTTACCATTTACAATTTAAATAATTTCTATTTTTTAGGTAATAATTGCTCAAAATTTCAAAAGAAACCCCCTTGCAACTACTCAGGAGATTTTTGTGATGAAATTTGAAAAATTCCTTCTTTTTGAAACACTTTTTAAAAAATTTTAACTATTTTTAACTATTTAGAATTTTAATAATTAAAATTTTATATACAAAAGTTGCACAAAATTTCACAAGAAATAGGATGGGATTGGTGTTCTTAAATTTGAAAAATTTCATCTCATGGTAACACTTTGATAATTTTTTTACTATTTTTTACTATTTATAATTAAGTAATTTATATTTTATAAACAAAAGTTGCACAAAATTTCATAAGAAACCGGTTAGCCAATACTCGAATGGGATTGGTGTTCTTAAATTTGACAAATTTCATCTCTTGATAACACCTTTTTAATTGCTTTTACTATTTTTACTATTTATAATTTAAATAATTGATATTTTATATGTAAAAATTGCTCAAAATTCCACAACAAACAGGTTGGCTGATACTTGGTGTTTTGAAATTTGAAAAAATTTATCTTTTGGTAACAATTTTTAAGTTTTATTTTTTCTATATTTTACCATTTACAATTTAAATAATTCATATTATCTACATAAAAAATGCACAAAATTTCATAAGAAACCCGTTGGACAATACTCAAACTGGATTAGTGTTATGAAATTTGAAAAATTCCTTCTTTTTGTAAATTCATTTTTATTTTTTTTACTATATTTTAGTATTTACAATTTAAATAATTGATATTTTGTAAACAAAAATTAGACAAGATTTCACAAGAAATAGGTTGGCCATTTTTCGGATGAGATTGATATTCTTAAATTTGAAAAATTCCATCTCATGGTAACACATTTTAAAATTTTTTACTATTTTTTTCTATTGACAATTTAAATAATTGATATTTGATGTATAAAAATTGCTCAAAATTTCACAACAAACAGGTTGGCCGATACTCCAAGGGGATTAGTGTTCTAAAATTTGAAAAAATTCCATCTTTTGGTAACACTTTTTCCATTTCTTTTCTTTTTTTTACCATTTACACTTTAAATATTTCATTTTTTTCACATAAAGATTGTTGGCCAATACTCATCGGAGATTTGTGATATGAAATTTTGAAATTTCCTTTTTTTTTGTAAAACTTTTTTTATTTTTTAGCTATTTTTACTATTTACAGTTTTAATAATTGATATTTTATATACAAAAATTTCACAAAATTTCACAAGAAACAAGTTGGCCAATACTCGGATGGGATTGGTTTTCTTAAATTTTACAAATTTCATCTCATGGTAACACTTTGCTAATTTTTTTTTACCATTTTTTATTATTTACAATTTAAATAGTTGATATTTTATGTATAAAAATTGCTCAAAATTTCACAAAAAACAAGTTGACGGATACTTATTGAAGTCGTACTCGACCAAATAAAACATTTAATTGTAATACTCAGTAGTTCAACCAAGGTCGTCTCTCAATGACCAAACCTTTCATTCAAAGAGCTTTTCAGATGTAATTCAACACAAAGGGGCGGGGGGTTGGCAAATTCACAATGCTAATCAACAAATTAAAATTAAATGCAACAGTGATTAAAAATGTATTAACATCCTTGATTCAAACATAATTTCACTTATCATAGGCCACCAAATTAACACCTCTACCTTCTCTCAATCCACTAGATGATAGCCCACTAAGTGAAAGTTAAAATCCAGCTTCATTATGCAATTAAGCAATGCACAAATCCATGAATTCATGACAACCAAGCTACGTACATTAAGAATGAACATAACCTAACCCAAAAATATGCAATGAATCTGTAAGTTAAGCATAAACAAATGAACAACATGCATTCTGTAAGACCCAAGAAAAATTAAATAATTATTGGATAAATGTGGGTAAAGAGAACCTTTAAGGTAATAAATGTGGAGTGTATGATGTGGAAAAGTGCTAGTTCATGTGGTTGAGAATACTTTGATTGTGTGAGAGGACTTGGGTTCGAGTCCTATGTGTGTTATTAAATTAGTATTATTTTTGTGTATATTAAAACGTGTTGTGGATTTGTATAATTATTGAATTATATTGGTTAGTATGAAACATGAATTGGTTGCATTGGTTAGGCATTGAGTTGGTATGTGCATGGGTGTGGGTTCAAACCTTGGAAGACCCAAATGAAACTGTAGACAGAGGAAAGAAGCACAAGATTACTGGGGAAAGCTCTAATCCAGGTTAGGGGAGCTGTTTATATTGCTTTTATCGTGGTTATGATGAACTATGTCTAATGTGAATGAAATTGCATGTGCTACTTGCGTTTGTGACATTTTTTGCAGTTTCTGGATTTTTCCTAGAAATCGCCTAGCGATGTTGAAGGCCCGCCCGACGACTCATACGTGTAAGTCCCAAGAACTATGTTTTCCTCATGCACCGCCTGAGCTGTTTATATTGCTTTTATCGTGGTTATGATGAACTATGTCTAATGTGAATGAAATTGCATGTGCTACTTGCGTTTGTGACATTTTTTGCAGTTTCTGGATTTTTCCTAGAAATCGCCTGGCGATGTTGAAGGCCCGCCCGACGACTCATACGTGTAAGTCCCAAGAACTAGGTTTTCCTCATGCACCGCCTGGCGGCAAGGTGCTGCCCGCCAGGCGACACATACTGGATTTTCCAATTCTCGCAGGTTTTGGGTGGTTCTATGTTGTTGGAGGTCTGGGTTAATTTATATGATGTGTGTATGATTGAGTTGTTGTGTGATTACCTATAATCGCGAAATTGGTGGAAGATTTCATGAATTTTCATGTGAGTTGGTATATTTAGGTCTCGCTTGGGTTTGGGAATGAATGTCATAACCAGTGATTGTGAATGGTGAATTGTTTGCGTGTGATGGATCATGATCTGATGGTAATCTGATTCTGGGTATGATGCGTGCGAAATTACATCATTGTAAAGATGAACTGTGAAATAGTGGGGTGGGGGAGTCACAAGGATTACGGGGGGGGGGGGAATCTGATGAA
>Ga0214545_1012564_pt1 | contig 10971 bp, 7 predicted proteins | sample CNSS4metaG_FD_160064 | JGI IMG/M metagenome (GOLD analysis project Ga0214545, IMG submission 160064) | Root nodule microbial communities from cowpea collected in UCLA plant growth center, Los Angeles, California, USA - CNSS4 | ecosystem: Host-associated > Plants > Roots > Nodule | place: USA...
AACCTGGAAAGGTGGAACTGAATGTGATAAGTTACGGAGGGAGTGTGAACATCTCAACGGGTGAGGTTAACACCACCATCACTGGCATTGTATACACAGATAAGCATCTTGCTATTTACAAGGTGGGAAAGGTGCTTCTTCCTATGGACTTCTTTGCAGTGGCCAAGGCACCTGCAAAGGGACCATCTTTGGCACCAGAACCTTCAGCAAAGGCTCCTAAAGCGGATAAGGAGAAGCCACTGTCTCCAGATTCCTCAGAATCGTCTGAGATTAATTCCACAAACGACAACTCTGGCACAGTGAAAATCAACGTACAAGGAAAGTGGCTGTCCCTTCTTCTTGGAGTACTTCTGTTGCTTAAATTGTCATCGTGAACCAAAGCAGGATTTGATGAATTTACAAACTGTTGTGAGTCTCTGTTTTCAGAGACTTTTCTGTTACACTGTTTTATCAGTTTTAACTGATAACAGTTTCTGATATCAGTTTATTTTCTTCCTATATATACATGAGTTATCTTGTATGTTGGCAGCGTGCTTTTCATAAGAAAAAAAAAAAAGAAATATACCTTCACTTATATTTTTTTCCTCTTATCATTTATTTTATGACTTGATTTAGTATAAATTATTGATTTTTGAAAAGAAAAATAATATTATATCATTTTAAGTCATGTCAAAAAATAAACAAAATGAAAGTAATAATATCATTTTTCTAAAAAAAACAAATGTTTTTCTCAGTTTTAAAGTTCTTATACTAGTTTCCTATTTGCACGAATCCAAAATCCTTTTAAGGATACCATATTGCTGTTACTTTACTAAGTTGATATTCAAAGTATGCTACGAGTGAGTACTAAATTATCCATGAATGTTTATCTACTTTACATTTTATAGTAAGTTTAATGAAGAACATTTTTTTTATATAAATATTTTAATGTTTTAATTGTAAGTAAATAAATACCGAAATTGAAACTTCAAAGAATAAAGAAGGGTAAAAGAAGAGTAGCTTAAAAAACAAGGTGAATAAAGCATATGATAGTATTGAATTTCTTCTCTCTATGATTTGGGGAGTTCTCCATTATCTCCTGTATACCTAAACTTATTTCTCTGGGATAAGTGAACTTCAATGTAATATACAGATTTCTGAATCGGTTTAATGCAAAATTGATTTCTTTTATTTTGTTTGCGTTCTATATGTTCATAATAAATGAAGTTTGTGGGAAGCCCATTCGATTTTTAATATATATTAAAATTATTTTGTTAATAAAATTTGATTATGAAAATAATATTTAAGCTTTATTTATCACTTTTCCCCGTAAAATAGTTTGTTATTTTTAGCAATTTCTAAGTCATGCTTTAAGGGTATTAGCTAAAAATACCCTTAAAAATGTTGCATTTTTGAGGAATTTTTTAATCCACTTACATATTCATTTCAATAGAAAACTTATTTTGACTCCATTATATTAACTAATTCTCTAATAACACTGATTAACAAGAACTGTTATTTTGATTATTAAATGATATTTTTGATTCTCTATTTTACTTATAAGTTTCAATTAGTCATTTGTCTTTTGAAAATTCAATTTGATTCTTCATATATGTGGATAAATTTGTTTATTTTAAAATAATTATCATTTTTTCCTGACCAAACTTTATTTTTTGGTCGCGTTAGTATGAAGTGAAATCTTAATATATATTAGTACACCAAGTTTTTTTTTTTAATTCTTTTGGGAATCATAATTCGATGCGATACCTAAAACTTTTTCTATTAGACTCGTGACTAATATGAAAAATATAGAATTCAAATTAAAAATAATCGTATATATAGTGAAAATAGAGTCAAACTATAGGTCCACCATGAACTAATTAAAAATTGAAAAATGAATTGTATACACTTTTTTTATTGGAACTCGATTTCCTCGTAAAATTCACTTCAATTTATGGTAATTTTTGTTTGACGATTGAGTTTCATAGTTTGTTATAAAGGTTTATCAATTATGACAAATTTTAGGTCAAGAATCGGTCAGAAAATGACACATTGAGAAGATAAAAATGATTAATGATCAAACTGAAACGTATGAATAAGATAAAAAGTACCAAAACTTCAATTCGGCCTATTATTTTTTGTAGTACCCAAACAATTCTTTTTTAGATATATATTCTATTATTTTTTTATAACCTTTGTTGTGAATATAAACGGCGTCTTTTTTTTTCTCTTTAGACCAATTTTTCTAATAGTTTTTTCTTTCTTATTCTATTATTATAATTGTAAAGACTAAGTAATTTATTGACGATTAATTACTTTACTCAGTTTCTATTTATTTTGTTAAATTATAAAAGAGTTTGGAAATCAAACGATATTTATAAACTTTTACCAATAAAACAAACTTAGGAATATCAGTTTGTGTGAATTGATTCACAATTGAAAATAGGGATGTTAAAGCACATTCGTCAAACCGGTCCGCTGGTCAGTCAAGAAAAGGACGAATCAGGTTGAAACTTTTAATCCACCAATCTGTGTAGTTCGATCTACCTAATCTGCCAGTTTGACGAGCCAAAGGTGGACCAGTCCATCCTAACCCATCAACCCATTTTCTCTTTATGTTTAAAATGATTAAAAAATAATAATTTTTTATATTACATAAATAAATTTATATATAAAAATATTTTTTAAAGAAAAATTTTAAAAAAATTAAGAAAACTGAAAAAAAAAATGGCGGGCTTGTCCGCCGGTCCATCCTGAGGCGGGACAGGTTGCAATATTTAACCTGTTTGCTAATGGACGAGTAGGGATGTCAAAATGGGTCAGACTCGCCGGGCCGGTCCACAAAAAAAAAGTGGGCCGGGTTGAAATTTTCAGCCCGCCAGCCCACTGTAACCTGGCCCGCTAGCCTGCCAATTTAGCGGGCCAAAACGGGCCAGCTCGCAAACCCGTTTATTTATTTATTTATTTATTTTTTTATGTTTAAAATTAAAAATAGTTAAAAAATAATATTTTTTTATATTATATATATATATATATATATATATATATATATAATAGATTTATAAACAAAAAGTTTATAAAAAATTAAAAAATTAAAAAATTAAATAGGCCACCCCACCCTAAAACGGGACGGGTTATAATATCCAGCCCGTTTTTGGGTAGCGGACCAGCCGAACCCGATCTGTTTTTGACGGGCCACAGGCGGGTCGGGCCAAAATGGGCCGGTCTGGCCCGTTTTGCCACCCCTATGCGCGGGCCACGGACGGACTAGGTCAAAACGTGACGAATGGTCCGTTTTGCCATCCCTAATTGAAAATAAAAGATAGTCATTTTAATAAAAAAAACGTTTTTAATTAATTATAATAATATTTAATAATTTAAAGTTCATTACAAAAAAAGACACTTAGTTTAAGCCAAAAGTAGAAGAAGATCATGAAGTTATTAACTAACTTACAAGCTTTAAATATTTTGCATGCGTGCGTGCCGTACCCTTTTAATGCTTACCATAAATAACCTTTCTCTTCCCATGTTTATCAATTTCAGCTTACAACTTCTTTTATTTCCACAGCTAATAAACAGAGTATCTTTCAAACAAGAGGCCAAACAGCAACATGATGTGCAAAAAAGACACAAGAAACTGATTGATGAACCTAATCAAACAGCAAGACATTGGTTGTTCACAAACTTGTTTTTTCTGTCTGTCCTGAAAAGCTGTCCACTTTTAAATTTTATTCCTTTCTTTCCACCTTTTCAATTCATTTCTATCTTTCAAGAAAATTAACTGTGTTGAGATGAGTTCAGAAAATATAAATAAGAGACAAAGTTGCTTTATTAAAGAATCATAATGAAGCTTAATGTATTAAAGTTAATGAAGCTTATAATATTGAAAATGACTTGAAAAATAGTTAATGTAACAAAGTATGAGACCGCTAAAAAGGGAACATTTCAAAGACAGAAAATTTACTGAGGATAATGCTGGAAGAATATCCGTAATTTCCATTTACATTTGCAGAAAAAGAAAATAAAAAAGAAGTGATCCATATCATAAGGAAATAAATTGTAGAAAAAGATGTATAAGGTGTTCATGAGGAAAGAAAAAGGTTATTGAGTTTGAGTCTCGCTTCTCTTTCTGGAAAGAAGTGCTATAAATGACAGTGGAATGAGTATAATCTGTGTTGATTCTTAAGCCCGTTTTGTTTTAGCACTTGTTTTTCTTCAAGTACTAGAGCATAACGCAAAGAGGGTATCATTCATCTGTTGCTTTTGTTTGTTCTTTTTGCTCTAACAATTCCAGAAGGCAATGAGAGCATCACAGACTCTGTTTCTTTTACTTTGGTTCTTCTGCATTTATGCTCCTACTTCGTTTTCCACAAATGTCACTTACGACCATAGAGCATTGGTCATTGATGGCAAGCGCCGAGTCTTGGTTTCTGGTTCTATTCATTACCCTCGTAGCACTCCAGAGGTTCTCTTCATTACCCTCTTTCTCTGTCTGTGTTTGTTACATGTGACCATTTTTTCCTTTGTTTTTGAAGTTGGAGTTAAAAGGGGTGGTGTTTGTTTGTTGCAGATGTGGCCAGACATCATTCAAAAGTCCAAAGATGGAGGACTTGATGTGATTGAGACTTATGTTTTCTGGAACTTACACGAACCAGTTCGAGGCCAGGTCCTCTTCTTTCTAGTTCTGTTAAAGTTATTATTACTATTACCATTCTTCTATAGTTTCTGTTGTTCATTGCTACTTGCATTGTGTTCATTTTTCAAACTTTCTCAGTAATCAAACCTGAAAATAAGTATATGCAGCTTTGGAAAGTAAATGATCACTGCTTCTCATATTTTTCTGAGTTAATAAGAACAATGAGATAGAGGGTATTTCTTAATATCAATCAGAAGCTTAAATTTGTGAATAAATCAATGAAAGAATGTGTGCTTTGGCTTGGCAGTATAATTTTGAAGGTAGGGCAGATTTGGTTAAATTTGTGAAGACAGTAGCAGCAGCAGGCCTATATGTGCATCTCCGGATTGGTCCATACGCATGTGCTGAATGGAACTACGGGTAAAATATGATCTTTGTATGTATTTTTTCACAAAGAAGTTGATATCTGATCATGGCCTTTAACTTTTCTGAGCAGTGGTTTCCCTCTTTGGCTACATTTTATTCCGGGAATTCAGTTCCGAACTGATAACAAACCATTTGAGGTTATAATTCCTTTCCTTTCTCCGTGTCTTATCTTGCTAAATCTTCTTCTGCTATCATGTGAAATTGAATTGTTTTCAGGAAGAAATGAAGCGATTCACAGCTAAGATTGTAGATATGATGAAGCAGGAGAATCTCTATATGTCACAGGGAGGACCTATTATTTTGTCTCAGGTTTTTCTTAAATTTTACTGAAAACATTTTTCTTATCCAAATGTCGAAGCATGATAAACAGACAGTTCTGAATTTCTATTAGCATAGTGCCAACTTTTAAATGTGAAAATGCTATGAACAGATTGAAAATGAGTATGGGAACATTGATGATCATTATGGTCCAGCTGGTAAATCCTACATCAGATGGGCAGCATCAATGGCAACATCTCTTGATACAGGGGTTCCTTGGGTAATGTGCCAACAGCTAGATGCTCCTGATCCAATTGTAAGTTTTCTTCTTTAAGCCATCTACAATTATGCAGAACAGTCTATGTTTTAGCTTTCTTCTAGTGTTATATAGTTGTATTACACCATTATCTGTTTTCTTGATTCCTGAATTGAGCAATCGTACTATGTTGCTGTCAACTATTATCCAAAACCATTATTAACCTCACATTTTGTCATATCAACTACTCTCAGATTAACACGTGCAATGGATTTTACTGTGATCAATTCAAACCGAATTCTAAGGCAAAACCAAAAATATGGACTGAGGGTTATACTGGATGGTTAGTGTCCTTTTCTGTATACATCATTAGTCACTTGAAAATAATACTCAAAATATGATCTGACTGATAGTATCTCCATTCACATTCAACTCTAATTTTGTTTTTCTTCTAACCTATCGAAATTTACAAAAAACTGTAGGTTTCTTGCATTTGGTGATGCTTTACCTCACAGACCTGTGGAAGATCTTGCATTTGCTGTGGCACGCTTTTTCCAACGAGGGGGAACTTTCAACAATTACTATATGGTAATGCAACCTTAAATGATGTTGAAGGCTTTTTTAACTTTAAGCTATTGTAGATAATTAGGAACTTTTTTGGTTGCTTCCGAAACAGTACCATGGAGGGACAAACTTTGGCCGGGCTTCTGGTGGGCCTTTTGTTGCTAGTAGTTATGATTATGATGCACCAATTGATGAGTATGGTATGGAATTTTTGCAACCTTTATATTTCATATTTATTGTCTACTCTGTAGAATTATATAAACTAGTCAACATTGCTTCCATATGCAGTCAACAAGAAAAATAATCAAACTTGTATCATGACAAGAAATTCACATTTTATATCTGAACTGCATGATTCAGGAATTATTAGACAGCCTAAGTGGGGCCACCTTAAAGATTTGCATAAGGCCATAAAACTTTGTGAAGAAGTACTGACAGCTACTGATCCAACAATTACATCTCTTGGACCAAATATAGAGGTAATAAGTAGTCCTTTCAGAATTAGGCCACAATTTCTGGATTATCCTAGTGATCTAAATGTTGGGTAAATGGATATAATGAATGTCAAACTCAGAATTCAGAATCAGTTATCCCAAATGGATAGTTTAGTTACATCTCTTAACATATACTATTCAAATCCAGGTTGCAGTTTACAAGAAAGGAGCTCTATGTTCTGCTTTCCTTGCCAACATTGCCACATCTGATGCAAAAGTGACATTCAATGGAAATTCATATCACTTGCCTGCATGGTCTGTCAGCATCTTACCAGACTGCAAGAATGTAGTGCTCAATACTGCAAAGGTTTGCCTTATCCGCTTTAAGATCAACATATATAGTTCAATTGAACAAAGTTACTTTCAGAATGCATGTGATTGATCTATCTACACTTTAGACCTTTTCTTTCATTTTCTAGTGCATGAAGTTGCATAACTAGTTATTTGTGATTACAGATTAATTCTGCATCTGTGATTTCAAGCTTTACAACTGAATCTTTAAAAGAAGAGGTTGGCTTGTTGGATGATTCTTACTCGGGATGGAGTTGGATTGGTGAACCAATTGGCATTTCAAAGGCTGATTCATTCTCAAAATTTGGGTTACTGGAGCAAATAAATACAACTGCTGATAGAAGTGATTACTTGTGGTACTCATTAAGGTATATAATATATCTTCTAGGTGGAGAAGCTGTCTTCTGACTTGAAATTTTCTGTCCCATAGTAATGCTTTTCATGGTTTTTTTCTGCAGCATTGATCTTGATACTGGTACTCAAGCTGTCCTTCACATTAAATCCCTTGGTCATGCTCTTTGCGCTTTCATAAATGGGAAACTTGCAGGTATATTAAATTTAAATCTTGTTCCACCCACCCTTCTTGAAGTCAAAGCTTCTCCTTTAGAAAATGCTTTAAAATGAGGTAAACTTATGTATTCTGGTATCTCTATCTTCCTAGTATGTGTGGTTGCAGATCCAAAAACTTCACACAAGTTCGCATTCTTAAACATTTAAATGTATACTGAGTAGATGTAATAACTCATGTTCTGTTGAGTAATGTGTTGTTACAAGTGTTTAATGGAAATTTATGCTTATTAAAGAGTCTATTAAGAGTATTTAGTGGTATTTATGTCACTCTTTATATGTTTAACTGTTAGAGAGTATTGTTACGGAATTCTAAGAGTTATTTCAGTCTATAAAATACACTTAATGTATTAAAAAATGTAAGCAAAGGAAAAAAGAAAAAAGGAAGAAGAAAGAATATAGAAAGAAATACAATTAAAACATATAGGCCATTTCAATCGCCAAATTATCTTCCTTTTGTTCTGATTTTTAACTGCACAATTTTGCTTCCTCTGGACTACCTTCAACATTGATGTTCACTCATCTGTGGACATTATGGAATATTTCATTATCTATCAATGATGACACTCATCTGTGACATTATGGAGAACTTTTTCAGGGAGTGGAAAGGGAAACCATGAGAAAGCCAACTTCAAAGTAGACATCCCCATCACTCTAGTGGCTGGGAAGAACACAATTGATCTCCTGAGTTTAACTGTGGGACTTCAGGTTCGTCTTTTCTTCTTGTAATATATTGATCTGTTAATCCTCCCCGTATTATTTCACTTTATCACTAAACCAATTTTCATCGCCACATTAACTAATGCAAACCTTATGCGCATCAGAACTATGGAGCTTTTTTTGACACATGGGGTGCAGGGATCACTGGTCCTGTGATATTGAAAGGTTTGAAAAATGGAAGCTCCCTTGATCTTTCCTCCCATATGTGGAAATATCAGGTTAGTCTCATGCCCCAGCCTAACTAAAGCCAGTTTTTTTTTTTTTTTTTTTCTTTTTGGGGTTTTGGTTGGACCCATATATAGAATAGACTGTCCATAATTTTGTGAATTCAGATTGGTCTTAAAGGTGAAGATTTAGGTCCATCTGGTGGCAGTTCTGGACAGTGGAATTCACAGTCTACCCTACCTGTACACCAACCCTTGATTTGGTACAAGGTAATCTTTAACAGAATATATAATCAAGAAGTTAATTATCCTTATAACTGCATAAGAAGACAAAGTCTCTTTACTTTGCTCCAATTTGTTTCCCTTTGTTATGGATTGTCTAATTTCATGTTTACTTTTGCATCTGATATCTTCACAGTCACACACTTATAGAAAATTAAGGCAATGCTACTATAGGACAAATGATTTTGCTGCTAGCTAATGTATTAATGGATTCTATTAGACAAACTTTGTTGCTCCCTCTGGTAGCAATCCAGTTGCAATTGACTTCACGGGGATGGGAAAAGGTGAGGCTTGGGTGAATGGACAGAGCATTGGGCGATACTGGCCTACGTATGCCTCTCCAAGTGGTGGTTGTACTGATTCCTGCAATTATAGAGGGTCCTATCAAGCATCCAAATGTCTCCAGAACTGTGGAAAGCCATCACAGACATTGTAAGTGCTACATATTCTGCATGAGAAGTTGAAACTTGAAAGTAAGTTGAAATCATGCTAGATACTTATTTAGTAACTAATCCTGCAGATACCATGTACCTCGATCATGGTTACGACCTGAAGGCAACACACTTGTTTTGTTTGAGGAAAGTGGAGGCAACCCTAAGCAAATCACTTTTGCTACAAAACAGATAGGAAGCGTGTGTTCTCATGTATCTGAGTCTCACCCTCCACCTGTAGACTTATGGAGTTCAGATGCAGAATCAGGAAGGAAAGTAGGGCCTGTACTGTCACTGGAATGCCCTTATCCTAATCAGGTGATCTCTTCCATTAAATTTGCTAGTTTTGGAACACCTCAGGGGACTTGTGGGAACTTCAAACATGGACGCTGCAGCAGCAATAAGGCTCTATCCATTGTGCAGAAGGTGTTATCATGCTTTGTCATTAAACAAGAAGTTCATATATGTCTTTTTTGTGGCTAATTTTATTTTATCTTTTCAATTGGATTATACTTACTCTAAGGAGCTTCTGTTAACAGGGCTGCATTGGATCAAGCAGTTGTAGAATTGAACTATCAATTAATACATTCGGAGATCCATGTAAAGGAGTAGCAAAGAGTTTAGCTGTTGAAGCTTCTTGTGCATAAACTTGTTGCTTCAAGCCCATTTATTATCTTGGACTTTGCTGAATAGCACTCTGCTGCACTTTCCCAAGTCTCAGACACTCGTTGAAGATGATTCCTCATTGGCCAATGTAAAAAGGCCTTCTGCTAGTAAACTAGGAAAAACGTGTCAAACAAAAACAGTGTATTCATAGTTTTATGAAAGAGGAAACTCTTAACTTAAGAATGATCTGTATAGTCTTATTTTTTACTTGTGAGGGGCAATAAGGCTATTTCTCGTAAAAGAAGTTGGATTGATTAAGTTTGAATGAAAAGTTTCCCAAAATAAAACATTTGCGTGTGTCTGTCTCTATTGGTTGAACCGTTTGATCAAGCACTCTTTCTTTCACCCTATAAATCCTCAGAAAAAAAAAAAAAAAAAAAAAAAAAAAAAAAAAAAAAAACTAACAAAAAAAAAAAAAAAAAAAAAAAAAAAAAATATTAAAAAAAAAAATAAATTTTAAATAAAAAAAGACTGTTTAATTACAATGCTCTCAGCAAAAAACAAAAAAACACAAAAACAAAATACTATTGACGAAATCAATTGATTTCGATGGCAGAATGGTGTAGCATTCAATCCTTAAAATGCATTATGCTTAATACATCAGTAGATAGTTGATGCAAAATCTAAATATCCTTTTCTAGCTAACAACTGTGTGTATGCTCACAAATCACAATTTAAGTTTGAAACAAAACCTTCCACCTACCTATCATGGTCTCTCACTCCCACACTCGCTCTATAAAAGCCATCTCCACCATATCATCAATGCATCAAGTTCTCATTCCCAATAAAAATCCTACCACTTGCATTCTTTCCTCTGGTCTAGCATCGTACCCTTCAATCCTCAAAACTAAAACCATGATGAAAAAGCAATGTGTTTTGTCTTTCTCAGTAGCACTCTTAATTTCATTTTTGTATTCCAGCACCACTTTAGCCCAATTATCACCAGCTTCTGCCCCTCTCAAACCAGCACAACCTACACCTACCCCACCAGCTGAAGCTCCTAAACAACCATTGGTTCCCTCATTGCCAGACTCACCAAGTGATTCCACTCCTGACACTTCAGCAGTTGACATTGTTGGAATCCTGAGGCAGGCTAAGTCATTCAACATCCTTATCAGACTCATGAAAACCACCCAATTGATCAACCAACTCAATGCACAACTCCTCACTACTAAATCAGGTGGCATCACCATTCTAGCACCTGATGACAGTTCCTTCTCCGAACTCAAACCAGGCT
>Ga0214545_1012566_pt1 | contig 10962 bp, 3 predicted proteins | sample CNSS4metaG_FD_160064 | JGI IMG/M metagenome (GOLD analysis project Ga0214545, IMG submission 160064) | Root nodule microbial communities from cowpea collected in UCLA plant growth center, Los Angeles, California, USA - CNSS4 | ecosystem: Host-associated > Plants > Roots > Nodule | place: USA...
AATATATTTAGGTTTAATTAATTTTTGGGTTACTATTTTTATCTAAAAATGTCAAGTTGGTCATTAAGTTTTTTCTAGTCTTAATTTGATCTCGACCTTTGAAAAATTGATGCAATTTGGTTATTCTCGTTAAATTTATTGAAGCGGATCAACGATTTTCATCAAGATTGATAATGAGATTATGTTAATTACACCAACAAAACAAACTATTTTTATTTACAACTTTAATTTTAGTGAAAAAATATTGATCCGTTTCAAGAAATTTAATAAAAATAACTAAATTGCATCAGTTTTTCAAAATTCATAACCAAATTGAAACTAAACAAAATTGGAGGACCAACTTAACATTTTTAAACTAAAACAATAACTAAAAGAATAATTAAATCAAATATTTATTAAGATATTTTTTATGTCCTTTTCTTATTGTCTTCTTAGTTTTACAAAAATTGTACTCATCTCTCACTCTCATATTTTTTTTAATAGTAAAGGTAATTATTTTTTCTCTCATTTCTCTTATTTATTTCTTGAAAAAAAGAAAAGTAATTATCTTTTATCTTACTTGGTAATGAAATATTAATTTAATAGTTAGCATTGTTTCTTTTATCTCATGAGCCTTTGGTATATTCATTTTTTATGAATATAAAAGAAAAATAATGTATTATGTGTTTTTTCATAACCGATTTTTATTTGTGACTTAACTATACTATATTTTTCCTTTAATATTTACGCTTCTCAAATTTTTTAGTAATGTATGATAAATTATTTTTAATATTATTTTAAAAAATAGGTATATTGATCAAGAATTAAAGAATAAATTCATTATTCAAAAGTGATAAAAGTGAAGCTATTCATGACGATGGAAACAAGATAGATTATATTTTTCACATTATACTAAAGATCAAATTATTCAGTTAGAGAAACCAATCTTTAAAACATTATACTAATGATCCAACCATCTAATAATTAAAGAATTATATTATTTTGGCCCCTCCAAAATTTATGGGTAAGATCCGCCACTGCTTGCGAGGCATGACAAACCCACAACCTCAGGTCATCCTAAGGATGAACTGCTTTGATTACCAACTATCTCATACATGCCACATGCCAAGGTCATGTTAAACTTATCAATCACAGACCATAAACCATTCTACTCATACCCATTCGCCCAATTCATGCTTTTAAAAGTAATTGAATCAATCCACAAGTTCAAGTTAAAGTAAGGAATTAAAATTCTGCAGCAATTCTCACTTCAACTGGATTGGTCTCGCTTAAGCTAGACTGATCTCGCTTAAGCTAGACTGGTCTCGCTTAAGCGAGAAATTCTTGCTTAAGCTAGACTAATCTCGCTTAAGATAAAATCTCTCGCTTAAGCTAGAAGTTCTTGCTTAAGCTAGACTGATCTCGCTTAAGCTAAAATCTCTTGTTTAAGCTAAACTGACAGCTTTTCATTGGTTTCAACATGTAAGAACACAAAATCCCAAACAACAAAAACTAAAAAAAACACAAACCTGTTGCATAAAACGTTGGAATCGTATTTTCATGCTTTAAAAGGGTAAACAAATCAAGCATGGGAGCATACAAGTATTTAAACAACTCGGTCGTCAATCTCGCTCAAGCTAAGGAGTTCTCGCTCAAGCGATAGGGGTCTCTCGCTCAGGCGACAGGGGTCTCTCGCTCAGGCGACAGGGGTCTCTCGCTCAAGTGAAAAGCTTTCGCTTAAGCGAGATTGAAAACAGAGAGCACTTCAAGTTTTGGCTCAAGCTAGCCCATCTCGCTCAAGCGAGAGGCCTTCGCTCAGGCGAGCACTCGAAACCAAAGGGGGGGCGAGTTACTGCCATTCTCGCTTAGGCGAGAGCTTCTCGTTTGGACGAAAAACATCTCGTTTAGGCGAGCATAGCATATCTCACCTGCTCTCACGCATGCCAAGCCAAAAAGTCATCCATAAATAATACACAAATTATTTTCACACCATCAAAAGCACATCAAATCATCAAGAGCACCCAACAGAACCAAAACAGGCACATTATTTATAAAAGCATACAAAAAATCCTAGTGTATCACACCTAGCCAGTTCCGCTAGCATACCAACACATATCACCCTTGATTGACAAATCTTATCGGACAAGGCTGGGGGACTGGTGTACCGCACCTAACCAAACTCGACCAAATAAATAAACAATGTATATATCAAGGCAGCCAAGTATTCAGCCTTGGCCGAGTCAGCCTAACTTGTACTGGTTTTAACCTATACCTCTAGAAGAATAACCTACACCTCATGTAACCTCAGATAGGTAGCCGGTCCAGGCCGGCTACTCCAGCAGACCCGATAAGATTACAGCCCAGGCCGACAACTCTAATAAACTTAGTGAAAATAGAAGCCCCCGCATTCAATAGGTCTTAAGGGCCTGGGTTAGGGCCCAGGCTCACTCATGGCCCAAGCTAGAGCCCAAGTCAAGGCCCGACCCATGAGGTAATCAGACATCATTAATGCTCTATAAATACACGTTGACCCCAGTAATTAAAGGTACGCATTCATTAATCACTGATTTGACCTTCTGAGAGCTTTGACTTACTTGAGCTTCGGAGACTCTTCTGCAGTTAACCCCTCTTGGGTTCAAGCTGACATGTATCAACCGGGGAGAGGCCAACTGAAGAGATAGCGGACTACATGGTAAGGTGACGCTTGTGCCTAACTCATCTTATTTGTTCTCTGCGGGAACACCTAGCTTCCATTGCCTGAAAAGAAGCTAAAATCGGGCTTCGACTCTTAAACCAACGGGACCGGCAACTCCAAGAGCAGATCTAAGAAGTAAAGACGAGCTGAGTTTAGAGCTAGCTTGACCAAGATTGGGACTAAACCCTAGCAGAGCCTATGTAGGATAAAGGAGAGTGTGAGAGTATTGTTTCTGCAAGAATGACAGAAGTAAGAGGGGTTTGGCTGCCTTAGGGGCCTTGGACACCCTATGGGCCAGCCCTTAGGCCCATAAGATTAGGGACAACCCTTTAAAAATTAAGGCTGAATAAAAGAGGGTTTTACATTTGAGATATTAGTCTTTTAATTAATTTCACTTAAAATGTAAAGACTCCTTGTAGTTACAACAAAAATTGACTTTTATTTGCGCGTATATATTAGTGATTAAAGGATAAAGCAATAATATAATAATATAATGTAGATGGCAACCCTTCTAAAGAGACGAGCACAAAAATGAAGAGAGTTTAATTACTTTTGTTGAATTTCCAAACATATTGTAAGTATTTACAATAAAATATAAAGAGAACAATGAATTTCGTAAAAAGGTATTGAGGATTTTCGAAAATGTTCATTTATTATTTCATGAGTTAAATATTTAGAGAGCCTTCGTGTTTAATTGATGTTCGAAGGAAAAACTTTGGTCTTCATCCTTGCAAAGTCAAGTTAAATGCCCAATAAATGATTCATTCGTCTTGCTACATTTTTAGATTGGAAAAGATTTTTTTTATTCTCCTCTTGCCATGGGAATATTGCTAAATTTTTTATATATTGATTAATTTATAACATTCCTAAAGTCTAATTTATTTTGCTTGTAATACAATAATTCAATAGTTTAAATTTAACTTTATTGACCAATATTACAATCAGACAATAAATAAAATTATAAAAGTTAAGTAAATACATTTTTTTATTTTTTGCGTAATTCTCAGCAGTCAATTCAACTGAAATTTAGATTTTGTCAAAAATAGGACAGTTAAAATTTCTATTGTTTTTCTTGTCAGTAGAAAATAAAAGTTTAGAGATCAATATAACAAAAATTAGAGTTGGGTACTTAGTAGGATATGTCATTTAGATCATAGTTGCATACATAAAATTATAAGAAAAGATGTTTGTATAGCCCTGAAACAAATAGTCACTACTAAAAATTCTCATTTATATGAGAATTTTTTTCAAATTTGTTAACAAAATTTATAAGAAAAGACTTTTTTCTAAGAATTTTAATTTATAGATAATTATTTCGTGAATAATTATTTTCTACAAAATTATAAAATTCGCAAGTATTTTCTACAAAAATTTGTTGCGAAAAGTGTTTTATACAAAATATTTTGCAAAAAAATTGGCAGCAATTTCTTGCAAATTTTTTTTCATAACAAAATTTATAAATATTTCTTACAAAACAATTTCAAAACAAAATCGACAGGAAATATGAGTTTTTTAATAGTGAGTAATTTATATAAACCCAATATCTTTAGACAAAACTTGTTAGTTATATGAGTCGGAATATTGCACCAATAAAAAATATGTTTATAAAATTGACACATAAGTTACACATTTCAAGTGTTATATATAGTAAGTCTAAATTCAACCAAATTGAAATAATCTTTTTAAATCAAAATATTATACATTTTACCACCTTATTATTACACATTTAAAAAAAATGCTTTGAAGGAATTTATACACCTTGTTATAATATGTTGGCCTTTTATTTTGTAAGACGGTTAATCAATCCCTGTGAATGTAGGAAAAATAATGTCACACAAAAGGGTTTTAGTTTTGTAACATTCCATTTCGGTGGGAAAAATAATGTCACACAAAAGGAACTTAATTTTGTAACATTCCATTTCAATAGCATAGTAATACTAAAATAAGACATTTGATAACAATATCCAAAGGCAGATTAACAAAGTATAAGTTCTCCTAAAGATGGAACATTTCATTGTATCTAACAAGTTGTATCTAACATTTTTTCAAACCTTACCAATACATCAACCACAGACTATGAAAAAATAAACATTATAATAGACACTTCATTGTATCTAACAAGCCAAACCATTGACTCTTCATCCTTTAGAGGTTCGTCTAAACCTAAATATTCACACACACACACACATATATTCACAACATACACACCATCTAATTACCACCTTACAGTCATCACACAAAAATCATACATATCATCAGACCCTTCTAGATTCAATTATCCATATACATGTTAATGTCGAGTCCTTGGAGGTTTGTACTTGTGGTGGCCTCCACTGTTGATGGCACACTCTTAGCCAAGGGTCCAATCACAAGAAGTATGGCCAAGCAAATTCAAGAAGAGTTAGCAACATCTAGTGAAGGTGAAGCTAAACTCCTTTTCACTTGGGCCATCATGTTTTAGACCTTGTATTAATGGTCATGTAGTGTAGATTTTTCTTTGAAGGCCTTGTATTAAGGACCATGTAGTGTAGGATTTTAAAAACAATCTTGCTTAAGTAGGGAGCATCATATGCGTCTAGCTTAAGCAATTCTTTGATGTTTAATCATGTTAATTTAGCTAGCTTAGGAAGGGCGTTCCACACATGCCACATGGCAAGCCCTTAATGGAGAGTTCTCTTACAAAGGTAGTGGCCATGTATCATTGTCCTATAGGAGATGTTTTTCATAAAGTAGCTTTCACATGGCAACATATGAGTGGTTTATGTTTTCAAGCTCTCATTCACCAAGATATCATTTTTAGGATTCTAGTGCAAGTTAGCATTTTAGGGTTTGGACCATTTTGGAAACACGTTACTCTATAAATAGAGGTGACCCCCCATGTATTTCTCACTTTGAGAATGATAATGTTATGCTGCCAAAATTATTTTTCAGTCATACTTCTTCTCTTAGTCACTTGCTAGAGCATCCAAGAGGTCTCTCTAGCACCCATTTCACTTGTCAGGTAGAAGATAAGAACATACCTTTCTCATTTCCCTTACAACTTTACTTAGACTCGACCGTTCTACCGTTCCATCCCAACCTTACCATACTTAAAGTCTTACCTTTATGCTATATGATTTAGAGTTTAGCATACTACATTGGTTTAACCATCATTTCCAAGCTAAGACCTCCACTTGTTGCAACAACCACTCAATATTTGATGCTCTATCTTCACATTTTGACACATCAACATGTTATCACAACCTATCAACCTCTTCTTTTACCTTACCATTGAAGAAACACAAATCTCCTCTGAACCTGACAAACTCCATTTTAACCTATCTTGATCATATCACAACTTTAAAGAAACTCCTCATGACTTTATCGTATGTTTCGTTTCCTTAAACCTCTTCACCAACTCTACTCCTTTACCATCTAACCAACAACATGAACCATCTTTTTCTTGAAACATCTACTATCATGTCTTTACTCTAGGGTGTTGCCATAAATCCAAAATTGAAACCTTTAAAGAACTCGACTCACTTGCTTCGCCTCTTGTCCACCTTACCCTAGGAAACCCAACACTTCTACCTCTTTGTAATCACTAGATATCTATAACCGATCTTCTCAAATTAACACCTCCATTATTGAAAAATATAACCCACCATCTTTTCGCTGCGCCGCTCCGATTAACACCTATCTCTATGAGAACCTTACGAGAAAAACTACTCTCATTATAGACCTTTAATTCGAGATCTTACTAGTTAAAGTAAATAATTGTGGTTAGGCCCCGCTTTTATAATTTCAACTCAATCTAACCGTTAACAAAGTGAGAATCTTTATTATACCAAGAGGACGCAAAAAATTGGGTAGTGCCCTACACTAGTAAGTCTTTTCTTCCAAATTTTATAACAAATTTGCAAGAAAAATTTCATAAAATATGAAAAATTCTAGTAGTTTTAAAAATATTATATCAACTCCCTCTTTAATTTTTTCATTTCCAAATTTTTCACTTTTAACATTATATTTTTTAATCAGTGTTAAGTTTTTATATAACTTAGAAAAAATAAGAAATTAAAAACTAAATTTTTTATTTAATATTATTTTCATAATTAGGTAGATTTTTTAAGTGTATTTATAGGTTCGCTTAATCTTTTATTAGTAAAATTTAACTATTTTTTTACACCAATCTCAAACATATGATGAATCAATTAAATCATAATATTTCAACTTAATTTGACAATTTTCCATATTTACTATAAAAAATTTTAACATTTAGCACACCTTAAAAATCAACATTAATAACCAAAAGCTTGCACTATTTAGAAATATACAATTATATTTGTGTGACACATTTAATAAATTCCAAAAAAAAAGTTTTCAAAATCATGGATGTTAATTCATCGCTGTGAACTTTTAAAGACTAATTTTATGTAGTATAAGCTAAACTAATACTAATTCATTACTAGTACTTAAATTGATTTTCAATTAATGCTCTTTAGTGTCATCCAACCTAATGCTAATGCATTTTTATTTTAAATTTCACATAATTTAATACTAAATAAAATTTACTTGTAATATGAAATTAATTTATATTGAGGTGACTGACACTAATAACAATAGTTTAAAAATAATTGTAACAAAATTAAAATACAAACAAAATAGATAAAATAAAAATTGTATTATTATATGAAAGAGATAAGTGTGAAAGAAGGAAATGAGTGTGAATAATGAAAAAGAGTTTGAATGAAAGAGATAGGTATAGATGAAAGAAAAAAGTATGAGTATGAAAATATTTATATATAAAAGTAAGAGAAAAAAATTATAAGTAAGAAAATTTTATTTAGGCTTTTGAATTATAAATAATATATGATTTTCATTTGTTGTCACAGATGCACAACTCTTAGCATATTAATTAATGTCAACTAAATTATACTAACTTAGTATAATATATTTATTTATTTAACTATGGCCTAATCAACAAAAGCTTAAATAATACTATAAATAAAAGTAGTGTCTAATATCAACTTAAATAGGTGAACTAAATTAACATTAACCTTACTTATTTTTAAAATTTACTTCAATTAGTATTATTAAATCAATACCAATCTAACATTAACTTAAATATTTTTATTTATTAAAAAAATTAAAAATAATCAGTCGACTTATAACCAACTGAGTCGATGTTATTTCATTAGTGTCTAATATTAATAAACTTTACTGATATCAACTAAGCCGATACTAATTTAACTTAAACACAAATATCTATATTTATTAAAAATTTATAAATAAATAAATTGTATTATTATAATTAACGTTAATTTAATTGACATATATATTTTATATAATATAAAATTAAATTTAAAATAACTTTATGCTTTTATGTTTTTATCCTTTTTATGTTGAAGTAGAATATACTCTAATATCATGAAATGGAAAATATTTAAACTATTTTCTATGTAATAATAATCTTAAATATCCTAATGATATCTTAATCAAGCTTACTAATTCATTATATTTTTTTAATTAAAATCAGAAGGATTACTTCTATACGAGATGTAATTGTCTACCCTAAAGAAAAATGGAAATAAATTTCTAAAATATTTAAAATATAGTGCGATTTGTTTAAATACTTAAAACTTTGTTTAGAGATTCGTGTTATGCAGTAGAATTAATGGGACCCTTGACAATCAATTGGGTTGTAACTTTAATGTCATGAAATTCGAGCACATTCTGTTCGTTATTCCTCGGTGTTATGATATATCCCTACACCAGAAACACCTTTTTGGTGGCTAAATATATATATAATATCAAATGAATTTTATAGACTTTGTTTCATTTATTTATTATTTGAACTTAATTGTTTTAAGTTGATAATATTATTTTTATCATTCCATTACTCCATAAAATTGAATCTTGATGTGCTATGTTTCTATTTCCACTCAAATTTGGACAACCAAACTAGCACAAGTAGATAAATAATCTTTTTTTTTAAAATGATCTTAGACATCATTATGGTGTATTGGTTAGACTAATATTTCATATTCAACAATTATATTTTCACATTAAATATATTACAAAATAAAAAAAGTACAAGAGGAATTAAATCAGACTTATGTTGAAAATATAAAATCTCTCCTTGTAAGAAACTAAATTATACGAAATATTGGAAACTAAAATTTGTAATGGAAAAAGTTAAAATTAAGCGAGGACGTGAACATGTCATACGATTTATATTCTAATTTATTTTCAATTTCTAATTATGTTAATATATCATATATCATATATCATATTATTCATATTATAACTTATTTTTATTTTTTTAATTATTTTAGTTTTTCAACACAATGATTTTTCTCACAATACAATAAAGAAACCAAATGCTACTAGCTAAATTTAACATTTAGTTATACTTCTTATTTGATGAAGATAATCTATTGCCATTAAAATTGTGAAAAAGATAATCTATTGCCTCTAGATCGTTCGAGTCTTACAAATCTCTCCTTTTTTTACCATTGCAAAGCAAATATAGAAAATTTTGAATTGAAAATAACAACAAATAAGTATAGATAATGGCAAGTATCAAGCTATTTATCAAAATAATTATGCATTTAAAAAATAATAGAGATTTTCTATAAATGGCATGTATGCAACACAAATATAAAATGTCAAATATCAAAGATAAAGTTAAAAGAATATTTTATCATAGTAGAAAAAAATAATGAATGGCATATACACGTAACATAGTATCAAGTACAACGTCGTATACGGCTTCTTTTTTTTTTTTTAAATGTAAGTTAGTTTGTTCACGAAATTATAAGATGGGTTGCGTTGGCAAAAAAATTTACAGTTCTTGGTGAAGTTTTTAAGATGGAGGACAACTTCTAAATGAAAGTCGTCATGTATTGATGGACCACCATGTGTCAAAATAAAAAGGAAATGGTCCATGGTTACAACGGAATTGAAGCTGAAATAGAGAAGTGAATTCAAGCAAGTGACTCTTGAGGATAATAGGTGGAGTATTCTCAACAACAATTTTATTACTATTTGAAAGTAACCAAATACAAGAGTAGAATGACCCCATTTATAGGATTCATGGCCAGCCAAATGTAATGAAAATGTATCATGAAATAAAATGGAAATGTAACTTGGAGAAAAATCTCAATTTGTGATCGTGAGATGCAAAGGAGAGCGGGATCAATAGCCATGTGTCCACTCACACTCTCTTTGCCTTGCTCCGTGGAAAGCATGTACACCAAGCTAAGCACCAAGCTAAAAAATGTGTTCCAAACTTAGCACCAACTTGAAAAGTATGCTCCACTCTTTGTCTCCAAGCTAGTCTCGGCCAATGTCACTAATTGGGCTTGAAATAGCCCAATTTGGAGGCTAAACAACAAAGTTCTTTAGCATTTTATTCTACAAAACATTGCCTAACATTTGATCCAAAGTAATTCTACTCTAATGTTCCTACATGCACCCTCTCATATTTTAATCTTTTTTAGCCCATGAAAACAACGTATGAAACCCATGATGATTTTGATCCTTTTAAGTTTGAATCTTTCTAAGCATCCCTCTCGTTATTTGGCCTTTAAGTGGGCTTGGGCTTGAGATGTATGTGGACCCATGATGGACTCAGAGTTGGACCCATGATGAACTCATCATGTATGTAGACAATTTATTTGTAAATTTTTAAAAAGGCAAAGTTGTCATGATATATGACGACGTCAGTGTAACTAACTGAACTGAAGTCGTCTTGACGAGTAAGAACTTCAATTTGTTGATTTTTTTTTATTTTAGTTAATTTATTTTTGTATATATTTTAGTTAATTTAATTTTTTATATATTGAGACGTGGCATGGAGATAAAACTAACATAAATAATTGATATAAATATATCAATTAAAGTTGAAATGGTAAAAAATAATAATTTGAGATATTTTTCATAAAAGTGGAAAAAGTAAGATTATTTTATTAGATAATTAAAAAATTACAAAGAAAATAGCAATGGACATAATATAATATATTGAACATAAATCAGACCTAACTAAAATATATAAAAAACTAAATTAACTAAAATATATAAAAAAATATGCTTTAACTAAAATAACTAAAACATATAAAAAAGAAAGAAAGCAATAAACATGTCTTAATATATATAAAAAAATAACTAAAATTAAAAAAAAATCAACAAACCGAAGTTGTTACCCATCAATACAACTTCAATTAATACGATCTCGATTAGCATACACGGAAATCATCATGTATTATGGCAATTTTGTTTTTTTTTTTTTTTTAATTTAAAATTAAACC
>Ga0214545_1012567_pt1 | contig 10962 bp, 4 predicted proteins | sample CNSS4metaG_FD_160064 | JGI IMG/M metagenome (GOLD analysis project Ga0214545, IMG submission 160064) | Root nodule microbial communities from cowpea collected in UCLA plant growth center, Los Angeles, California, USA - CNSS4 | ecosystem: Host-associated > Plants > Roots > Nodule | place: USA...
GATTTTAGAACTCTTCTTTTTCTCGTGTAACACTTCAGTTTGCAATGAATACTCTGATCTAATTCCATTCCAATTTCCATTTCTGAGATTTGTTTACTGATGTTTTGCTTGCATTTTTTTGTTTCTGCAGCCTTTAATTTCTGATGCTTTTTGTTTGGTTATTGTTCACTCGCATTTTATGTTTTCAGCATTTAAATTCTGTCTTGTTTTTAAAATTCCTTTATTGTTTTCAGTTTTCATTTAAGCTTTGTGTTCTCAATTCGGTGTAGTGACCACGGGTTCATTTTCTGCACAGTATAATGTTTTCAAGTGACCCTAAAGTGGGCACGCAATATCGAGATGTCTTTTGGAGTATAGATGGATTCTTGTTCATTCATTGCAATAACTCTCAATTTTATGTTTATTCTACAACTTTTAATTCTGTCCTGGCATATTTCTGTTTTGTGATTCTGCTCTGAATTTAAGTTTGCTGTCTTAGTGGTATTAGTTCCATGCATTTCCTAGTTTCGCAAGTTCTGGTAGTGGCTTAGTTATAGATCTTTATTTTCATGCATATTTATGTTTTGTGCATCTGCATTGTTCACCATTAGTTCATACCACGCTTGCATTGCTTGGATGGGAACCTATTGGATTGAGCTGCATTTGGGAACTAAAATTTGCCCACATAACTTGCCTTGCATCTTTTAGTTGTAAGAGATTGAGCATTCAGCATTATTGGTTGAAATTCACTATTGCACCTTGCTGTTAAACTAGATGGTGCCACAGTTTTAAAATTTATGCTGCCATTTGATTTGATGCTGTCATAGACCAGGATTCTTGTAACGTCCCATTTAATTATTAAGCAAAATTAAAAGAAACGTCACACAAAATAGTAATGTAGCGTAGTCCTGGGATCCTTAACACCACCCCTACAAACTGGGCACAACACGATGCCAACGGGAACCAGATAAAAGTCTAACAAAAGAGGGTAGAGTAGTAAAGCATAAAACAATACATGGGCCATAGCCCTAAAGAAACCATGAAGAAAATAAAATCCAGTCCAGATGGCTAAGCAGCGGAATCACCATTTCCTTGCTGACCACGAGAACCTTGCCCATCTGCTCCCATCAATCAAATTGATGATCATCGCAAGAAAGAAGAGCCACATACAAGATAACCATACAACAAACAGGGTAAGTTAGAGGCAACAACATTTTCATCATACAGTCGAATATATTTTCACCATTCAATACCCATACAACAACCAAGCATGTTATGACTTTCAATCAATACACTACGACTCATCGGGATACGTATAACCTGGTCGGATTCAACGAATGCTTGCACTTGTGGTGGATATCTCTGCTCACCCCCGAGCTGCTCACCCCCGAGCTATGTGTTACAAGTGTTACGATGGATCAATTTTTCCTCACCACAAGGTTAGCCCTTAATGAATTTTGGGCCTTCTGCTACTCTCACCACAGGAGTCAGTCCGCTCTAGGTGAGACTAACTCCTTAGAGTGTCAGGATGCAACCGTACCTTGAATCCTTACCTAGTCATACAGATGGGGCACCACCATGGACACCCACTAACATGGGTCATGGAATTACGTCCCGACCACTGAAGCGCGACCCTGAAAGTCTCACCTAGAGATCCCAAGGAATTATGCACTGACACAGACAAAACATGGTCACACAGTCAAATAGTATTCGTCATACAAGGATATATTCATTATGTCAACCTTTAAAATCAATACCTTTCATGTTTCCAATTCCAACTCATTCCAACTCATCATAACCCATCCATGCACATAGGATTCAACTCATCTCGTTATCATGCCTCTTTAATATTAATCACCTCATTTAGTTCACATGCCCAGTTCATACTAAACCCATCATCTACAATTCATGAATCATGCCAAGCATACATAATACTCCATTATATACATGTTTCTCATCATAACATTCATTCCCAAACCAATACCAATCATCCAAGAACAAACAAGCGTCCAAACAGCGCACTGCCTCGCCCAACCCCTCGCTCAGGCTGAAGGGTCTCGCTCAGGCGAGCCCCCCTTCGCCTAGGCGAGGGCTCGAAAAAGGGGCAGGAGCACACGCGGGATCTCGCTTAGGCGAGACCCCTCTCGCCTGGGCGAGGTACTCGCTCGCTCAAAAAGTCGAGTTGGTCGCCTGGGCGACCTTTCGCGCAAAAATGGTTCTAGGCGAGTCCCTGTTCATCTCGCCTAGGCGAGACTAGCTCGCTTGGGCGAGAATAACAGGTCTCGCCACTGTTCTCCTACAACAGTCATACCCACCAATCCAAAACAACATACCAAATGCATTTCAAGCACTTAGAACCTCAAATCAGTCAAAGACCCTCAGTACAATAGTAAAACAATAGTAAAAATGAAGTACACGAGTGGGTTCTAGCTTCCCTTACCTGGAAACAGGGTCAACAGAAGCCTTGACGGCACGATAACGAGTACTGCAGCTCTAGGAGTGAACTTAAGAGGTGGAGTAGGAACAGCTTGAGCGAACTTGAAACGGTGAGGAGGCAAACCCTAGCAGAAGTGCGGCTGCGGCTTTTAGGATCAGGAACAGTTTGTAAAATGAGGGAAATGTTAGGTTTAGGGCAGGCTTCGGGGCTTTACCTGTTGGGCCAACCCTTAGGCCCACTTATAAGGGCAGCCCCTTTACTTTAGGGCATAAAAGAAATAAAAGGGTTTTTAATGGGCCTTACAATTCTGCTGTGAACTCTGCACTGCATTCGCGTGTTTGTTCCAAGAGGCTGCCTATTACTTTAAATTACCACATTTACATTGCATCTAGAACCTGAATATGAGTTGATTGAGTTGCTATTGGAATCCTAAATTTATCATGCCACTCAGGTTTCACGTGAATTCTGCATTTGCTGCATCTGGTGTTAATAGGTTTCATAGCAGATTCAAGTCTGCATCTGAAGTGAATTTGATGAAGTATCCTGCTTTTATGACTTGAAACTCATTTCTGTCCAGAAATGCATGCACTCTACATTTGCATCATTTCTGCCTAAACAGGTTTTGCATAGTGTAGGCATCTCATTTCATGTTTTCACTGCACTGATTCACATCCAACACTATAGGTTTACATCATTCTGCATCCACATTTTGCTGTTGTGAAAGATGCATCTATATCGCTGATTGTTGCATAACCGCTGGAAATTGTCATGTTGGATAATGTGTTTTTTCATGCATATCCTTGCTTATTTCATTTGTATCCTGTTGGTACAGGTTTTGTGTAAGATTAGGTACTCATTTCCCGTGTGTATTGCATCAGGCCACATATCATACTACTCATCTAGGTTCACTTTCATTCGCTTTTAGATTCAATTCATCATCCCATTAGGATCCATGCATCATGCATCTTATGCATTGCATTCATTCATATCTTAATTTAATTTCATTATGCATTTAGATAGTTTAGTCTTAAGTGAATAAAATCTGATCTTCTTTCTAAATTTTTCTTTAATTTTTTTCCCTTTGTTTTCTTTTATTTTAAATTTTAGCAAGAGTTAATTATGCAAGCTAAACTTAACACACACTATTTCCTTGGATTTGATACTCAGGGTTTCCCTGTATTTCATTAGGGGATTTTGATTTTTTTTTTAACTGTAAAACCGCAAAATCCATTTTTTGTTGTTTATTCTCCTTTCCTAAGTTATCGAAATTCAGTTTGACTCAACCAATCTTCATTCTTTTCATATTTTTTTTTCCATTCTTAATGCAATACTTGACTTGAAACTTGACTTTTGTGACTTTTATTATTTATTATTCTTAACTTATTTATAAGGAGTCATGAAGTTTTAATTAATTTATTTTCACACTTCCATGAATTTAACTTAATTGTACTAATGCACTTCAAACTATCAAAAGAACATATTTGTTAGAGCCATCAAAGTGGGTTATAACCTGCAAGCCAAACCGGTCCACCACGGGTTCGAGCCTTGGGTTGAAAAAAAATCAAAATTTTTGGTACGGGTTAAAATTGGACCCGGCTTACTAAGAACCCAGCAAACCCGGGTTCAACCCGTGATGAGCCGGGTTGGCTCACCAACCCACCTGTAAATTCTAAATAATATTAAATTATATTATTGAAAACCTAAAACCCTAAACTAAATGCACTTCTCTCTAATTCTCACTGCCTGGTTCGAACAAACAGTCGCATTTGCTCCTCTCGTCATTGGCGGACCTACATTATGACATAGGGGGCCTGTCCCCCCCCCCCCCCCCCCACCAATTTTTTTTTATACTTACATAATTTATTATTTATTTTTAAATATATTTTTTAAAAAAATAAATATTTTAATATATTTTATATTTTAAAAAATTATAAATTAATGCATAAGATATTTTTTTATTATCTACTTTTATTTTTCAATTTGACCTTTTGAATATTTTTAAATAAAATTAATTATTTTCTTAATATTTTTTTAAGTGATCACTTGTTTAATTTAACCATTTTTTTATTTAATTATTTTTTTAAACTTAATCAATATAAATGAAAATTAATTATAGTAAAATAAAAATTATTTATGTTTAGTTTTATAATAATAATAATAATTTTATTATTTTTTATTATCATAAAAAAATAAAATCAATATTTTTACTAGTTTATATAAAAGATTTGAGATTATTCTTTTGGTTTTTATTTCATTTCAAAAATATCAAGTTCATCTTCTAGCTTTTTTTAGTTTCAATTTGGTCCCAATTTTTTAAAAATAATGCAATTTGGTCTTATTTTTATTAAATTTCTTGAATTGGATCAAGATTTTTTCATCAAAATTGAAGTTATAAATAATGATGGTTTTCTTTGTTAATATGACTAACACAATCTAATTGTCAATTTTGATGAAAACTCCTTACTTTGCTTCAAAAAATTTAACGAAAATGATCAAATTGCATCAATTTTTAAAAATTCAGGACCAATTTGAGGTTAAAAAAACTAGAGGATCAATATGATATTTTTGGACGAAAAAATAAACCAAAAGAGTAATTCAACCAAAATTTTGGCATCCCCAAAATTTTGGCTCAAGATCCGCCACTGCCTCTTGTCTTCTTCACTACTGCTCCTAGGATCCATAGTTCGTTCGTCCTTCGATTGTGACCATGGTTAGTCACTTTTTCTTTTCGACAGGGTCCTTACCTGCTTCGCTGACTTCACTAATTCGACATTGTTGCTCCTCTGAGATTGCTTGTTCACATCCAGATTTGTTTCCATTACCGAGTATTTGTGAAGTGCTTATGCTCTATTCGACTCATTTTCTGTTTCATAGTTCTATCTATTTCACTTCATGTTTTCTTTTAATAATTGATAAATGGCTAGAATTGGGTAATAAAACCCATTAAAAATAAAGCCATTCAACATGCATGTTATAAAATGTTTTTTCTCATACATCTTACTCTATTAACCCTGCATAATAGATTGTAGAACGGGAATTTTACTTTGTGCAGTATATTTCTTGCTGTGTCTTTTCAGGAATAGAAAGAGTTATAAAAGATGAGGCTTATTCTTACATGGCTTGAATATAATTTTGCAGTTCTAATCTGATTGCTTTTTTTGGGTAATACCAAACTCGTGTGATGTGAATTTTGTTGTTTATTTGAAGCCATTAATTAAATAATTATATTTAGTATAGGAACTTAGTGATTGAGTTGAATGAAGATGACTAAAACATTGTTCATACTTAATTGGAACATCATATGGAAGATTTGTAGAATTTAAAACTTATTTCATTGTGAAATTATGCACACTGCATTCAATAATTAATGTTCTTCATCATGAATAACCCATAACTAAATTCGTTAGGCTTCTTTTGGAAAATGTCAGAATTGAAAGTGTGTATGCCAAATATCATCCATAGTGCATGTCAAGGTTAATAAAGCAAACTTGCCCCTAGATGTTATAGTTTAGATAACTAGAGAATAAAAATAGAAAAAAAGCGTAAGTGGTTAACTCCAAATGTTTAGCTTACGTATATGAAGAGGTAAGGCATAACAATTGGTTGCAATAGATAAAGTTAATACAAATGAGCCTAAGAAAAGAGGATAAATATCATAAACAATTTTAAATTCCATAATCTGGTTTATCATGATCTATATGAAAATTCTGTAATTGAATTCGTGAAGCTTCTTTTGGAAAATGGCAATCATGGATAACCTTTTGGTTCCTTTTTCATGGTTGAATTTCTAATTTTGTGTGTTTATAAATTAAGTTAGATTTAAAATTGTTTACTTAGACTTAGTATTTACTGCATAATGATATGAATCTCATTCAAATGCAACTGATTATTATGAATAATGATTCCAAGCATGTGCTACTACTTTTTTTATGGTATTGTTAATTCTATTTTGTGTGCATCGTCACCTGCTTGATTTTTCTCAATATGTGGTTATTTATTGAAATAGTTTATATTTGTAGGGATTACCGAACAAAATGAATTTTGAAACAGTAGATGATCAATGTATTAATGATAATTTGCATGACCTTTTGCCACCATCTGTAGAAGAGATTGAAAATGAAATGAGGGTAAGGATTTTGATAGAAAAAGTAAGAGACCTAGGAGAACTACTTTTAAGGTTTGAGATCACTTTACAAAAATTGGTGTAAAAGATGGTAAAGAAAGGGCTAAATGCAAGGCTTGTGGTGCAGAGTATGTTGTTGTTGGTACAAAAATAGGAACCTCAACAATGTTGTGTCATTTGTCAAAGTGTGTGGTCCTAAAGAAATTAAAAGACAATGATTTGGGAAAAATGATAATTTCATGCTGGGAAATTAAGGTCTAGGGAAATTGATCAAAAAATTGTAGATGACCTTATTTCAATGGCTATTATTCAACATGGTTTCCATATAATTTAATTGAATATAAATGGATTAAGGAATTACTTGTATATCTAAATCCAGAAGTAAGAGTTCCAAGTAAGAATATAGTTGTGTCTAATATTTCAAAGAAATTTCATGAACGTAAAGAGAGGGTGAAACTTGCAATGTGTAAATCTCATAGCCGAATTTGTTTGACATCTGATTGTTGGACTTCTATAAATCAAGAAGGGTTTATTTGCTTGATTGCTCATTTTGTTGATGCTAGTTGGAAGTTGAATAATAAGATTATTGTCTTTTGTAAAATGGAACCTCCACATATTGATCTGGTTTGACACAAAATTTTTTTACTTTGTTGCTTGATTGGGGAATAGATACACTACAAAAAAAATATTTTTTACTGACTATCACTTTTTAGCGGTTAAAGTAAGCCGCTAGAAATAATTCTACTTTGTGTTAATTTTCTTAACCGCTAGAAATGTTAAGTTTATTTTAAGATGACATTAACCCAAATTCAATTCTATTACGATGATGACGCTTCCCTTTTCTCAACGACAATGATGGCGCATCCCTTTTCTTAACAACAATGATGGCGCTTCCTCTCTTTTTTCTCAAGGACGACGATGGCACTTCCTTTTCTTCTCAAGGATGATGATGACGACTCCCCTGTTCTCCAGAATCATGCCTTGCGACTTCGTCGTCACGAGCTTCGTTGTCACTGATGCGCTTGAGCCCGACCAATCAATCTATCATTTACTTCAACGCCCTTTTTGAGATGTTTACCGGTTACCGGGCATAAAAACTGCTCAGTCACAACAGATTAGTACCTCTATCAAGATTTGTCATTAAGTTTAAGTTTAGGTTTTCGGTTCACAATTCTCTCTCCCTCGAAACCCTAGGAAACCACGGTAGAATTTTAATGGATGGTTGTTAATGTGATGCTCATGGTACTGAATGTTGCTGGTCGATCAAAATTGGAATTTTGTTGCTTGAGGTTTGTGTTAAATCTATTCATTAACTTGGTAAATTATGTGAATGTTGTTATCAATGGTTGTAATGCTTTACATTGAGTGGTAGAGAAGTTAGATATCTGAATTGTGTGTTTTTATAAGTATATGGCTAACTTCTAGAGCTTTAATTTAATGTGTTGGAACGCTATGCCAAAGATGCCGATTGAAACTCTTAGTTGGTGTATTTTGAATTGAATAGTAGTTGTACATGCATTGCTTGTGTCCCTGGAGGTGATGGTGATGTCGTTGTTTCTCATTCTGGTGGTAATTTGTAGTGTGTATGAGAAGGTAAGTATCAATTATCAGTAGAGAATCTTGTTCCATGGTTCACTTAGAATGTGATATTTCTTATAGTAAGTTAATAAGATATGTAGCTTTTCTTTCCCATTTTAGAACAAAGATGGTGCTGGTGATTCTTCTTTTCCAGTTGTAAAAGATTAAACTCAATTTTCCGTTGCCATGCACGTTACAGTGAGGTATTGAGTTTAATGACTTTTTGATTTCTAAATAATTTACTAATATAAATATTTTTTACCCTTTTCATCTAACTATCTATATTTTAATTTTTCTGTAGTAAATTCAGCCTGTATCACTTGTTAGTATAATGATTGCTTAGTTCTTGTGGAACTTCGCGGCTTTCTCACTAAATACTTTATTGGCAATACTACTAATACATCCAAGGCATAATTAGTTTTTGGTTTATATGAACTCTATAGGTTGTAGTTATGGAGAATATGTTGATTTTTGCAGAGTAATCTGATAGCCAAATGAAATATATGCTAGGGTTCAATTACCAATATGGGAGGTAGGATATGGAGAGGAAGGAATAGAGATTCCCTGGTAATCTTTTTTTCTCTGCAAGTGCAAATTAACAAGTGATTTTTACAGAAGCATGGTTCTTAAATTCTGAAGGGAAATGTGACAATTGTTCTCATCTTGGCACATCTGGTTCATTTACTTACTGTTCTTAAGTCAAAGGTGGTGCCTGGGCATTGTAATTGTATGCCTCATTTGTCAAGATTAAAACATGGTGTGGCAAATGATGCATATTATGAGTCATATGTTGACCAAATTCCTTATTGTAATGATGCTTTTTTATGCTCTTTCTATGCTTTTCTATACAGTGAACACAATAACTAAGTTTTGTAGTTTTTCTAGTAATTATATATATATATATATATATATATATATATATATATATATATATATATATATATATATTTCTATCCTATAACCCATGGCATTTTAGTGATGTTGTAGTGGTTGTGTTGCAGGATATATTTAGATTCCACCATGCTCTGAACCAAATTACCTGATACTTGTGAATAGGATTGCCAACAAGTCATTCATTCTCATCATTTTAGATTTGTTCCAATTATACACATTCTGCACATTCATTTCATTGAAACATTTTCACAAACAATTTGGTAAAAAAATGTCTTTTATTCATGCATTTCATCAAACAAATTTGGAATTCATTCATATGCATTGTTTTTCTTGATTTCATATAGCTAGGTACATCATTCTAATAGTTTTAAGTGATCATTTTCATTTTTCTTAACAGTCCAATCTCATTCCACCATGCATTAGCCATCTACATAATGTATATGCACATTATTGTCATACTTCTGTTAGCTTTTTGGGTTGGATTTGATATTTGTTCTTGACAGTCTAACCTCATTCCATGCATGCATTAGCTTTTTGGAATTCATTTTCACCTTGGAAAATATCTATTTAACTAAGTTAATACTTGGCTTAGTCTAGCAGTAAGTACCTCTACTGTCTAGTTTGGAAATGTATCCTACTTTTTGGAACCACTCAATTTTCATAACTCTCTCCATAAAGACTCACAAATGATGCATCCCACAACATTCAATTGTAGGTGATGTGAAGGGTATTCTCATCGTCATCGTAATATACATACATGCACACTCCACATCAACTTAGTTTCTTATCTCATATATTTATGCCGCTGACCTTTCTTCTTTCTTCATTATCTCTATTACAACTTCAATTCCAATTCCTTCTCTCTCTCTCTCTCTCTCTCTCTCTTTCACTCTTTTTCCACTATTTCTTCTGTATAAACCACTGTTCTCACTTCTTCCAAAAATGGGACGATCACCATGTTGTGACAAGGTGGGGCTAAAGAAAGGGCCACGGACACCGAAGGAATATCAGAAGCTCTTGGCATATATTGAAGAACACGGCCATTGAAGCTGGCGTGCTTTGCCAGCAAAAGCTGGTAATCTTGTGTATATGTTGATGTGTGTCTGTATGACTTAAAAATTACAATAAAGTTTGTGGTTCACTGTACTGGAATGATGATACTGTGTTCAGGACTTGAGAGGTGTGGCAAGAGCTGTAGATTGAGATGGACTAATTATCTAAGGCCTGATATTAAGAGGGGAAAGTTCAGTATGCAAGAAGAACAAACCATCATTCAACTCCATGCACTTAGGGAACAGGTTTTGTTTTCTATCTCTATCAAACTTATTTAAATTTCTCTCTCAAGAGTTCCTAAAACACTTAAATGGTGTAGTTCTTTTCTGAGTCAATGAGTTTTCAAGCAAGAGATTCTTAATACCAGTATCTCATAACCCCTAAATTTGCTTTCTCTGTCTTCAACATGTGACGAGTTTCAGGTGTTTGTGCTGGGGTTTTTATTGATTATTTTCACTATTTTAGTCGTATGATTCTTCTATGAGTACTGGATTTATGAAAACCCAAGAGGATTTTTTTTTTGCGAGAAAAAACAGTGATGTGTGTGCCCACACCATACAATATTTTAATTTTTTAGTGAGAATTCTTATATCCTCCATATAAGTTATTAGATAATAACTTGGTAGGAGCTATAATTTCCATTTTCTAATTATAGTGTTTGAGGAACACACCAACTTAATTAAGGTAGGCTTCATGGTCCATAAATTGTTTATCTCTAACTATAGTAAATGTGCTATTGGAGATTTTATATCAATGCAATATAGGATTTGAATTCTGATACTATTGGTGCAGGTGCATATGAATGTTGTGTAGTGATTAAATCAAATGATGTGGCTATTGCAATAGTAGAGAAAGTGGCTAAGGGTGCTATCACCAAACTTCTTGTTGGAGCTTTATC
>Ga0214545_1012572_pt1 | contig 10959 bp, 5 predicted proteins | sample CNSS4metaG_FD_160064 | JGI IMG/M metagenome (GOLD analysis project Ga0214545, IMG submission 160064) | Root nodule microbial communities from cowpea collected in UCLA plant growth center, Los Angeles, California, USA - CNSS4 | ecosystem: Host-associated > Plants > Roots > Nodule | place: USA...
AGGGTAGGAGGCAGAGAGTGAGGAGTTTGAGGCCTGAATGTGATAGGGGTGAAAATACTCAGGCTGTGTACCATTTGGAATAACGAAGTTCTGGAAGAAAGAGTTTGTGGGGAGTGGAGAAGAAAGAAGGTTTGGTGAGAAGTAGGTTGAAGGGTCTGGGAGAACTGTGGATTGAGTTTGAGGGAACATAAAAGAAGATGAAGTAGACATTGTGTATGGAAGAGCAAGGGATTGATTGTTCCTTATGCAATATGGAGTGTTGCCTCCTACATATATATATAGAACATGAAGATTGACTTTAGAATCTCAATAAAAAATTGTAACGTACAATGTTTATTATTGGCTTAAAATGTTTCTCATATCTCTACATTTTTAATGAAAATTTAAATTAGTCCATTTTCAAAATTTTAACCTAATCATTTATCTTTAGAAATATATGAATTTATTCATTTTAATTAAATTTTGTTAATTTTATTTCATATTTTAAACACATTTGTAATAGTATTTAAATTGTTTATACCGTTTGACATATCTTCACACCTCAATGTTAGTTGAAATAATATCATGAAACATATTTGAAACCTTAAATAAATTTAATAAAATGTGGTTAAAATAACTAAATTTATACACTTCTACAGTTGGAAGACTAAATTAGTTCAAAGTTTACTAATTCCAAATTTTATTAAAAGTTAAGAGATAAAAAACATATTTAACATTTTATTATTAAATGAAAATTTTCAAAAAGAGAACAAACTGTGGTTAATAGAAAATGTAATGTGCAATGTTTATTATTAAATGAAACCTTTCAAAAAGGAAAAGGAAAACAAATTGTGGTCAGTAAAATTTAATGTGCAATGTTTATTATTAAATCAAACCTTTAGAAAAGAAAACAAATTGTGGTTAATAAAAAAAATGTAATGTGCAATGTTTATTATTAAATCATACCTTTCAAAAAGAAAAGAAAATGTGGTTAATAAAAAAATGTAATGTGCAATGTTTATTATTAAATGAAACCTTTTGAAAAGAAAACAAATTGTGGTTAATAGAAAATGTATTGTGAAATGTTTATTATTAAATCAAACCTTTCAAAAAGAAAATAAATTGTGGTTAATAAAAAATGTAATGTGCAATGTTTATTATTAAATCAAACCTTTCAAAAAGAAAATAAATTGTGGTTAATTAATAAAAAGTGTAATGTGCAATGTTTATTATTAAATCAAATCTTTAAAAAAGAAAACAAATTGGGATTAATAGAAAATGTAATGTGCAATGTTTATACAATCATTTATTGGTATAAAGGTCAACAAAAAAAGAGAGTGAAGGAATGGACAGGAACAAATTAATAAATGTGATTTATTGAGATGAACAGAAATGAACTGTATGATAAGATTAAACTTGATTGATTTATTAAACTTTTACTCTTAAATATAAATGAGATTCCTTTACATAGATTATTTTTCTAATGTGAATTATTTTGGATTAGAGAGATCCAAATCCACACAATAATTTGTTTTGAAAACAAATTTAATTTAGAATTATTGTTTTACATATCAATTTACGATTATGTATATCATAAAAATTTAATATTACCGATAGGATAATATTTATTTCAACCTTTTTATGTGTTATAATTGATACATTGTTTTACAAATGAATTTAACAAAAAAAATCTACTATTTTAACTAAAACATTATACCTGTTCAATCAAAAGTTTGTGTTATTAAAAAAAAAAAACTTGTTTAGAAATTGTATCTCACATATATTCACTTTAGACCTCCAAATAAATAAGGTTTCAATTTTTTTTTTCTATTAATACTTTTTATTAAATTAATTATAAAATTATATTTAAGAAAAAACGCCTCACAATTTTTATTGTAATAATATACTACTATTAAATTAATTATAAAATTATATTTTTTCTTTCTATTTGTTAGTTAGTGTTGTTTTTAGTCAGTTTTGGATTTATATTAAAATTATAAATGTGTTCCTTTTGTCCAGTTTTATTTTTCAATACTTTTTTGTTTTACGAGTTTGAGAGTTTTTTTTTTCTTGTATGTATCGTGACGAGAAATTAAAATTTTTCAACAAAACTATTATTTAGATTAGGGGTTAGTATTTTGGTGGATAGTATATTAATTAAATCATAATTCAAAGTTGGGTTTTTTTGTAGAAAGATATTTTAAGTTTAGGAAAAAAAACTTACTGTTGAGTTGAAAAGATAAAACAATTACCTTTTGAATATTGAAGATAAAACAATTACCGCACTTCAAAGTAGATTTGAACAATTTAAAACATATCAAAATATTTATGTTTTTTATTTAGTGCTAAAAAATTAAAGTCACTAGATTGTACATTTTTTAAATAAAAATGATTAAACCTTAAAAAAAATCTTTAAAACATGATAATTTATTGGATATTGATTAATTTGATTTATTTTCAGAATTAAATATCTTAAGAGAAATTATAGGTTTAGAAAATGATAAACTAATTGACATTCTTAACTATATAAAAATAATAGATTCTTTTTCAAATGCATATATAGCTTATAAAATAATGTTCACAAGTACAATGTTAAAAGTTTCTCAAAACTAAAAATATAAGAGCTTATTTAAGATCAATAATGTCGTCAAATTACTTATTGAAGAAGAAATGTTAAATGAAATTAAATATGACAATTTAATAAATAATTTTGCATAATAAAACTTTAAAAATTAAATTTTAAATGAAAGATCTCATTTTTTTTTTAAGTTTGCTTTAAAACTTATAAACTCTTGAACCATCCATGAGCACAATGCCTTAATTGAGACTCCTAACAAGAAAATTTAGAAATTATCATTAAAATAACAGGAAAATTATAAGAAGTAAAAATAAACTTTGAACTCTATAGATGGTATAATCAGATTTAGAAAATTGAAAAATCATAACATACTTGTCACACATATAAATTTTGATAATAAATACGCGTATTCTACATTTTCTTCTTTTATTCACTTATCATTTAATTTAATTAATACCATAGTACACGGATTTAAAAAAAGAAAAAAGCCAACGTATTACCGTATATTAAACTTATTTATTAGCATATTCAATTTGTTCATAGACTTTATTTATATTCTTCCTCATTTGCTTTTACTTTACAATTTTGCAATCACAAATTTTAGTTTATTTCATTTTTTGAATGTATAGGCATATCATTGACATTTTTTAATTAAAGGTATTTTTATAATTTTTAAATCACAAATAGTATTTCTTTAATGATTGATAAAAACAGAAAAGTTATTAATTTTATGTATTAATTTTGGATATATTTGAAGTTTACTTGAAGGAAGTCAATGGTTGATTAGATGTAATTAATTGCAAAAGCCTCTACATCTAAGAAGTAAAGCATGCATGTGTCCACAAGGCTAAGAAAATTCCAAAGTTGCAACAAAAGCATTTTCCGTGCATTGTTTATTATTGTGTTGTGTTGTGTTTTCGATTGAAACTATCGTGTGTTTATTTTAAAAGCTTAGTAAAATAAATGTTATATATAACATGGGTGGGGGCTTTGTAATTTATGTTTTTAATTTATATAAGAAGATATTTTAATTTGAGAGTATGGTGGAGTAGTTTCAAAGCTATATGAAAATGTTATGTAGGGTGTATAAGTCTTCGAGGTTTAATTTTAAAAATCTTATATTAATTAGAAATAAAAAAAGTTGAGGAACATTAGACAACAAAGACAATATTTTATCTTTAAGACTTTTATGTTAGAAATAGTGTTATAATATATAAGCAATAGGTAGAGAGAATCTTCCTAATTTATTCTAGTAAAAATTTTCTAATAATAATATCAGAATTAAGTTAACAGATTATACATAAACAAATATGTCACATTGTGAAAAGTTCCAGTTAGAGTCAGAAAAGAAGTGTGTTGAGATAAATAGTCGGGGACAAATATAAGTTAGGAATTGAAGTTGTGGTAGGAATCTATGGTAAACTTCAACTCATGTTTTATGGAAAATTTGTGAGGAACTTAAGGATGAATGAAAAATTTCATATTGCGTATAAGTATAACAAGTTGAGTAATATAAGAAAAGAAATATCCATAAATATTGAAATTGGTAGAAATTTGAGTATGACTTATATTTTATAAAATAAATAAAAAAGTTAAGTGACATTTAAGGAAAAACACAAACTACTAAGAGTAAACCTTAAAGTTTTAAGTGAGAAGTAGTATCAAAGTTTATTTTTAAGTTTAAATATTGATGTACTTTCAAGTTTATTTATACAACTTTTGATAAGAAATTTCTAAATTGCGTGTTTTCAATTCATATAATCTATAATATCTATTCCTATATATAAAAGAGATCCTTTTTTGATGTCTATATTTGTTTTCTAATTTTACCCTTTATATATTTTTTAAACTAAAATAATTGTTTACCTATAGAACTGTTTTTTCGATTTGATCATTCTTTTAAGTTTAACCATCTATTTATAAAACATTCTACAAAATATTTACAAAAAAAATATAAAAATTATTAATATTTACAATAAAATTATAAAAACTATTTTTTATTATCATAAAAAAATGAACACACATGCACTACGTTCATGTGTTTTTACTTGTAATATATAGGGTTAAATATATTTTTGGTCCCTTAACTTTCAGTGAATTTTGAAATTAGTCTATTTTGAAACTTTGGACCAATTTAGTCTTTCATCTTTCGAAATATGTGGATTTAGTCTTTTTAATCAAATTTTGTTAAGTTTATTTGACATTTCAAGCGTGTTTCATAATAGTATTTGACTTAACATTAAAACAAAAATGTGTCAAACATATAAACAACTCAAATACAATCTTGAAATGTATACAAAACATCAAATAAATGTAACAAAATTTGATTAAAAGGACTAAATTCACGTATTTCGAAATATGAATGACTAAATTGGTCCAAAGTTTCAAAATGGACTAATTTCAAATTTCACTAAAAGTTAAGGGACCAATTATATTTAACCCTAATATATAAAGAGGGTACGATAGGGTCCCTGTTTCTCTATTTTTGTGTGTATATTGTTTTGAATAAATCAATATTTAGTTTTACCCTCAAGTTTAATATTTTGTATTGTTTTGTATTTTAATTGTTTTATGTTTGTTTTACTTCTAGTACCATTGTTTAAATGTCTGAAATAAATGAATACAGAGCAATTCTATTAGAGAAAAACAAACAAGAACTTAACAAAGCATGTTTTAAACAAGAAAATATCAATTTAATACAAATACACGCGTGGGTAGGGCCTGGCAAATCATATTGAACTGCATTGCACTATTAAAAACTGCACTGAACTAAAAAATTGTTTACCTGAACTACACTGAACTGAAAAACAATTCAAACGAACTGAAGTGTTTTTTTTCTAACAAATTGAATTGTACTGAACTGTATTGCACTATAATATGAACTTAACCGATCTATTATAAACTGAAATGTTTTACAAATTGCATTACTTCTGAATTGAAATGCACTATTTTTGAACTGAATTGCACTATTTTTGAATTTAACTACACTACTTTTGAAGTTAACTGCATTATTTTTGAACTGTTTTATAACCGAATTGTACTGATATTGAACCAATTGCACTATTTTTGAACTAAATTGTACTATTTTTGAACCGAATTACACTGATTTGAATTGAAATGCAATATTTTTAAATTGAAGTGTACAATTTTTGAACCGAATTATATTAATTTTATTATATATGATTGCACTATGCAATAATAATCTAACTTATATAATTTGAAAGGGCTTAGGAAATAATACTTGGAAGTGCTTAGAAAAACTAATACATCTTAATATTAATACATCTTAATACATAGGTTCTCCCGTAGGTTCTCCTATAAACAACATCAAAATATTAATACATCTTCAATCATCAAAAATAAATTTTGTGTGCAAACAAGTAATGTAATCCATGTTAGACATTAGGCAAGTAGATAAGGACTAACCACTTTTTCTCTTGTAGAAAAGTAATGTCATCCATTTCTCAACATAGACAAAATCAAGTACATAATATTTCAATACACCAAAATCAAAATAGTAGAACTAACTAGCTAGAGAAAAAGACATACTTAATCACATGATCCCGAAAAATTAAATGCTTCTAACATACTATAACTATTAGCGAGATATACTTAGAAACTCCATTAATACAATCATGATTAAATGAACTTTCACGTCTTTTATTTTATTTTTTAAAGTTTTGATTATTTGAGGCATATATAATTTTAATTAGAATTGGGAATGCAAAGTTTTTTTTTATTGTCGGTTCTAATTTCCTTCTTTTTAGGAGATACAATAGTTGGAAGAGGAAAAAAAATTAAAATGGATGTGGTTTGATTAGGAAAAGCAAATATATAATAAGATAATGGGAATATTTTTCTTTATTTATAGTTTTAATACTTTAATAATAAAATATTTAAACTTTAGTTATAAAAAAATATTCTTAATTATTTTCTAAATCCTTGCTCAAATATAAATATATATATATATATATATATATATATATATATATATATATATATATTTTTATATTATATTTAAACATCATTTGTTAACTTAAATAACAAACTTATTTGATTTAATAATTATTATTTTTAATTATTTGATAATATAAAAAAATTTAAGTTGGTAACATGTTAGATTAAAGTAAAAAATGTATATCTTCGACGATATATAGACATGATTGTCAAATAGTATGATAAATAACATTAAAATAATTTACGTACTCGTTTTGCTTCCTAGTCACTATTTTACTAAACTACAAAACAAACTGTTACGGCAATGAGCAGAAAGGAAAAAATAAAAAAGGCAGTTCAAGCAGTTAACTGAACTGTAAACACAACAATTTTAGTTTTTTTTTAATTCAATTATACAATTGTCCAATTTAGTTTTTGTTAAAAGTAGTTCAATTTTTCTAGTGTAGAATAGTATGGATAATCCACAATTCAGTACAATTTGGTAAATTATGCCCAGTCTTACGAGTGGATGCCACTGGGATCACGCCCAATGCATCATTTAAAGAATGTTATTAAACTGTCTGGGGCTGAGCGCCACCAGCCCTTGCACGCAGTTGAGCGGTGGAAAATGCTAAATCCCAATTTAACATAGGCCATTGATTTGCATTTGTACTGATAACGCTCAGTGGTGCTGAGCAGTGGCGTCACTAACTTGTCAAAATTGAGTGTGTATTAATGTTTTCCTTGGGGTTTTGGGAAATTCTATCCTCCCACACTTCATTCTTCACCTAGAGTGCCTGAGAGAGGCCCTTAAAAGTTATTTGGGGTGCTAGGAAGCTCTCTCTTCTCCTCCTTGGACTTCAATCTTCATCAGTGGTGATTTTGCCCCGTTCTGGTTAAGGAGGACGATGAGTCGCAAATTAGAGATGGAAATACGAAGGAGGACGATGAGTCGCAAAGAACCATGGGGAATGGCGTGCATCTCTCTTTTGTTTCAATTTCTTCCTTATCTCTTTAATTTGTAAACACTAAGTTCTCCACCATGGAAAATTAACCCTATTTGTTGATATTAGATGTAACAAACTAAATCTTGTGCATTTTATGATGTTTACATATGTTTTTTTTTTCTATTTCAATGTTAATATTTGATTTTTATGCTTGTTGTGGCTTGATTGGTGGTTCTTGAGGTGTTGGAAAATGTCTTTTGAACTTATAACTAAAATTGAATACCAAATGGAACTTGTATCTAGGGATTAAACATGATTCATTATTGGTAATCGTAAAATTCTTGAACTTAATGCATGATTACTTGTTGAGGATTAAAGGAATTAGAAATTGATGAGTTATCACAGGCATAAAGTCACTATGAATAAGATTTGGGTATTCATGTGAGTTGACTTTAACATGAAATTGGAATTGAGATATTTGTGAATGCATAATAATGAAATGGATGAAATCTAATCGTGACAATTGTAGTTGATTTTAACATAAAATTAAAATTGAGATATTTTTCAATACATGATAATGAAATGCATGAAATCTAATATTGACAATAGTAAATATTCTATGTTAAATTTTTGTTGCACAACAACTATTTGATAAAATACAAAAATGAGTTTCTTAGTGTTTTTATGAACTTTGTTGTCTAATTGAGTTGTGAATTGCGAGTTGTTATGTGTTTTACAAATCAATTTGGAGAGAACGATATTTATTATTTTGTTACATGTAATCGATCCACTTATCATTTTCCACTAACAACCTCTTTTGTGTATATAATTAGTGTTTCTCTTTTTCTTTTAAGTAATATTTTTGTAAATTAAAATAATTATTTTACTAATGACAAATCTTTCAAATTTAACAATTTTTTTCTACTTTGACGTTTTTTCTTTTCTTCAGAACTTACTGATTTCCATAAACTAAAATAACTATTCCATGAGTTACCTACAAAATAAATAAAAATTATTTACAACAAAGTTATAAAATTTATAATTATAATATTGATAAATAATAATTTTACTACGTGTGTTTCAACTAATTAATATATATATATATATATATATATATATATATATATATATATATATATATATATATAATTCAAATTTCATCGGTCTGTTTTCATGGATATACATACAATTAATTAATCAAGCCTATATTAGAATCGTTATGAGCCACTTGACTACACTACACCACATGTCATAATACAAAAACATCAACATTACAAACACTTAGACTTAATTTTCAAAATACATTTGCTTACTTAAATTCATATATTTGCATGTAGTTCACTGTATTGTGTAAAATAAATTAGTAAAAGTTGGGTGACATGCAAATCTATGAATTTATTAGTCCAATATCAGTAAATTTAGGATTCCTCATGCAAAATTTCAAATTCTATAAATTATCATCTACATTAATTCACATATGTCTATATTTCTCATGTTATTATTATTCAGATGTCTATAACGTAAAAAAAGTGACTCTCACTAATACACTAATAGAGAGATTACAAATCTATTAAATGAATTTTGAATATATATATATATATATATATATATATATATATATATATATATTTTAACATTTTTAATATAAATAATTAAATATACATAATTTATCTCATTTGAACTATTTGTACGTTCGGACAATTTTACTGATTTCTCAAAGTGTATTTATTTTATTTTCAATTTTCTTAAACAAAATTGTAATAAAATACTTAAAAAAAATCAAAGTAGAATTAATAAAAACAATAACACTAATAATAATAATAATATGCTCTTTTTTATAAAAAAAAATGATATTTTTTATCATTTTTAAAAACATTTATTTAAAAGCTATTATAATATTGTGTCCATGTTATTTATAGTAACGTTTATTTTAAAAATTATTACCGTAGATATCAAATTTATCTATGCTAACATTTTGAATAAATGTGACTAAGGAAATATTACTGAAAATGTGAAATACTATAGTGATATCAATTAAGAGGAAAGGAAAAATATGTAATGAACTTCATTCACTTATCATATGTTTGATACGAAAGTAAAGCAAGTAGGAGAGAAAAAAAATGAAAATAATATATATTGGATTGAAAAAATAACTTCAAAAGTTTACTTATTTTTTATATAATATTAATTTTTAAAAAGTATTATTAATCTTATATTGAAGAAAAGGAGAGGAGAGGGTCAATTTCAATTTACCATAATCAATAATGTCATTATAATCGATTATTCACAACATTTTCAGTTTTTTTTTTCTTTTTTTAAATAGGTGCTTTCATCCTTTCAAATCATTTTTTTTTCTTCCCCTTTCCTTTCCTCTACTAATCCTATGCCAATCAAACGTTTAGCTGGGCATGTGATTTAGGATTTACAAATAGCAATCTCTTATTGGACCCTCAAGGCCCATTCTCTAAAAATTCATTTCTTTTAACTTAAGCCCATTATAAATAATTAACTAAACGTTCCCTAATCATTCAAATAATTATTAAATCTAACTTTGCGATGTTACACCGTGACAATGACAGAAAAAAATAAAATAAAATAGGGATAGGAGCATATAAAGAACTTTCCCATATGCATGAACATAACATCACGGATACAACATTTACACACTTTTGTAACTTTCTTCTCAATAATTGGTGTGCAACATTCAAGTGTGTATTTTTAATGAAAGTTTTTCATCAACATTTACACAGTTTCCATGAATTCAAAATGAACCACTTGACCCCCCTAAATAAAATAGTTATTTTTCATGTGAACTCTAAGGTGACAACATGTTCTGGATTGATAATGATGCTAGATGATTATTCAGTGTGTCAATATTTGATGCTATTCTTTTCACTTCACAAAAATAGTGTACTTGCTCCACTTGCATTTTTTTCCCTTTTCCCATTCTAAGATGCAAGAGATATAAATTTAACAAATGAAATCACTTTGGACTTATCTTATTAGCCATCATTCAAAAGACAACTATAACTCACTAACCCAATAATTAACTATAAGCACGAGGCAAAATGCATCAAATCATTAGTGTAAGCGAACAAAAAGAAAAAAGAGTTAACTAATAACCATAGATCTGAACACATAATTCATTTATCAACAAGGGCAATAAAAGAATTTAATTAGGTACACAATGCTTTTCGATCTTAATATTATAATGATTTTTTTTTTTAAATTTGGTTTTACTATTTTAAGTATTTTTAATCTTCATTTTTTTTTTTAAGAAATATAATCTCTTTTGTCAAACTCATTAGTTATTAAATATTATCTGATATTTGTTATTTATTGGTTAGTAAGTTAATTTGGATGTTTCAATCATTATGGTATCAGGTGGAGTTTGTTATGAAATAAAGTGAATAACATAGAGAATGACGACAGATAATAGAGAAGAGAAAAAACAAGAGAGAATGAGAATGAGAGAATAGGGAGCAACTCATCTGTCTATTATTATTGATATGAAGAGTC
>Ga0214545_1012574_pt1 | contig 10956 bp, 9 predicted proteins | sample CNSS4metaG_FD_160064 | JGI IMG/M metagenome (GOLD analysis project Ga0214545, IMG submission 160064) | Root nodule microbial communities from cowpea collected in UCLA plant growth center, Los Angeles, California, USA - CNSS4 | ecosystem: Host-associated > Plants > Roots > Nodule | place: USA...
AAAACAAAAAAATAAAAAAAAAAAAAAAAAAAAAAAAAAAAAAAACTAAATGTACACTGTGAGCAGAGAACAAAATTGAAAAATTTTAATACTGTCATAAACATAAAATTTCTATACATTATTATTATTATTAACGCGAAAAAAAAAACATGTTTACATTTTACATAATTTTAAAGTATTAAAATATTACATTATTACATTAGTAAAACTTAAAGTAAAAATCAAATATCGTTTTCCATGAGAAAAAAAATTATGATATATTTATTGTATCGGACTATTTAGCAAAGATAAATATTATGTGTAAAAAGATTTAAGATTTTTTGTGTAAGTTATTTGTAAATTTAAGGCAACATTTTTTTATCACATGTTTTAAAGACGACATTTTAAAAAGTATGGTATAAATAGTCAATATTTTATGAAATGTGGTCTTTGGTAATTTTTAAACCACATCTATAAAAAAGTGTGGTCTTTATTAATTTTTAAACCACAACTACAAAAAAGTGTGGTATTTGATAAATTTTAAACCACCTCAATAAAACTGTTGTCTTTAATATATTTAAGCAACACTTTTTTATGTGTTGGCAAGTTCATTGTTGCCTAAGGCAAAAAATGGTGTAATGAAGGGAGTGTTCCTAATGAAGAAACAAATGATTCAGATCAAGATCAAGACTGATAGTCGAAGAATGCTATATTAGACTTTTACTATTTTACTTTTATGAAGAAACAAAGATATTATAATTTTCCACTAGTTTGAACATCTAAATTTTATTGTTTACCTTGAACAGACAAACTTTCTTGTTTTTATATATTATATCTAGTTATAAACAAATATCAAAATTTTAGAATTTTTGTTTATTATTTGATATGTTTCAGAAATTATGTGGATTAAAAAAGTGCAACAAATAAAATTTAAGGGGTTTAAAACACCAAGCAAAAGTCATCTATAAATAATGAATTGCAGTGTAGAAGTGAAAAAACTCCACCAGGGATTTAAAAACGTTGAAATTGATTGAAATTGAAAACCAACAAAGGTTTGAAAAACTTCCAGAAAGTAACGGAGGTTCCAAAACCGCCGGTAAGTAACGGGGGTTCCAGAACCGTCGATAAATAGCGGGGGTTCCACAACTGCCGGTAAATAACGGGGTTCCAGAATTGCCGGTAAGTATTGCTTTACCAGGGGTTGCTGAAAACCACTGATAATCTGTTAACGACGCTAGCTTTTATAGGGGAAAACTAAACCGTAGATAACGCCTTTAGTGGTGGTTAAAACCGCTGGGAATGCAAAAAATAACCTCCGTTAAAAATTATTTCTAATAATAATAATAATAATAAAAATAAAAATAATGTTAACAATAATAATGATAATAGTGATAATAATAATGATAATAATAATGATAATAATAATAATAATAATGGTAATAATAATTATAATAATAATAATAATAATAATTATTATTATTATTATTATAATAACTATATAAGATTCCTTCTTTTGTGTCCACGTTTTATAATTTAAATTTTACCCTTTGCAATATAATTACTTGTTAAATATTTTTATTCATAAATAATTATTTTCTCATCTTTTTTCATTCATATCACTTTGTTTTTAATAAATATAAATTTGTTTTGTATATTAACTTAATGACATTAGAATTTCATCAACTACTAATGTAATATTGTGCATATTTAAAAAATATGTACACACAAGCATTATAGCGATTGTGTTTACACTAGTATCTCAATTTGCACTTTCCCTCCCTCTTTTTGCAAAAAAAAAACTTTGACAAATCTAACAATATGTACAATCTACAAAAATCACCAATTTCATAATTATTTAAATGTTTTTGAAGATCATCCAAAACATTTTCTATCTTAACATTGTTTGTTTCAAACAATTGTCGAGTATGACACTTTCTATGATCTTTGGACATGTCAACTTCTTCTCTACAAACCCTAAGCCTCAATCTTAGACACACATCCAACAATGAAAAAGGAACAAGAACTGACCTAATTTTAAATGCTCCCTTCCTGTCTACCAACCTACTACAACATTATTTTAGTAAAGTCTTACTAATTTTGACGTCATCAACAATTTCTATTAACCATACAAACAGAGTACACTTGATACATGACTTTTGGTCCTTCGTTAACATCTTATTAACATGAGCCAAGTTATTGGTCCTACATGAATGTCGAAGATGACAAACATATCAAATTAAAGTCACTTTTTTACTCTCAAAATAAAATGTTATCATAAAATTAAGTAAAAAGTGTGTAAAGTATACATAATAAACTTGTTTATTCATAATAGATTGTCCAACTTCCATCTGACAAGTCCTCATTTAATGAACCTAAACTTCTTCAATTATTGAATGAAACAATCATAAAATCAATAACATTAGCCCAAACTTCTTCAATTATATTGAATGAAACAATCACAAAACTCTATGCAACAACATATAACATACACAACTTTTAGTTGTTCCACTAACTAGTGAGCTACTTTTACTTATATGGCTATTAGCCTTGACTCTTTATTACAAGTCTTAATGTTCAATGATTTCTCTAGTTGGTTCAAGGTAAGAATAATGGAATGGAATTTCAAGATAATGGTTATATTTTACATGAAAAGTTTTATGATAGAAATATAAATAGTTCCCCATTAGCAACATGCAATTAGTGCAACAATAACCACCATACAAACTTGAAATATCATCAACTAAAAAAGGAAAGCAATATTACAAGTTTCTCTGTTTTTACTACCCATAAATATTTTAGGGAGAAAAATAAGGCATTGTTTTAGTATTCAAATAAAATTCATGGAATGGATAGTCGATAATTCAACAATAGGAATAAATTATATTTATGTTAATTCAACATATTTGGTTCCTCTAGAGTGAGAAAATACACTTCAGTTAATTGTTAGCACAAATGGACTTGATGATTTAGTGCTTGAAGATTTGATGAAGAGACATGAAGTCATTGTCTTGGAACATGTTGGAACCATGCTTAAATTGATGAAGATGTGAAGATTTGGTGTTTCACGTGTTAATCAAGCCTCGTGGTTGTGTGCTATATCTGGATAGTCATGGAAGAAAGCAAGCTTGAAGATTGGAGTTCATATTGTAGACCATTTAGCATTATATAGATGTATAAGGTCTTTTTTGTGTCTTTTAATCTGTTGAATTGTTTTTCAGCATGTTAAATGATGTTTGTTAATATGTTGAATGACTTTTTAACAGATTAAAAGGTTTTTTGCAGTAGTTTTAATTATTACATATTCAATCAGTTGATTTATTTTGAAATCGACTGATTTCACTTAAGTTAAGTGAAATTAACCGATGGATTTGAAAATCAATATGTTGAATTTCATAACAGTTTAACTACAAAATTTGTTTTTTTCTTGAAAGAGAGGTAGGGACTACCATTTTGAGCACGAAAAATGTCTAGAATCAGTGGAATAGTCTCTCTTTCGTGATCATACAAATGTGCAACTGTTGAAGATTGATCTTGGATCATTCTTGGAGCTTTTTGCTTTGTATTTGAAGCTTGAAGGAAGAGGTTTGCTAGGCTAGGTTATGCCACCACTTAGGTTTGATCTTTCTCAAGCTTCTAGGTTGTGCCTGGTGGTTTTCCAAGTCTGCAAGGGTAGTTTTGTTGTGCTTGTGTTGATTCCTATGTGATTCAAGTGAAAACTGTTTTAGGATTTTAAAAGTCACCTTACTTTTTAATTAACCAATTCATCCCTCCCCCCTATGCCTTATTGGCATTTTATCCATTTCAATACTTACATTAATAACGTCTACTATTTAGAAAATGTACGATTACAATTCTTTATAAAATTAAATAAGTATACAACAAACCTTAAAATGAATTACAATCACAAAGCTTGAATTTTGCGTCGGGGATGAGAAAAGGACTCCAGAGGGTACGGATTGTGCGTTTATATTGTTTTACCACTACAACAAAAATGACTTTAGGCAACAGTGAAAAATATATGTTACCACACACAGTTTAAAACAAATTCTCAATACTTTCAAATGCGACAAAATGGGGGAAACACAAACAAACCTACTCAACCTACATCAACATTTATATTCTTTGCGAAGCAATGCATAAGAAATGAAACTATATTTGTTTATCACATAGAGTTGAACGAGAGGTAAGGAAAGGTTACCTTTTAAATGGAGTCTACAATGAGCTACAATTCAAAGGGTGTTCCTCCTCTTCTCTTAATCTCGGATATCCCTCTTCTTTTCTCATATCTCTCTTCTTTTCGGTCCCTAAAACCCAAAATGTATTTTCAGCCCCTAAAGTTCAAATGCTAAATTCAAGTTGTAATTAGGAATGACAAATAAACTAGTCCTCATGGGTATTGTCCGAACCCGTCCCAATTTTTTTTCTTTGCGTGATTTTGATCAAATGATGTATTATAACTTTCATTAGTATATGAATAAGAGATTCAGTAGAATTTAAAAAATTGAAGTAAACAAACTTTTAAAATATATTTTAATTTGAATCTTTGTTTTCCTTTTGTAATTTTTAAAAAATATTTTTAAATTTTATCAACTAGGTTTCATTAATGTTTGCAAATTTAATAAATGTTTTAATTCTCATAAAATTTTATTTGGTATTCTAATGTGAAATGTATACAATTATAATTCCTTTCTAAATATTTGATATCGAAGAAACAATCCTCCTCTTAATATTGAATATTTGATAATATTATATCATTTATCGTAATTTTTTTTATTTTATAAAAATTAATTAATTAATATTGAAAAGTAAGAAAGCGGGTACAGGTATGGGTACAAGTATATACCCATTATCCGGTGGGGATGAGAATGAGACAAAGGTTTAATACTCGTTGCGTTTGGATATGAGAATAAAGATAATTTCTTTTATGAGGATGAATATAGAATAGCAAAACTCGTCCCCACCTTATTGTCATCCCTAATTATATTTACAAAACGAAAATGATATTTGGACAAAATTTTTTGACATGATTTTGACAAATCTGACGTGGCAACTGAGTTTTAAAATTTTTGTTACAAAATGCTTTAATATGGCAACCGTTACACATGCAAGGTTGGTTTATTTGCAAATTGAAAGAGAGAAGTGAATTAGATAGAGTAAAGGCGAAAGATAGAGAGCAACAAGGAACTGGTGGAGACAGAGAGAGAGAGAGAGAGAGAGAGAGAGAAAACGAAGTGCTTCCACATTCTCGCTGGAGTAATAGGAGACAGAGAGAGAGCGAAAGACAGTAAACGTTTGGAGTAGTGCGGGCACAAAGTGAAAGAGAGAGAAAGAGAGCGAAATATAGAGAGAGTTTCAAGCAGTGGTAGAGATAGAGACGGAGAGAGAACGAGTGCTGCAAAGGAAAAAGAGAGGAACAATCATTACAGATAGCGAGAGAGTGAGAGAAGTGAAGCACTGCAGACTAGTGGTGGAAAGTTCGACGCATTGTAGCCGTGTGGGTGGGTTACCGGAGATAGCGGGTACCGAAAGTCGTCAACGACAACCATTTCATCGTGCCCACCATACCATTGAACCCTTCTGTGAGCACATTACACCTCTTACCCCCCTGCATATTCGTCGAAAGGTGTTCCTCCCTCCAAAACCCTTATTTTGTTCGAAAATGTTTTGGAACAGAGTAGCCGAAAGTTGAACAAGCTTAGGTTTGTTTTTCATGACATTGAACATAAAGGTTGTAGCATTTCATTTATTTAACTCAAAGGTTACATATTTCGGTGGTAAAGGTTATTGATGTGGGCTTAATGCATTGTTGCCTTTACATGTGGTTTTGTGTGATGCGGGTGGTTTGTTTGATATGTATGGTCGTGTAGGAGTACAAAATGGACAGCAAACATGATGGATATGTTGATTGCACTGAGGAGAAGAAGGTGTGTTAATTTGGACTAATGTATTGATCTTTCTTCAATTTTAATGAATGGTGTTTACGTGGTTGTTATGTTTTACAGATGTTATTTCGTCATTGTTGCAAAGTGAAATTTATCGGTGTTGTCAATGACAGATTAAGTGTGCAACAAAAGGAGTATATTACAGGCACTCCTTTTTTGTGGTTCACCATGTTAAATGATTCAGTCAAGATAAGTAAGAATTTTCTAAGTCATTTATGTTTTAAATGGGTTGAAAGAAGGGGCGGTTTTGATGTTGGTGGCCAAGTCACATAATTTAATCTATTAGATGTTTGTTTAGGGTTTGGTTTGAGGGTTTGGGGTGAAAGAATTGATTTAAATGAGACAATTGTGGATAGTGACAGTTGGAATATTTTTGGGGGTGAAACAGTTAATGTTAAGTTGATATATGATTATCTTTTGAAATTTGATGATGATGTTGGTGGTGTAGAAGTCTTTTGCAGGATGTACATTTTGTTAGGGATATCAGAATTCTTGTTGTCCAATAAAAAGGGTAGTGTTTTCCCAATAATTTTCCAGATAGTTGATGATATGGACAATATTGGCAAATATAATCGGGGTACATTAGTGTACGAGTACTTGGTTAGTAGCTTGTGCATTGCTTTATTTATTGAAGAATGAATCAAGTTCAAAGCATTTCCATGTTGTAAGATGTGTTTATCTGCTCCAGGTAAAGACATTATTATTTGTTATTGTCTTTAAGTTATGATGTTGATTTTGCTTAACATGACGTTATTATTTATTTGTTTTTTTTTTTTTTTTTTTTTTTTGTTTTGTAGTTATGGTCATTTGATCATTTACTTGTTTGCAACTCAAAGTGTTGGCTTTATAATTTTTTGTTGTTTTGTACAATGTGTTGTTGATGTGGTAGTGTCAGATGAAGAACTTGGTCATGATGTTGTAAAAGAAGCATTTGAAGAATTTGGCATTGCCTATACACTCATTTCCTCCTTCATCCTCCGCAGGCGTCTTCCATGATTTCTCAATCTCTTTCGCAAATATTTTATCGAAGCCAACTTTACATCCACATGCGATTTTTTGGAGCTTGGTTCCTCACTAAGTTGCAACGCTTCGCGAATCATTTTGTTTTGCTTATCTTCTTCTCTCAACCTCCCTTCCCAGAATATCTAAAACAACACCAAAACCAACAACTTAGTGTTAAAAAATAGTAAACATTGTTATAAACCATAAATTGTATGAACTTTTACTTGACTCTCTTGGAATAGCTTCTCAATGCGTCTTGACTTGAAGTGAACGTCTAGCCAGGCCAATATTCTCGGAAACATTAACTCTAATTCTGGCCCACACAAAGAAAGTCTTTCTACAGCCCAAATCTACACCAAACAACATTCTAGACTACAACATGTTAAATATAGTACAAATAAAAAATACTAATTAAATGAAGTACTGTGTACTTGCAAAACTGTTGCTGACCCACTTAGGCAAAACATCGTCTGCCTGAGTGCCAAAAATGCACGACTTAAACTTTTAACCAAATAACTATGAACTGCTTTACTTCAATTGTAATTTGACAACCCGTTTATGTCATCTAAAACACTAGAAGGAATATTACTAATAGTTTTTTGAATTCCTAAGAAAGTAAAGCACAGCAAAACAAACAAATATGTACAAACGACATACGTTATCAACTTCATCAGAGTCACTCTCAACCAAACTCTTAATGATTTCAATAACAGTTTCAACAGTTATTATTTTGTCTTTCAAAAGTCCACCACTACCCCACAAACCTTTTTATCAAAATCTACATCTAACCCAACAACCCACAATCCTAAACACATGCAAATGGCAGCACAAGTAAACAGAATAGACCGTTGTATGACACAAAACGATTTCTGAGCAGGTAACCAACGCTTCAACATCTCAAGCAAAAGAGGGTTACATATTTGTAATGGTTTTTGCATGTGCAAACACCATTTGAATGGTATATCCTCAATCCTTGCACGATGGCTATCCAAGATCAATCAATTCATCTCGACAATGCACTTTGTGTAACAAAATGTACGCAATCGAGCCTAACAATCAATGAAATTGTAAAAATTAATACTTCATTTAAATTTTGACAGACCCACAACAGAATATACAAATAACACCATGCCAATACCTTGTCACTAAATCCAAATTGACCAGCCATAACGTTTTCATATCCTACTACTGCAAAACAATTGCGTTCAATGTCATTGTTCCAAATAGCAACACAAACTAGAGGACATTTCTTACACAAAACGGAATACAAAGCATAGGACATTGTTGAACCACCATACATTCAACACCCCCTTCTGCCGAAACCCCAGAAATTACATAACAATAAACTAAATCACTACAAAATTAAAATCCAAATAACAACACACCAACACCCAAATACAAAAATAAACAAATGTGCTTTCTTCAAAATTTGCAAAGAGCCACAACTCTAGAACACACAAGAGCAAACTACAACAATGGCCACTAAAAAATGCACAAAACAGTCATGACAACACCACCAAATCAGTTTTCCAAACTTCCATCAAAAACGAAAATCTGTAAAACCAACTTTTTTGCACAAAAGATCAAAACTTTACGAAAACAAAATAAAATTCATCATCATCGAAGACGGTATGGAAATGGTTAATAGAAGCACAACAAACTTACAATGCAACACTATGGATGACGAAATTCTTGCCGTCGATGACTGAAGGTGGTTGAGTCTCCGCAAACCCACACCGAACTCTGAATGCAACAGTCTCAATGAATGATAGTCAATGGAAAAAGTGTAAGTGACCTCGATTGTCGGCGAGAACTTCAGGTAGGTAGTTGGAAGCACTTCGTTTTCTCTCTCTTTTTCCCTTCTCTCTTTCGCCCTTTCTCTCTCTAATTCACTTCTTTCGTTCATTTTGCAAATAAACCAACCCCGCACATACAACGGTTGCCATATTAAAACATTTTGTAATAAAAAAATTAAAACTCAATTGCCACGTCAGATTTGTCAAAATTGTGTCAAAAAATTTTATCCAAGTATCATTTCCGTTTACAAAAATATCTATGTGTTTCATGATGGAGGCACAAGAGAGTAAAAAAAATCATTTCTTTTGCCACATCAGCGGTATCAATTGGAAGTCAAATAACAAGGCAATTTCAAACTACCATTTTCCTACATGTAAAGTCTTTTAAAACAAATAAAGGGAGGGTAAAATAACAAGAAACATGCTAAATTCAAAAATATTTTCTAATAATAGTTGGAATCTTAATTAATTCATCTATTTCTCCTCTATCAATTTTTATTTTCATAAATCCAGAAAACACAAGACAGAGTTGGCCCCCAAAAAAATGTCATTAATACACGCACTCACATAATTCAAGCGTACAAGCAAAGGAAAAGGGACATTCACATTTCAGCATGAAATTGACACCGCTGGATTATTGATTTCAGATCCAATCAAAAGTTGGAAATGAAATGGAACTGACACATTTGTCGTAAAGGGGAATTCTTGAGAAGAATAGTAGCTGTTAATGAACCTTTCTTTCAGTAAATGTTACAGAAACAAACATCAAACTCATCACCAACATAGTATCTCATTCTTGCAAGTTACAAGGTCACAAAATTGGCACTGGGAGAATTGAAAACCTGGTATATATTCCAAATTTGGTTTCGATTTTGTTGTCATCTTTTTTTTCTTTATCCTGCTTCAGAAGATAATAATGGAGTGAAGTTTTCTTTTGTTCCACATGGGAGTTTGACAATGAAGAAATGGTCCCTTTATACCATGGGCTTTTGGAATGGAGCATATTCATATAAGGCTTTTTCTTTCTGCACCCAATGATTACTACTTATACCCCTATACCCTACACTCACAGCAAAAAGATTAAGAGACTCTCCTCCCTGTCCCTTCTACCACCATCATCAGAATAATCCTTCGTTCTCCATTGCTATTGTATTCTTTGAGTGGAGAAAGAAGAAACGAAGCTTATTTTGAAAAGTTCATTCCAGGATATATTGAAAAACTTACACTAAATATCCTGTTCCAAAATGCATCTCTGAAAAGTTTGTTTTAGAAAACTTATTTTAAAATATATCATATATATTTTAAAAATTCGTTTTGGAAATTATGTTCTCAAAAACTTATTCTAGAAAGCATTTCATATGTTTCAGCAAGTGTATTCCACAAATTATGTTATTGAAATTCCGTTCAGATCATGTTCCACAATTTCCAGAGAGCTTATCCGGAAGTCAACTTTATAAAGAATAAATAGTCATTTTACAAAAATAAGGGTGCAATTAGAAATTTTGGATGTGCAGAAAGAAAACGCCCACAGGGTATAGTTAGAAAATGGCCAGAACCGAAAACATGATATGCGTGGCCAATGGACCATAGAGATTCCCAATGAAATTGTTTGTTAAAAGTTATGACAACCAAGGAAAAAAGAAGAGTCATGACCACTAGAAGAAATAAGCTTCTAATATAAGATTAGGGAAAAATAATAAATTATAATTTAAAAGAAAATAAAATTTGTCATTAGTTTTTTTTCAAACGAAAGAAAAAATATTCAAAAATATAAATCATTTGTGATATAAATTTGGTTTAACGAATTTATTTTCTAAATATGTAGTCAATTCTTAATTGAATTCTTACACATACAAATATAATAAAATTGTTCCATATACGTTTAAAATATTATCAATTTTATCTCTATGAACATTACTTATTTAAATCATTAATTTAGTTTATATATATTTATGTAGTGCATCTTAATTATATCCCTTATATATAATGACTAAAACATAAAACGATCAAATTAGAAATGTGTTACATCTATAAAAATAGAATTAAACAATTAAACACATTATTAAAATTTAATTAAGATTGTGATAGGAACAAATGCCAAATCATTCATATTTTGCATAAGGACTGATATTTAACAAATGCCAAGTGTAAGTCTTGCATTTTTATTTTTCACTTTTTTTCTTCTTTTTTTCTTCTTCTTCTTTTATTTATGCCATCCTCTTTCTATCTTATCTCTT
>Ga0214545_1012575_pt1 | contig 10956 bp, 10 predicted proteins | sample CNSS4metaG_FD_160064 | JGI IMG/M metagenome (GOLD analysis project Ga0214545, IMG submission 160064) | Root nodule microbial communities from cowpea collected in UCLA plant growth center, Los Angeles, California, USA - CNSS4 | ecosystem: Host-associated > Plants > Roots > Nodule | place: USA...
AAGAAAAAAGAGATCAAATATATATATATATATATATATATATATATATATATATATATATATATATATATATATATAAAATAATATATATATATTTTTAAATATTATATATATATTTATAAAAAATAAAAATAAAATATATATGTATATAAGAGGTCACTTAATTATGAACATTTTAATCAATTAAAAGAAGCATTTTCTACGGGATCCCGAAACCACCAACCACCCCGACATAATTCATGATGAGCGCACCAACTTCCTAACATGATGCTGGTAGTTAAAAACCACCGACATGTTAAGATCCAAATTTGAATATGTTCCTGGTCCTGGTTAGATACCACTGTGTTCGCACTGGCACTTCAACAAAGAGGCGAATTAGTGGTATCTTTTTGTTCATTACGAATGACACACTTCGCCTGCTCCCCACCGTGTCCACTAGCGCTCCTGTCCAGAGCGAAGAGAAGGTGAAAAAGCGCCACCAAAGCAGCATGAGCAGGCTTCTATTGTTACGCAACAAAAGAGCTGGATAGCATTTTGCGACCACATGTTTGAATTTTTTGGTAAAAAGCTCGCTTGTTATACGGGATCTGACGCATCTAGCAGAGCGAAGCAGGGGACATGAAGACCCTAAGGGCTGGCCCAAGCGGTTGGGCCTAAGGGCTGGCCCTAGAAGGAGCAAAAGGAGACCCTAAGTCTGCCCTCACACTTTCGTTTCTCTTGCCCTTCAGATTTTTGCAGCCGTCAAACCCTTTCTCTCTCTCGCAACAGGAACCTCTGCTAGGGTTTGATAACAGCCCTTGGACAAGACAACTCTAAGCTCCGCTCTACTCCATGTAAGTAAATCTCGAGCTCGTACTTCTCCTTCGCTAGGCACCCTTTCTCATGTTGATCACAGTAGGGACTTTGTAGTGGTCTCATTCCTAATATGCTCCCCTTCGTTTTCAGCCCTTTGGCTCATTATTAGGACTGTGGTGCTCTCTGTGTGCGTGTCGGAACTTCCCACTAGCCCATTTCCAGGTAAGGGAAGCTTGAGCTTGTAGTTTCATGTGATTTTTGTATGCTTCTGGGTCTGAATCATATGTGTGTTGTGTGCTTATGACTGATTGGGTGAGAGTGGCGGATACATGAGTTTCTGTTGGTGTTTCGGGCTGTGTTTTCACGTGTGTGCAGTGGTTGGCACTGCCTTTCTCGCCCAGGCGAGGCTAACAGAGGCTCGCCCAGACTTTTGTGTGCAAACTGTCGCCCAGGCGACTGGCTTCCTTTTTGAGCGAGGGGTGATCTCCCCTAGGCGAGAGTGGACTCGCCTAAGTGAGAATCCGCAGAGGCCGTTGTACAAAAGCTCGAGCTCTCGCCTAGGCGAGGAGGAGCTCGCCCGAGTGAGACTGGGGCAGCTTGGTGCTAAGGGTTGAATGGCCCACTGGTATGGTTGCTTGTTATATGAATTGGGAAGTATGAAATATATGGATTACTGTTTATGCATGTTATTGGTATTATAGGGATTTTCTTATTGGTTGGTGAAACATGAACTAAGTGTGGTAGGGCGTAATTCCAGGACTCTTGTAGTGAGAGATCTTGGTGCTGCCTCATCTGTTGGACGTAATTCCATGGGCCCTCTTAAGGAGAGTTCCTGGTGGTGCCTCGACGAAAGGACGTAATTCCACGGGGGGTCGTGGTGGTGCCTTAGGGCCAGGACGTAATTCCACGAAGGCCATGTGGTGGTGCCTCCTATAAGGGTATAATTCCGCGAAGGCCTCGCGGTGACGCCTCATTTCTAGGACATAATTCCAATGCCACGTGGTGGTGCCTCATTATAAGTATCCGGATAGTCAAGTCTTGGGGTTTTTAGATGGTTTTGATAATCTATGTGTGAATGTCGGCTATTCGTGTTTGACTCTGAATTGTATGTTGACTTTTGTGATGTAGGACTTCTTTGCGCTAGCTTACCCTGTTTGTTGTTTGGTTGTCTTGTATGTGGTTCGTCTCTAATTGCGATGATCATCAATTCTGTTGATGTGAGCAGATAGTAGAGCATCTGGCAGTGGTAATGATGCTAGGAGTGATACTGCTTGATGGACCAGACGGGTATTGGGCCCATTCTGGGGCCCATCGCTGAAGATTTTATTTGCTTTATGTTCTTGTTTGTACAAGACTTGTATTGATAGTTCGCTAGTGTACTTTACTCTAGGCCGTGTGGGGCCTCCTTTATGTTTTATGGTTATGTTTGGGGTATGGAGTGCTTCGTATTCCAAATCTTCGTACCCTCTGGATATTATGTATGCGGTGTTTATTTAATGGGTTTAGCCTTTTATTTGGGACGTTACATTTATGGTATCAGAGCGGTCGTTCCTTAGGTCTGTGGACTTGGGTGCCCACTTAGCTTTCTCTGTGTCTTTCTGAGTATTCTTAGTTAATTCTTGTCTTATCGAGCCTAACCAAGTGATTTCATGTGTGGTAGTGAACTATGGCACGATATCGTAGGACTCCACAATCTTCCCAGGGCGATGTGCCGGACATCGCCAGAGCGATTGAGGCTATGGTAGCTGCTATGACGCAGCAAAGTACGACGATGATGCAACAACATGAAGCATCGATGCAGCGATAGGCGACAGCACTTGAACAGCAGCAGCTGGTGATGCAGCAGATGGAGGATGCCAGGATGGCTGCTGAGGATGCTCACAGGCAGCATATGGAGGCCCTCCGCCAGTTGGAGGAGAACAGGGTAGCTGCCCCTGCTTTTGGCCCAGAGCCACGACCCACGGTCCGGGAGTGGAGTTTGGAGGACTTTCTGAAACACCACCCGGTGAAGTTTGGAGGCAAGACCAGCCCGGACGCAACAGATCAGTGGCTGAAGGACTTGGAGAGAATATTTGATGCCAAGATGTGCCCAGAGGAGAGTAGGCTGGCATTCGCAGTGTACATGCTCACGGGTGAGGCTGAGCACTGGTGGGTCAGCATGAAGTCCATCATGGAAGAGAGGCAGGAACCAGTCACTTGGGACATCTTCAGGAGGAAGTTCCTTTCCGAGTATTTCCCCAACAGCGTCAAGTATGCTAAAGAGGTGGAGTTTCTACAGCTAACCCAGGGGAACAGGTCTGTGACTGAGTATGCAGAAAAGTTCAAGCATCTCAGCCGTTTCTACACCATGCCACTAGATGAAGAGTGGCGATGCAGGAAGTTCGAGAACGGCCTCCGTAGAGACCTTCGTTTGATGGTGGCCCCGCTATCCATCAAGGATTTTGTTGCCTTGATGGAGAAGGCAAGGGTCATGGAGAAGATGAAGGTAGAGGTGGAAACTCAGCACTCACCTCAGCAGAGAGTGGGAGGACCATCTAGGTCCAAGCATAGGCACGAGGAGAGGAGGAAGCCCTACTCTAGGCCCCATTTCCAGTCTCAAGGGTCTAGGGAGTCTTCTTCCCAGCAGAACAAGATTCAGTGCTACTAGTTTGGGGGACCGCACAAGAGGAGTGTCTCCCCCAGCTTGTAGGCTTCAAGAAATGCAACAACTGTGGCAAGGAAGGCCATTATGGGAGGGACTGCCCACCCTTGCTAGAGTAGTGACGCGACCTCCAGTACAGGCTCCTGCACAGAACCAGCAGAGGCATAGAGGCAGCAGGCCTCAGGCGACCGGCAGAGTGTACGCCATGACCGGAGCGGAGGCAGCAGGTTCAGGTAACCTCGTTATGGGCCATTGTTTGATAGCTGGAAAAGCTTGTTGTGTGTTATATGACTCTGGAGCGACACACTCATTTGTGTCAGATGCATGTGTGAAAAAGTTGAGTCTGCCAGTGTGTGAACTGTAGTGTGAACTTGTGGTGTCTACTTCGGCATCGGGTTTAGTCAAGACATCGTCCGTGTGTGCTAGGTGTCCAGTGGAGGTAGAGGGACGCAAGTATAAAGTAAATCTGATCCGCTTACCTCTACAGGAGTTAGAGGTGATCTTGGGAATGGATTGACTCTCTGCCAATCACATTCTTATAGATTGTCGAGAGAAGAAACTGTTTTTCCCCAACACAGAGGAGCCTGAGGTTTTAACATCACAGGGAGTTGAGAAAGAACTACAAGGGGGTGCACAGTGTTACATGATTTTCACACATCTTGAGGTGGAGAAAGAGGAGTGGACGCCCGTCATACTAGTCGTGCATGAATTTGAGGACGTATTCCCGGCGGAAATGCCAGGTTTACCTCCCAGTAGAGAAGTGGAATTCTCTATTGATCTGGTACCGGGAACCGGCCCGGTGTCGATGGCCCCTTATCGGATGGCGCCAGCGGAGTTGGTGGAACTCAAGAGTCAGATTGAGGAACTTTTGGAAAAACAGTTCTTACGACCTAGTACGTCACCTTGGGGAGCACCCGTGTTGTTGGTAAAGAAAAAGGATGGGAGTTCATGCCTGTGTGTAGACTACAGGCAGTTAAATAAAATGATGATCAAGAACAAGTATCCTCTCCCGAGAATAGACGACCTGATGGATCAGTTGCATGGATCATCGGTATTTTCGAAGATTGACCTGCGGTCGGGTTATCACCAAATATTGGTAAAGGTGGATGATGTGTAGAAGACGACCTTTAGGTCTTGGTACGGACACTATGAGTACGTGGTTATGCCTTTTGGGGTGACCAATGCTCCAGCGGTGTTCATGGACTACATGAACCAGATATTCAGACCGTTTCTAGATAAGTTTGTCGTGGTTTTCATAGACGACATCCTTATCTATTCCAAGACTCAAGAGGAGCATGTCGAACACCTAAGGATATTGCTTGATATTCTGAGGGAGAAACAACTGTATGCTAAATTGTCCAAGTGTGAGTTCTAGATGGATGAAGTCCAATTCTTGGGTCACGTGATATCAGCACGGGGCATTGCAGTGGATCCAGCGAAGGTTGATGCAGTGGTTAAGTGGGAAAGTCCCAAGTTAGCAACTGAGATCAGAAGTTTTGTGGGATTGGCTGGCTACTATAGGAGGTTCATAGAGGGATTCTCCAAGATAGTGGCACCTTTGACACAACTCACCCGAAAGGACCAACCTTTCACCTGGACGGATAAGTGTGAGGAAAACTTCCAAGAGCTTAAGCGTAGGTTGATGAGTCCTCCAATATTAGTAATCCCCGACGTTGGAAAACCCTTTGAGGTTTATTGTGATGCCTCCCACTTGGGGTTGGGCTGTGTGTTGATGCAAGAGAAGAAGGCAGTGGCCTATGCTTCGAGGCAACTCAAGGTGCATGAGAGAAACTACCCCACTCATGACCTAGAGTTGGCGGCCATTGTGTTTGCCTTGAAGATTTGCAGGCACTACCTCTACGGTGCTCAGTTCCGGGTATTCAGTGATCATAAGAGTCTAAAGTACCTGTTTGATCAGAAGGAGTTAAACATGAGGCAGAGAAGATGGATGGAGTTCTTGAAGGATTATGATTTTGAGCTTTTGTACCATCCCGGGAAGGCGAATGTAGTGGCAGATGCCTTGAGAAGGAAAACAGTGCATACTGCGCACCTTATGATTAAGGAGGTAGAACTGCTAGAGAAGTTCAGAGACATGAAACTGCAGGTGGAGTTGGAGTCAGGATTCATTAGATGTAGTAATCTAACCATATCTAGTGACTTCCTAAACTCGGTTAGAGAAAGACAACTGTTGGATAATGGTCTGAACAAGGTCAGAGACCAATTGGGGTCAGAAGGGGCAAAGGACTTCGCTTTGGGTAACGACGACATATTGAGATTCCAGGGTAGAGTGTGTGTGCCTGATAATGTGGAGGTGAAAAGGCTAATCCTTGAGGAGGGGCACAAGAGTCGTCTTAGCTTGCATCCGAGCATGACTAAGATGTACCGGGACCTCATGGAAAACTTCTGGTGGCAGGGTATGATGAAGGATGTGGCACAGTACGTGTCTGCCTGTCTGACCTGTTAGAAGGCAAAGGTTGAGCACCAGAGACCCGGTGGGATGATTCAGCCCCTGGAGATACCAGTGCGGAAATGGGATAGCATCTCGATGGACTTTGTAACCCATTTGCCACGCATTTTTAGAGGGCATGACACCATCTGGGTCATAGTGGACCGACTGACCAAGAGTGCACATTTCCTAGCAATGAACCTGAGAATGTCTATGGTAAAGTTGGCTCAGTTGTACATCAAGGAGATTGTGAGATTGCATGGGGTGCCTTCGAGCATTGTATCAGATAGAGATCCACGGTTCACGTCGCGGTTTTGGCAAACCTTACAGGGTGCTTTGGGAAGCAAACTCACGATGAGTTCAGCCTATCACCCTCAGACAGATGGTCAGTCTGAGAGAACGATCTAGTCACTTGAGGACTTACTACGAACATGCATACTAGATCATTTGGGTGCTTGGGATGAAGAGTTACCGTTGATTGAGTTCACTTACAATAATAGTTTCCATGCGAGCATCGGGATGGCACCTTACGAGGCTCTTTATGGGCGGAAGTGTAGGACCCCTTTGTGTTGGTATCAGGATGGGGAGGCAGTATTGGTTGGACCAGAGTTGTTGGAGCAAACCACCGAGAAGGTGAGATTAGTAAGGAATAGAATGTAGGCTTCATAAAGCAGACAAAAGGCTTATGCAGACCGTAGGAGGAGACCCTTGGAATTCGAGGCTGGAGATCACGTGTTCTTGATGGTGAGCCGAACCACTGGTGTGGGAAGGGCTCTCCGCTCAAGAAAACTTTCTCCTAAATTCCTTGGCCCTTACCAGATCTCGAGGAGGATTGGACCAGTAGCTTATGAGATAGCCCTGCCTCCTCAGTTGGCAAATTTTCACCCAGTGTTCCACGTGTCGCAATTGAGCAAGTATGTGTTTGACCCGGCCCATGTGTTGGAAGCAGAGGATATACAGATCAAGGAGGACCTCACTGTGGAAGTACCACCCATGGCCCTAGAGGATAGCAAGGTGGAGGAACGCAGAGGAAGAGTAGTCAAATTGGTTAAGGTTATCTGGGATCGGAGGCAGATTACTCTACTTGGGAGTTGGAGGAGGATATGAGGAAATCACACCCGCACCTTTTTGCTTGGTAATTTTTCTTTTTCGAGGTCGAAAAATTTTCTTGTTGGGGAGAATGTAAGGCCCGTTTTATTTCTTGTTTTTTTAAAGGGTAGTCCCAAGCAGTTGGGCCTAAGGGCTGGCCCAAGAAGGGGCAAAAGGAGACCCTAAGTCTGCCCTCACACTTTCGTTTCTCTTGCCCTTCAGATTTTCGCAACCGTCAAACCCTTTCTCTCTCTCACAACAGGAACCTCTGCTAGGGTTTGATACCAGCCCTTGGACAAGACAACTCTAAGCTCCACTCTACTCCATGTAGGTAAATCTCGAGCTTGTACTTCTCCCTCTCTAGGCACCCTTTCTCTTGTTGATCACAGTAGGGACTTTGTAGTGGTCTCATTCCTAATCTGCTCCCCTTCGTTTTCAGCCCTTTGGCTCATTATTAGGATTGTGGTGCTCTCTGTGTGCGTGTCGGAACTTCCCACTAGCCCATTTCTAGGTAAGGGAAGCTTGAGCTTATAGTTTCATGTGATTTTCGTATGCTTCTAGGTTTGAATCATATGTGTGTTGTGTGCTTATGACTGATTGGGTGAGAGTAGCGGATACATGAGTTTCTGTTGGTGTTTCGGGCTGTGTTTTTGCGTGTGTACAGTGGTGGGCACTGTCTTTCTCGCCCAGGCGAGTGTGCCTCGCCCAGGCGAGGCTAAGAGAGGCTCGCCCAGACTTTTGTGTCCAAATTTTTGCCCAGGCGACTAGCTTCCTTTTTGAGCGAGGCGTGATCTCGCCTAGGCGAGAGTGAACTTGCCTGAGCGAGAATCCGCAGAGGCCGTTGTACAAAAGCTCGAGCTCTCGCCTAGGCGAGGAGGAGCTCGCCTGAGCGAGAGGACCTCTCGCCTGAGCGAGGCCTTCTAGCCTGAGCGAGATTGGGGCAGCTTGGTGCTAAGGGTTGAATGGCCCACTGGTATGGTTGCTTGTTATATGAATTGGGAAGTATGAAATATATGGATTACTGTTTATGCATGTTATTGGTATTATAGGGATTTTCTTATTGGTTGGTGAAACATGAACTAAGTGTGGTAGGGCGTAATTCCAGGACTCTTGTAGTGAGAGATCTTGGTGGCGCCTCATTTGTTGGACGTAATTCCATGGGCCCTCTTAAGGGAAGTTCCTGGTGGTGCCTCGACGGAAGGACGTAATTCCACGGGGGGTCGTGGTGGTGCCTCAGGGCCAGGACGTAATTCCACGAAGGCCACGTGGTGGTGCCTCCTGTAAGGGTATAATTCCGCGAAGGCCTCACGGTGACGCCTCATTTCTAGGACATAATTCCACTACCACGTGGTGGTGCCTCATTATGAATATCCAGATAGTCAAGTCTTGGGGGTCTTGGATGGTTTTGGTAATCTATGTGTGAATGTCGACTATTCGTGTTTGACTCTGAATTGTATGTTGATTTTTGTGATATAGGACTTCTTTGTACTAGCTTACCCTGTTTGTTGTTTGGTTGTCTTGTGTGTGGCTCGTCTCTTAATTGCGATGATCATCAATTCTGTTGATGTGAGCAGATAGTAGAGCATCTGGCAGTGGTAATGATGCTAGGAGTGATACGGCTTGATGGACCGGACGGGTATTGGGCCCATTTTGGGCCCATCGCTGAAGATTTTATTTGCTTTATGTTCTTGTTTGTACAAGACTTGTATTGATAGTTCGCTAGTGTACTTTACTCTAAGCCGTGTTGGGCCTCCTTTATGTTTTATGGTTATGTTTGGGGTATGGAGTGCTTCGTATTCCAAATCTTCCTACCCTCTGGATATTATGTATGCGGCGTTTATTTAATGGGTTTAGCCTTTTATTTGGGACGTTACAACTTTGGTTTGAGTCCTATGTATGCTAATTGTTTGTTAATGTAATTGTTTTATTGTTTTGCATGTATGCTTGAGACTAGAGTAGTAAGATAAACTTATAGATAAGTATGAATTACTGAGAAACACAATTTGGCTTGATGGTTGTGCATGTACTTGGTAATTTGGAGGTTGTGGGTTCAAACCTTTGTTAGCGTAAAATCAAAACATTATTTTTTTTATGCCTTGGGAAAGAATTTGAGAGGATGAAGAGTTGAACGTAAGTACTATGAACCTGGACACAGACAAGAGGGTTAATGAAATTTAATTAGGCATTAAGGGTCAATCAATGGAATTGATTTTCGTTTTAATGTGGTTTAATTAGTTTTAGGGCTGGAAAAATAAGGGGAAGGAGGGAATTTCGTGGGACTGCCATCTAAGGAGTTTAGAACATTGAAGAATTGAGTGAGGAGAGTCTGAGAGAGTTGGAAGAAGGTCTCAATAGTGGAGTTCAATGTGGGAGCAAAGAAGAAGGATATTAGAGCACTTTTAGCAGGATTTCTAGGTTAGGGGTAGCTGAACTTGTTAAATTCTTTGCACTTTTGTTGTTAGATGCATGGCCTTGTTATTTCTGTGATGTATGTACACACCACAATGCTTGAATGTTTTCTTATTTTTCTTTTACAATTACTAAGGTTTTTTGTATACTGGTTACGGAAACCTACGAGTGAGAGGGGTGGGTTCTTCTTGGTTCTTTATGGATGTGTTGTATGAACCATATAGAGAGAATCTTAGGTCTGCGTGGGATTTTGTTTTCATTCTTCGTTCTTCTTTTCGACCACTTCGATGGTTTCTAGGACGTGTTTTGAATCATTGGATTCACATTGGATGGTGGATTTGATGGAGGACTCACGCTTCACGTTTGTAATGATAGAACTGGGACTATGACGGTGGACATGTGTAGTTACTGGTTCTCGTAGTGGATGGCATGTTTGAGCCAAATTCGTTTTCGCACACAAAGGTGTTGCAACAATGGTGGAGAACGTGGGTTTTGGGTCAAGGCTATATATATATATTTGGTGTAGTATTTGTTACATTGAGGGGAATCTTTTTACTGGTGTTTACGTAAATTGTGGGCATCCTAATGCAGTGAAGTTTTTATGTCTTAGTTGATCTTGTGTATTGATAGGAATTTAAAACCCTCGGGTTATTCAACGGGATGGGAGAGTTTTATGCAAGGCCATGTGAAGCATCAGATAACATATGAAATTAGGGGTTCTTTGAGATAGATATTAGAACCTTGAAACTTGATGGGACATTCATACTTTGACCATTTTCCTTACGTGAAGTTCATGCGCGTTGAGACAATGTGTTTCTAGTTTCTTGAAAAACTTTTCCATGAGTGATTGGTTGGGTGGGACCACACACCTATAAGTTTACGTTCTCTTTCCCTAACTTTGTCTAATATTGATTTTTATTTAGGTGCTACCATAATAAATGTTTTATTGTTTATAACATTTGGTGCAGCCACCAAATTCTTCCGTAACATTTGGCTTTTTGTTATTCACGTAACAATGATTAGAAGGCTTTTATTTTCAATTGTTAGGATTTGGGGTGGGGACCACACGAAAAGTATTCTTTTAATATTGAGTGGTGCGTTGAATTTTTATATTAAAAGAACGTGCTATATATACTTTGGTGGTGCAATATGTGGTGTATAATATATATTAAATATTAAAGTACTTTTTTTATAAACTTAAATGCATGGTTTGTAGTAATGATATATGAAAGTGTATATAAAGAAATATATGAATATATTTAAATATATGTTAATAGATAATATTCATATGGTGGTTTTACATAATAAATATATATATATATATATATTTTTGTTTGGTATTATAAATAATTAAAGTATAATTATTATTTATTTATATATTATAAAAGGTCACGAAATCTAAATCATCTTGAGGGGATCGCAATGGGGTATTCATAAATTTTGAAGGTTGATGTTGCTACGATTAAACACATACACGCACACACACACACACACACACACACACACACACACACACACACACACACACACACACACACACACACACATATATATATATATATATATATATATATAT
>Ga0214545_1012577_pt1 | contig 10955 bp, 4 predicted proteins | sample CNSS4metaG_FD_160064 | JGI IMG/M metagenome (GOLD analysis project Ga0214545, IMG submission 160064) | Root nodule microbial communities from cowpea collected in UCLA plant growth center, Los Angeles, California, USA - CNSS4 | ecosystem: Host-associated > Plants > Roots > Nodule | place: USA...
TATATATATATATATATATATATATTCTTTCTATTACCACACACAAACGCACAAAAAGAATTTTGTCTATATTTATTGATGAGTCCAAGATAGGAAGCAATATGCCTGTGTGAAATGAATCCATGGAGGTAGAAGGCATAAAAGCAAGGAGTAATGGAGAGGAGAAGGTTCGGTCATGTGAAATGATGAAGCTCTCAAGTGAAGTTAGAGCAACATTCAAGGAAGGAGGCTAGAGGAAGTCACAAAGGGGAAATCTAACCTAAGTTGATTCACAAAAGGAGATTAGTCTGGAGTCATCTTAACAACATAACTCTCTATAATCATGGATGGTTTTATATGACCTAAGGTGTTCTATTTATAGGAGAAAAGGAGAGCAAAATGTCTTCAAAAAATTGGAGGAAAAAGTGGTTTAGAAGATTGTATTTGGAGCCAAAAGAGTGCATGTTAGAAGTGTGACTTGCCACCTAAGCAAATCACATTCTCCTTGTCGGTAAAAACCCTAATCTTTATGCGTCTCACTCCTTCGCACAAAATAAGGCCTCAATCTTCTTGGTCCAAAACACCTTTTAGGCCCACAAGCTCATCTTGACCTAATTACATGGTCTAAAGAAAACCCTATACTACTGGGCCCATAATACATAGTCCAAAATTAAACTCTAGTCTAATATTTATAAATACAAAGTCCTAGGCTAGGTCTTCACATCATCCTTAGCCCAGATAAACTTTAACTTGGGTTTGTCATGCTTAGAGGAGATTCAATCTTCTTGTATCCTCCTAGTCATAGTTCTGGTTGAAGGTCTCTTGATTAGAGGTATGCCATCACGTGCCTTATTTTTAAAAGAATCTAATTGTATATAGTATAATGCATGTTTCAACGATATTATAAAATGTCTTACATGGTAAATAATGTTTTTTAAAATTAAAAGGTAAACAATATAGGTGTCATCTAGTTTATATAAATTGTAACTCATGATTTGAGATCCATAGATATTCCGAAAATATAATAGATTTGTAACATGAATATTATTGAGGACAAATGACAAATTATATGAGTAAGTGAAACGTATGTTCACATTGAAAACGAAAGTCGTTTTTCTTACACAATTAATTATCTGTTTTTCATACTCGAAAGCAGTGGATACTTTAGTTTAGTAAATTGAGACATTTGTCTAAGTTCAATTTGTTATAATTTATATGATATACATCATCCGTATCTAATAATATTTAAACTTGGTAAATTATTTGTAGAAAATATTTTGTCATAATCATTGATTATAAGGACACATTTTATCGCATGAAATAAATGGATTCACGACTTTAGAAGAGTCATATAGTTCACACAGTATGAACTCGTGAATCGTGATAAAAGAGAAGATTTCTCAAATTAATTTGTCTAAGTATAGTTAACCTAACTGTGATCGAAGGCAGACAAAACTGAAAATTTTGGACTCATGATTGTCGTACATGCATAACCATTTCAAGGTCTTTGTTTGTATTTTTTTCCCCAAAGAATTATTTTTCATCAGAAAATTCCTATCCAATCAAATAGAATTATTATATATTTTTAGAACATTTAATGCAGTTGGTCATTGCTTGTAGTTGAATTAGTAAGAATAAAAAAGATGAGTAGAAAAGTTTAAAGGAAAGTTGGGTAAATTTGAATTTTAAAAATAACCATATCTTTCTTTATGTGATTTATAATTATGTTGTAGCATTTTAAAATTATATTTATATAAATAATTCGCATCATATTTCTATTTTCATTTCTTCTTTTTATTTATCTGATCTCAGTTTTACTTATTTTTTCTCACCGTATTCCTTCGTTTGTATAGAAAAAGAGTTGTTATAAATATGTACCACACCTAGCTGGCCTAACTAAACACACTTCTCATCCTTTGCTGCTATAACTATACCGATAAAGAATGGGGGACTGGTGTACCACACCTAGCCGGCTTAGCCTGATTATAGCCGTAAAACTCGTCTACATAGCTTCCAAAGACGCAAATAATTACCAGGTATGAACGAGTAACAGTACCCGACCTAAGTCACTAAAGGGTAACCGGCCTAAGCTACTAACTTAGGATAATTAAGCAAGAACATGACAAATTCAGAGCACTACCAACAAGGCCCCTAAGGGCCCACGATAATCGAACTAAGGGGCCTAGCCTAAGACCCAGGACCACCTACGGTCCAAACAGGGGCCCAGTCCATGACGTGGCTAGACATAATTAATAATCTATAAATATGTATGGACCCCAGCAATTAAAGATATACATTCATTACTCCTCTAATTACGAGATTTGATTTTCTGAGAGTTATTTGCTGACTTGAGCGTCAGAGTCTCTTTCGCAGGTAACTCCTCTCGGGTCCAAACCGGTCCACACCGAGATACTCACAAATGACATATAGCAGCCGGGAGGAAGCCTATTGAGAAGATTGCGAATTGAGATAAGATAACGCTTGTGTCCGACATATCTTATTTGTTCTCCGCATGAACAAAATATAATTTATCTTTAAATTGTAAAGCAAATAAAATTCAGAATATATGCCTTAATATCTAAGCTTCGTAAGTTTCAAAATCATTTCTTCTTCTTTCTTCTAGATGTGTTGCATTACAGAGGAGGTTGCATAGATCGGCAGAGACCGACAAAAAGAGAAAGAAAGAAGAAAGAAGAAAGATATATTTTTGAAGAACTAGAGTCGATGGATAAGATTAAAATTGACATGAATAAATGAAGTGTAGTTATTAAGATTGAAAAGTAGGGTCGTTGAATGTGTGTATAGTTTTTGTTTGTGTGTACGTTGCTTTGAATTTAGTGAGATAAGATGACTTAAGAAGCAGGGAAAGAACCGACCATTAGGTATTGAAAAGCAAAGTCAAAAATAAAAATGATACGAAAAGTGATACAATAATAATACTTGAATTCTGAAACTGTATGTGTAAGTATGTCTGCTGTTTTACTTTAAGAAGCAACACGTACGTACGTAATTGGCAAGCCACAAGAATAACACATTTTTTCTTTCTTCCCAAAAAAAGATCATCATCCTAAATTCAAAATCCCCTCAATTTCTCTTCTTGGGGTCAATAATTTTTGCGAATTCATCTACTTCACAACCCTCCCACAAAAAGCAAAACCTATATTCAAACACCTCCTCATAATTAACCAATTCCAACAATCATAATATTGCTCCAAAAAGGTCCATGATTCAACTTCAAGATCAAACCTAATGCGACAATTCCTTCTCTAAACTTAATTACACCTATACTCCCAGTAATTATTATCAATACCTTTGAAAAACTTCTCCTAAGTCCTTCTAGAAAAAAAAAAGTTGTTCCTCCATAAATCGAATATTGTTCAATAACAATTTTAAAAGTAAAAATTTGACTTTTATTTGAAGAGTGAAAAATAAAGTAAAGAAAGAAAAAGAAGGCAGAAAGTAAAGTTGTTTGAATTAAAAAGGAAGAGAAATGAAAGGAAAATTTGTAATTAATCTGATCGATATAATAAAATAATTTATTTTTCTATATTATGTATTAAAAGATAATTTATTAATAAATTTTTAAAAGTAATATTTAGTATCAAAATATTATCAATGTATTATCAAGTAATATAATAAGCTAATTATTTTTATTTATTTGTAACACATAATAAAAAATATCCATTGATAATATTAGTGTCTGCGCATCTCATTGTCGTCATAGTTTCTCATATATATATATATATATATATATATATATATATATATATATATATATATATATATATATATATATATATATATATATATATATATATATATATATGTATATATATATATATATATATATATATACATATATATATATATATATATATATATTTATATATATACATATATATATATATATATTTATATATAAGCATATTTAATTATGGTTCAAAAAATATGAAAATATGTGTGATCTTGAAGCATAATACGTATGAAATAAATAAGTAGCGCGATACTTAAGGCAAAAAGATATTTTATAATAATGTCGCACAAGGTGGATCTTAAAACTCACGATGAGTCATTTTCTAGCAAAACTAAACTTAAGACGTAAGCCATCATACAACAAACCATTTTTTTTTTGTTTTATTTTCATGTGAAATATAAGCAAGTAAATTTGAGTCGTCAAATCATATTTATGTTGTCAAAATCAAAGAAAAATTGTTATAATTGACTATATTTACAAAAAGTTGGAAATGACCATTCAGTGCACCAGCCCTACAAAGGAAGGGCTGTAATAAATATAATGTCTCTTACAGAAAATAAAAAAAAAACTAAAACTTGTGCTGTTTGGATGACAAATCATTTATGACCATTATGTAGACTTCAATTTTGAGGAAATATTTAATGTACTTATATTTTCTTTTTTGAAAGGTTTATTTTCTATACATTATTAATTAATGGGACATTTGTGATATATATATATATATATATATATATATATATATATATATATATATATATTCATATCATTTATTGTTAATTAACTGTAAAAATACTTTATGTGCATATCATTTACTGTTAAAAGTTATGTTTTTCTGGTTCAATTTATTAAAAAAACTTATATACTACAGAATTATCTCTTCAGTTACTTAACACAGTTATATATACATTATTTGAACACAAAATAATGTGTTACATTGAATCAATTATAAACTAAGTAATGCACGATTTAACAAAAATATTAAAAATGAAATAAAAAAACAATAAAATAAGAAAAAGAAAACAAAAAACAAAAAATTATCACCTCTTGGACACCTTTTCTACAGGATGAAAGAAAAACATTTGAAATAGATGACTCTATTATACTACAATAGTAATAACTATATCCTTAATTCATTAAACTATCCCAAAATTGGCAAATTACATATTCATTTAATTGTCAAATATACAATTTTGAACATGAATTTGGTTGTAAAAGAACAAAATCATATTATCCAAATAACACGACAACGTTGAATGTTAACTCCAACAAGCCATATAATACAAGATTTGATGAATTGAAGTCAAATTTTACTATACAAATAGATAGGAATAGTAAATAATAAGCAAGAAAACGATAATGGATGGAAATTAATTAAGTCAATACCTAAATTTTTATAGTGATTAAAAATTAAAATGAGAGATACATGTGGATATGATTACTCTGCTTAGTATCCAGGGTCCCAAGAAGGGTAAAAGAATCTGCATGATAATGACATAGAAGCGTATCGTATCATATCTCATTCCTAAGAAAATAGAAACAAAAACACACACACACATGTGGGTGATCGAAGATTGAGGGGGTAACTCATGAACCAACCTCCATTATTTTTCCTCAATTTCGGTACCTAACATATCCTTTAGAAGTTCAATTAGGTTATATATATTAAGAGTCAACCACACAATTTATATGCTTCACGCACATACACTATATTAATCCCACGAGCTTAATTAATGTCCTATGTACTACACGGCATGTTAATTTGACCATTTTTTCCTAACCTCCAATGTTGGACTCCAACATCATGGTTTTTCAGTTTTTCATGTTTCCCAAAAGTGTGGTTGATTCGCCCTTCAGAAATCTATCTATGATCTTGAGTTCAACACATGCACTTGCATAATAATTTAACCTTTTCCTTGTTGGAAATTACATGATTTTTCTCGTATTCAACACATAAACAAAACACTTGCCCACAATTTATTGCTTGAAAGTGGAAAAATGTTTAAATTATATTTGCATGTATTGACCACTACTCGCAAGTTGCAGCTCAGCCATATTCGAAGAAGGCTACAAAAATATAAAATATTGTTAAAAAAATGTTCATTTGTTTTTATAATAAAATGTGAGTTCGATGAATTTAATGAAGTACGTGTATTGTATGAATAATAAGGGCTTTGACATTGAAGCAAGAATCCAAAGTTCATTATTTCGAAGCTGTCAACTTGTTATTTGTATAAGCTAGTTGGCTAGAATCAGTCTCTTCAAATTTCACTTCTAGTGTATCCCATAAGAAAAACAATATGCATTTTCTTCTTCGGGTGTTTTCAAATCGTTTTTTTATTCTATAGATTGTGATGTTGTTTTAAAACCTATATATTCTTTGCTTGCACTGTATAACATCTTGGAATTGTTTGCACCTTTTACTTCCATTAAGCAAAATCTACTGAGTACTTTTATAATTAAATTTCACAATCTTTTTTAAAAAAATAAAGGAAAAATAAGAAAAAGAAAGTGAGATAAAATGATAAAAAAAAAGGAATAAACATGAAGATACTTTTATAAAACTTGTGATAAACATATAAATACCACTACTCAAATTCAAATATTTATCTTTGAATAAGAAAGAAACACTACTACAAAACAAAAGTATATACATATGATAAAAGAACTCGTTTTCACACTATTCTTGGATGTTTTGAACGGATATACTAAAGCTAAATTACATGAGAAAAATGTGATAAATTATTAGACATTGAAAATGTGATTTTGGAAAAGTGGGGTTCTTTAATTTGAAACCATAAATGGTGGGCGATGAAGTATAAATTAGAATGGATAAAAAGAAGGATGATCGAGAGAAATAAATTAGAAAGAAGTGACGCAAAAAAGAGGAAGTGTATTTACGATGGGAAAAATGAAATGAAGTGAAAGAAAAGTTTATGTTGGGCGATCCCTGAGAATATATCCACAATTTGCCACGTCAAGATATCACCACCGAAAGTGACAATCTGCATATCCTATATGAATCTGCACATACCCTAAAATCAAGAGGCACTGTCTCTAAAACCATTCCCCATTCATTCCTAGTAGTTTTTCCAGCATTTAGGTTAAATTTTAGTTTTTTTTTTGTTCATTTTTATGGTTATGAAGCTTTCAATTTCATTCATTTATTTAAGAAATTAATAGCTCATTTTTATTATTGAAATGTTAGTTCTTTGATTTTGATTTACACTCTCTCAATTTTGTTTTCACTCTTAAATTTTGTCCTTCTATTTATAACGTTACTAGTTTTTTTTGTGACATATTAGGCTTTTTGTAATTCGTATCCACTTTAAGAAGAAACAAATGAAAAAGATTAAATAAGTTCATTTATCAACTTATATTAGAGTACAGATGAATTAAAAATTAGTTGTTACCTATTGGTTATAGAGAATTTTATTTTATTTTCCTTTTCTTTAAAAGTGTTTGTGAAATCCATTTATTTAAATTATTTTAAGGTAATGAGATAGCTTTAATATTTTCCGCATATATACTAGAATAATTTTTAAATTCACTAGCATAAATCCAGACACGATAGTATCACGCATGTGTGTACGCATTTTTTAAATATGTGAAATATTATATTAGTAGATGATGATATTGTAATGTTATTAAGTTAATATATAAAATAAAATTATATTTATTAAAAATAAAGTGAAATATATTATAAAAGATTAGAGAATAATATTTGATAAATAAAGAAAAAAGAGAAAAAGTAGAGATAGACGGTTTTATAAATAACGTGTAAAAGTAACGGTCAATTTTCAAAAATTTAATAAATAATTAGATTTTAAAGGATAAAATTGGTATTTTGAAAAGTGCACACAAAAGAGGAAATCCTCTTTATATATTGTTATAAATAACTTTAAAAAAACACGTTTATTATATTTAAAAATTCATCTATAACCATATATTTAAAAAGAAATGGTCAAAATGAGCTAAAAACTAATGTAAACACATGTATAACCATATATTTAAACACATGTATAACCATATATTTAAAAATTCATCTATAACCATATACTTAAACACATTGTAATTGGTATATGAATCATGAAAACTAATGTAAAAGTTTGGAATAACATGCTACACAAAAATTGATGTGCGGAGACCCAAAATTTAACAATTCCACATAAAAAATGTGAATGAAACAAGAAGTACAATAAAATTGGTATAAACAGCACCAATGACCTATTCAAAATAGTTAAAATGACCAAAGGAGCCTAAGGAATAACTCAAAACTGAAATCTTACTTAAAACTCAAAATTTCACTACCTAAAACCTCTAAAAACACCCTAAAGCTACGCTAAAACTAAGTTTATGCTAAAGTATGGGTAGAACTACCACTAAAATACCTCGACAAGCTTAAAATGACATAATAAAACTTAATCCTAAGTCACAAACTATCTCCTAAATGATTTATCAAAAATCACGACCTAAAACTAAGACTAGTCTACAAAATTGACCCTTTTGTGTATGCATGTACTAAGCTAACCTATGGAAGTTTAATCTAACTATCCTAACATGTTTCTAATGGCAAAATATGAATAGAAAACATCTCACACTGCTAAAACTGACTACAACTCAAAATCTAACTACCTAAGACCTAAAACTACCACTAAACTATGCTAAAACTCCAACAATTTAGAAATTAAGTAAACTAGTGCACATAACTCTTATAGAACTACTTGGAGAAGTTCCAATTATCCAAAGAAAGGTTGAGAATAGATCATAACTCAGAATTAACATGCTAATTCGAATTTGCCTAGTAAAAACCCTAAAATGAACTAGAAATGGTCAAAATGAGCTAAGACATCCCAAATAAGGAAATATGAAGCAATGGAACAAACACATTGTAATTGGTATATGAATGATGAAAACTAGCGTAAAATTCTGGAATAACATGCTGCACGAAAATTGATGTGTAAAGACCTAAAATTTAACAATTCCATATAAAAATGTGCATAAAACAAGCAGTACAATAAAATTGGTATAAAAAGCACCAAGGACCTATTCAACAAAGTTAAAATGACCAAAGGAGCCTAAGAAACAACTCAAAACTGAAATACTACCTAAAACTCAAAATTTCACTACCTAAAACCTCTAAAAACACCCTAAAGCTATGCTAAAACTAAGTTTATGCTACCACTAAAATACCTAGACAAGGTCTTAAGAAAACTTAATCCTAAGTCACAAACTATCTCCTAAATTATTTACCAAAAATCACTACCTAAAACCAAGACTAGTTTACAAAATTGACCATTTTGTGTATGCATGTACTAAGCTAACCTATGGAAGTTTAATATAACTATGCTAACATGTTTCTAATGGCAAAATATTAATAGAAAACAACTCACACTGCTAAAATTGACTACAACTCAAAATCTAGCTATCTAAGACCTAAAACTACCACTAAACTATTATAAAACTCCAACAATTTAGAAATTAAGTAAAGTAGTGCACATAACTCTTATATAACTACTTGGACAACTTCCAATTAACAAAAGAAAGGTTGACAACAGATCACAACACAGAATTAACAAGCTAATGCGAATTTGCCTAGTAAAAACCTAACAAATGAACTAGAAATTGGTCAAAATGAGCTAAGACTACCAAATTGGCAAAGGAAATGTTAAGCAATGATGCAAAAACAATTTAATTGGTATAAGAATGATGAAAACTAAGCTAAAAGTTAGGAATAACATGGAAAACGAAAATTGATATATGGATGCTAACTTGTGTGACTTAGTTTATACATAACTAGTCTAGTTAAAGAACTTCGTTTATGTTTTTTTCATTGAATTAGAGTGACTAACTCGTGTGGCATATTTTGATGCAGAAATAGTGAACCAAGGGCAAAAAAGGTTACAAAAACAATGGCAAAAGATGCACTAAATTGGCTAAAAATTTGGTAAGTTGACCATGAGTTGACTTTTATAATATTCAGTCTTAAAGCTTGTACTAGCTATTGGAGACTCAAAGAGGCATTAAATTGAACTTGTGTTGAGGTAGAGAAACAACACAGATGGTGGGAAGTGAAATCAATGAACTAGATTTTAGGTTTTGAGTGTGATATGCACATTTAAGGTTTTCTAGACTACCTAGAATTAGGATTTTTATTCTCCACTAGTTCTTTAGGAAAATTCACTATTTTAGTAACTCATTAGCATTATATTAATCATGTCTAGATGTTAGAATCATGCATTTGCACACTGCTACACGTTTTGACCCTTGATCATACAAGTATATGCATAATTGGCTTACTTTTCTTACTTGAAAGTGGGGTTTGGATAGTGATTTCGTGAAACTATGATTGTTGGAGGGTCCTCACTGTTTATTTTACCTATTACATCATGAAACGTGTTCAAAGCATTTACAACACTTGAAACTCATTTTTTGTCTTCATATGCATTTTAGGCACTCTTTACAAGCCATTTTGCACTCACTTTACTTGTTTCATCTTTGATTTTGCTTTTCTATGAATTTGTATGATTCTTTGCAATTTAGTATGTTGGTTTAGTGTATAGGATATCCTTGAATCATCTATGATTCAATTTCATGCATTTTGGAAGTTTTTACCCATTAACTAGTTTTTATGTTCATATGTTTCTATATAATTAGGTATTTTCGACTTCCTTAATATTCTGTACAAACACTTGTGTTTACACTCAATATGCATCATACTTTACATTTTCAAATGGTTAAACTATGGATGGAAGCTTCACATTTATTCAAAACACAAAATCTGCACCAAATTTCTTATGCTGTAAAAAATGTGCACAAAATCTGCACTAGTTTTTTGAATGTGCTGCCAAGTTTGGTTCAACACATGATTTTGAGAAATTGGAGCTATAACACTGCATTTCATCAAACAGTTTTTTATATTTCATTAGTTTACTACAACTCTATTTTTAGCTTATTATGAAATGCATTCTAGGTTTGATTGGGTGAAATTTTGCACTTCTTTTTAATTGAAGTGGTTATCCTAGTTTTCAGCATTCTTTTATCAATTTGACTTTGTGATGAGTGCGTATTTTTGCCCTCATTCAGTGTTTAATACTAGGTATTTAATTGAATTTATGTGCTTAAAGAGTGATTTAATTGATAATTATGATAATTAGGTTGTTTGAGCTTGTGCGATAAAAATGTCTTAAAAAGTGATTTTTAGCTGCATAAATTATTTTTGGAT
>Ga0214545_1012579_pt1 | contig 10951 bp, 9 predicted proteins | sample CNSS4metaG_FD_160064 | JGI IMG/M metagenome (GOLD analysis project Ga0214545, IMG submission 160064) | Root nodule microbial communities from cowpea collected in UCLA plant growth center, Los Angeles, California, USA - CNSS4 | ecosystem: Host-associated > Plants > Roots > Nodule | place: USA...
TATATATATATATATATATATACTTTTGGTAGGCTATTCTCACTCTCTTTCCCAATATTATGAATACATGATTTTTCTTATAACGTAATTCCGAAGGAAAAATATAAATTTATGATAGATATTGTTTTCTATTAAATTAATAACTTATTTTAATGTCGATAAATTAGATCATTTTAATGAAAGTCTTCCTTCATTCCAACCAAGCTAGCAAGAAACCTGATAAAGAGCTAATATTCATCATTCATATTTGTAGTATAAAGGCACATTAAGCTCAAATGTACTTGTTCACACCACCGATACATCCAAATTAAGCTCAAATGTACTCGTTGACACCACCAAAATGCATCCAAATCTGCATGACCTCGGTTAACGATAAAATCAGTCACTGTTATGAATATTTTTATTTGGTATGAAAAATCAAAGAAGATGATGTCTTAATAAAATTATGGTCGTTAAAGTGGGTCAGATCGGTGAGTTAATTTCGTTCACCAAAGAGTTAGATTAGATTAATTTTTTTTTATAAATTTAGGACAGATTAACTTTTTACCTGATCCACCAAGAATTCAGCTCACTCATATTGAATCCGTGATATGTCAGGTTGGTTCATCAAACTACTCACAGATAACGGGTCACACAATTTTTTTCACACAATTTTTTTATATTTGGGTTGGGTTGGATATTTCTTTTAGCCAATATATTAGTTGACATATACAAACCTAATATTTTTGTAATTTTGATTTGTATTTGTGATTGAACATTATTTTAGATTATATTGAAGTTGATTTATATTTTAATTATAGTTATAATTTATTTATTTTTTGACTGAATTTTTTTTTTTTAATTAAGTGAACCAGTGAGTTAATCCGTTTAACTCACTAACTCGAACCGGGTTAAATTTTTGTTTGACTCGTTTAATGAGTGAGTTGGGTTGAATTGATTTACTAAGTGAGCAATCTATGGTGAATAGATGGAACGGAGTGACCGTGTTGACAGTTCTAAATAAAATAACATTTAATAAATTAAAATTATAGTTCTTTTTAAAAGACAAGCTAACCCCAAAACCTACTTTGGTCCGACGAATTGAACAGATGAAGTAAAATAATTTGGGTTTATCTCAAATCACGTTTTATAAATTTCAACCATACTCTATTTATGTCAATATGCATTAAAAATTTTACAAAATCAGACGGTATTATACGACTGTGAAGATGTAGATTTTTTTTTTTTTTTTGTGAAAACAAGATTTTATTTTTCTTCTGACCAAGATGACGTGGAAGATTATCCCATAGCTTGGACAAAAATGTTTGATACACCAGCCAATGGCAAAGTGCAAATGAGGAGGATTCTATTTTCTTACGACTTTTGTTTATAAGTTTGATAATTTGGATGCAGATACTTTATTATCTCTATCATGCAGGCTCTGCAGGTGTATTGAGGTGTGTTTTTTACCTGGTAGGCTGCTACAATGGAAACGGATTTATTAAAACAAAAAAATATTTTAGATTATTCAAAGTTCGCATTGTGCTTCTTTTCCGTGTACTTTCTCACTTCCAACCAAAACGTCACCGCTTCACACGATCTCCTTTGCCTTTGTTCAACGTCTCCGACACCTATCCCTTAACGGAATCCCTTTTTATGAGAAAAACCTCGTCTTCCTCTCCATACCGTTTTGCCTTTCTCTTCATTGAAATTCCTCTTTGCGTTTTTAGCATTTCTTTCTTAATATATTCATTACTTTTAATATTCTTTTTCAAATTTCAAATAACATCGTCTAAACCGACGATATGCTTAATATTTAAAAAAAAATTGAACGTTGGATATATATATATATAATATAAAATATTTAACATCATTTTTACACCCAGAACAAAACGCATTCAAACTTCAAAAGCTCTTTCACTCATTATTCAAAGCAAACAAAAAAGCGCGTCTGACAGCTCAAGCTGTGATTAGCCATTTGTTTAGACCCGTAACCTACCATCTACCAAAACCTTGAACTTGGATTTCGAATTTTGACATAACTTTTTACTTTTAAGGAAAAACCTTGTATTGGAATATCGCTGGCTTCAATTTTCGTCAATTCTCTGTAGCAATAAATGATAAATTAAGGTTCACAAATAACCTTATTACTGATGTTAATTAATCGTAGGGTTTTAGTCGAATAAGAGATTTATCATAGAAGTTTGTTGCTGTAGCCAGCACATGAATGAACCACGTTGTCCTCGTCCCAATGTGACGCACGGTTCGGTGGCAATGTCACCGCTGAACCTGTCAATACATGTTGATGGTCACCGCGAGATCTACAAACAACCATGTATTATCCGAAAGATGTCGTTTACAATTGGACACTGTGGTGGATGGTTCATTTATAATGCCTCACGGTGTGTGAGAGAGACACTTGACGCAAACTACCAAAACTCTACTAGGAGAGAAGAATCTCTTCATGCTCCAACAATAAACAACATGGTGCATGCAATATTCTACTGTTTGCCGCCTATTTTTTTTCTTTCTTTAATTATTGCACTTTGTCCGCTTTCATCACAAAACATCATCACATGTAAACTACGTTTTCTTTCCCATACTAACCCAACAATACACTTTAATCCCCCATCATTTTTCCTCTTCATTTTCTTTTATGGAATAATCCATCACTAACACTTCCTTGACGTCTTCCACTCCTATTTACTATATTTATATCTTTAATAATGAAATAAAATTATCTAAAGAAATGCAACTATGATATGTATGCATTGTTTACACTCAAACCTAAAATTGTTACTAAGATTAAATACAAAAAAATCTAAAACCAATGGTGTAACAATTGTTTGTGCGTGCTTAATCTTTGATAAATCATGTACAACAGGCTTTTTCAGCAGTGTCGTAAATAAATAAATAAAAACATGAAAAAGTGGTAATACGAATATAACTATCTGACTAATTAAGCAAAGTTGAATGATAAAAAAAAATGAGGGTGGTTGGGGGATTAAAAAGACATGGTCCAGGATTTCTTATTATTTATTACTCCTTTCCATCATTCATCCCGCATCAATACCTTTCTCTTCCTCGTGCCCAATGGCGTGCACTCCTTTAGCAAAGAATGAAACAAATTAAACATTCATATATATGAGTTAAAATTAATTTGAACAGTTAACTTTTATATAATTTTGATCTTTTTTTTTTCTATAAAACTAGGATATGTACGCTGATTTTGATTTATGTGAAAAATTCAATTCATTTTTTCTTTGTAGCTTCCTTTTTACAGATCTTGAAAGGCTTTATATGTTTGTTCTAAATAATGTAGAGTGGGAGAAAGATACATGAGCAAAGATATTAAATAAACAAACTAAACGAAGTGGGAGAAAAGAGAAAGATATGCCTTAAAGTGTCTATAGGGATAATAATTTTAAGTTACCTTTGGTACGGATTTTTCTTAAAAAGTTATTTTAAATTTAGAGCTCAAAATGGAGCTTTAAAATACAAAAGAAGGGGCTATTGGTTCGTATTTGGTTTTTTAGCTTAAAAATTATTTAAAAGTTGTTTTGATCATTTTTTTTAAAAAAAGGTAGTTTCATTTATAACTAGTAATCTCGTTTATTTGAAAAGTATATTTTAAATAATCATACTGTACGAGCTACTCAAAATAAAAGCATTTTAAGAATATTTTCAAATGAGATATTTTAAGACTAAAAAATTGAATTATTTTTTGGTTAATAAAGTTTTATATAAATGATCAGAAAGATATAATATAAAAAACCATTCTGGTTCATAAAATTTAATATTTTTTAAGTTATTAAATATAAAAGATATTTCTCCCTATCTATCTAACAAAATTAGTTTGATGTTAAAAAAAATACCATATTAAATTATTGTAAACCGACAGAATGTAACATTAGTATTACCTCTTGTGTATCCAACTTAGACACCAACTCTAAAACCACCTTTGTGTCTGAAGAAAAAAACAACAAAAATTCAAAAAGCGACAAAACGTAATACTCATGATTGCAAACCTGTCCTCTGTTAAAAAGTCAACAGAAATATGTGTAAAACTAAAACAAGTTGAAAACTAAAGGTTTTGATTAGTATAAACGAGTATTTGTCTTCTCTCTTTGACAGCTTTCGTACATATATGTTTGGCATAATATATATTCAATCAGAGAGGAAAGAAATTAATAAATAAATCTAAACACAACATTTTAACGCAAAACATTATTTAAATGTATTTATCTAAAAGTGAATATTTAAGTGAAAAAGTTATTTGATTAAATTTAATATATATTCGTTTCTGAAAAGGACAGAAATATTGTTTAATAAATAAAACGCAAAACATTGATTACTTTCAAAATAGCATTTGACTAAGTTTATAAGAATACCTCAACACCATCATTTGATCAAAAAGGATCTCAGCAACACCAAATACCATTTCTAACACAGCACCTATAAAATGATTAAAAAATAAAAAGGAAATCCTTTTACAAATAAGAGACAACAGTGTAAAGGTTTGAATTTAATTCAGATTTACTTCTTTACCCAAAAAAGAGCTATAAATTTTAAATATTTTGTATGAATGTAATGATTTCAAAAAAATATACGATTTTGTAGGTTGGTTTAAAAAGATTCGTAAACTATTAAATCATAAAGTTTGAAAGAATTTTATACACCTACAAGAGCTTGAAAGATTCTATGATTAAAACGATTATTAATACACTTGTAAAAATTGAATTGTATTTTAATTGAATTCATAATTAACCGATCAAATTAGTTATGACTTGTAAAACTAAGGAAAATAGTGGACATATTCAATGTATTGACTAAAATGCACATATATTATTCTATTGTTTTTTTTGTTAAGATTTGCATTTGCTAATTGATTTTATATTTCATGGTTGAAATATGATGTATTACATTTTATTTGCTTTCATATATTACATTTTTTAGTATATGTTGTAAATCTTTAAGTGAAGTTTTAATTTTATAAATATAAGTATAATATTTTATTCTTTTAATATAACTGCTTCTCATATTATAATTCTAAATACTTAATAGTTAAAATGATGATATTTTATTGAAATTGATTTAACTCTGGTTGAAACTTTAAACTCGTGTTTTTATCGGTTTCGATTATTAAAAAGAAATATTTCAAAAACCTAATAAGATAAATAATAGCATCACTAAAAGCCAAGTATGGAAAAAAAAGTTCTTACGAATTGGAAAATCATATTCAATAACAAGAATAAAAAAAAAATTGACACAAAATTCATTAAACTTCTTATAAATAAAATAATTCCACAAACCACGATATGTTTTTGAATATAAGATTATTCATTAAAATTTTACCAATAATATAATCTACTAAAAAGCATATAATTTAAATAAGAGATAGTTTGTTTTAGTATGTTAGCATCTCAATTTAACACCACCAAATTTTATTTTATTTTAAATAATTCTTGAATTTTTAAATATCGTAGATTTTTTTTAATGTTTAAATATTTGGATTGAATATGACGTTATTTATTTATAAAAAAAGATTCGTTAAAATATGCTGAAATCAGATAAATATATTCCTTGAATACAGGTTAATAATATTATTTTATTTCATATTGATATAATCATTTTTAACACAACGAGTGATGTAAAATAAATTAAAATGTGATAAATCTTCAGTGGATTTCATATGTTTTTTTTTAAATTTTAATTTTGTTTTATAAATTTTAATATTCTAAATTTAATTTTTAATAAATTATTTTTATTTGTTAAATATTTAAAACTTTTATATTTCGAATTTAATCATATAAACTTTTTATTAATTGAATAACAATGTTTAATAACGATATTTGTTATAAAAAAAAATAAAAAGTTACATCACTTTGTTTAACCCATAAAAACAAACAAACAAGCGAGATCTCTTAATAAATGCAACCATATCATCCCGTAAATGGAATAATAAAACAGTAAGAACTCCATTAAAAACATAAAAAAGTTAGTGACAGTAATTTAATAAGGTACAAAAGCCTACGGGAGAAATTACATAGAAAATAGAAGAAGCAATAACTGTGACAACAAAGAGAAGAGGCACGTGTTACTTTTTTCCGTGAAACCCTGTCGGTTGCTCTTAGCAGACTGTATAATCCATGGGACACGTGTCACTCTAGAAATAAACCCATTCCCCATCCCTACATACCTTCGTCATCATCATCACCATCATAATAGAACCAAGCTTTTAAACCCAACCACACTTTCCACCCTCACACTCCTCCACGCAACCCCACTTTTCCGGTCTTAATTCGCCGGAATTCCCGTTCTCCACTGTTCTCTCACTCTATCTCATGCTTCCCAAATCAATTCATCCCTCACTGGAACCTCAACCCAAAACACTTCATACAAAACCCACCCTCACTTCTTCCATCACCTCCCTCCTCAAACCCCTTTTCTCCCCCCAAATCCCTCGTTCATGGATATTCTTCACTGTCCTCTTCATCCAGATCCTCCTCCTCTGCAACCTCCGCATCTTCTCCTCCTCAATCCCCTCTCCTCTCCCCGCCCCCATCGTCCACCACTCTTCCCATGCCCTAGACCAATGCGGCTCCGGCAAGGTCTTCGTCTACGACCTCCCCCAAACATTCAACTACGAAATCCTCCAGAATTGCGACAACCTCAACCCCTGGGGCTCCCGCTGCAACTCCCTCTCTAACAACGGATTCGGCCTGAACGCCGCCGCGCTGGCCGGAATCGTTCCTGAGGATCTCCTCCCGGCGTGGCACTGGACCGACCAGTTCGTCACTGAAGTCATCTTCCACAACAGATTATTAAATCACAGGTGCAGGGTTAAGGAGCCGGAATCCGCTACGGCATTCTACATACCGTTCTACGCTGGACTGGCGGTTGGGAAGTACCTGTGGCTCAACTCCACAGCTGATGAACGCGATCGCCACTGCGACATGATGCTGCGCTGGGTCATGGACCAACCATATTTTAAAAGATCAAACGGTTGGGATCATTTTATTACCATGGGGCGCATCACATGGGATTTTCGCCGCTCTACGGACCACGATTGGGGTTCTAGCTGCATCTACAAGCCTGGGATAAGAAACGTCACGCGCCTTCTCATAGAGCGCAATCCTTGGGACTATTTCGACGTCGGCGTTCCCTACCCCACCGGATTCCATCCGCGCTCTAAATCCGACGTCACGCGCTGGCAGAACTTTGTCCAGGAGCGCCAACGCAACGCGCTCTTCTGCTTCGCCGGCGCCCCTCGACGCGCGTTCCGCCAAGACTTCCGCGGGATTCTGCTGAGCCAATGCCGCGACGCGGGCGAGTCGTGCCGCACCGTGAACTGCACTGGGACGCGGTGCTCCAACGGCACGTCGGCGATTCTCGAAACGTTTCTGGACTCTGAATTCTGCTTACAGCCGAGAGGGGACAGCTTCACACGCAGGTCCATTTTCGACTGCATGGTGGCCGGTTCGATTCCGGTTTTCTTCTGGCGGCGAAGCGCGTACCTGCAGTACGAGTTGTTCTTGCCGAATGAACCGGGAAGTTACTCGGTTTACATAGACCGGAACGCAGTAAAGAATGGAACCGTAACCGTGAAAAACGTGCTGGAGAAGTTCAGCAGGGAGGAAGTGCGGCAAATGAGGGAGAAAGTGATTGAGTACATTCCGAGGTTGATTTACGCCAACACGAAAGATGGATTAGAGGATATGAAGGACGCGTTCGATGTTGCCATCGAAGGTGTGCTCAAAAGGTTCAAGGAACAGGAACAACCGGAGTTTCAGAAGTGGAAATAGCGGCAAAACAATACTTCCTTCCTTAGATTTAGAAAAACTATAAATAAATAAAAAATACTGTATGTTTGATTCAGGTGAATTCGGTAGATTAGAGTTATATTTTTTTATAGATGCACACTGCGATGTACTATATTGATATTGCTTTACTCGATGAATTATGTATTTATACGAAGGAAATATATTTACATCTGGAGTTTCGACATGATGGTTGCTAATCCGTACCATATGCTGTTATGTAATTCTCGCAGAACGATCAAATGAAATGCTGCACTGCTTGTTACTGATTCAGGATTGGTGATCATGCTGAAAAATATTACTCTGACCTGGGCCTGCTGCTTCAGGTTTTCTTCTGTTTTTCTGGAGTAATCATGAGGTGGAGGAAACTGACACGATATCGCAGAAAAAAAAAACATTATTAAAACAACTTCGTGGTCTCCATGGATGTATTATTATCTACGTCTCTGTGATTTTTGTGAGCAAGAACATACATGTGCTTGACAATAATAGTAAACTCACCACTCATAAACTTCTGTCTGCTGCGTGCTTTCTGTAAATCATTTAGTATCATCGATTGCAATGATTTTTGTGAGCAAAGAACACTGCATGTGTACATGCGGAACAGTGCACGAACAAGAACAATTTGCGCAGTTGCATCAATTTCACCATGTACAGATGAGCAAATCGTACAAAGAGCTCCAAGGGAAAAAATATGTACATCCGTCGGCCACTCAGTTGATAAGTGCTGGTGTGCTGTGTTGTGTGTGAGTTGAGAGAAACCCACTCATGTTTCCCCCTTTTAACCATTTTACTGTTGTAGTTTGCTTTGATCGTATAGAAGGGATGGATACGGCAACAAATTAGCCACAAAACGTTAAATTTGTACCCTCTTCCGATGCAAAAGTTATTACAAAATTGGGGACAATATTTAATTTCTGCAATGGCCCTGTGGGCCTTCAAAGGGACAACTGAGCATAGAGATGGGTGGACGTGGAAAACTGCTACTTAAGGTGTATGAATAAAGCACTTTTAATGTGAAAAAAAAAAAAAGAATAATGCACAGTTAAATGTTGTACAGGACTCATTTGTTGAAGACCTTTGGGATTTCTAAAGTTCAAAAAAATCAATCAAAAGGAATTTCCAAATTTTTTTCTATTATTTCCGTGTTACCCTTTTAGGACAATGGCGTCGTTACACTGAAAAAAAATAAAAAAACATGGCACATTCAAGCGAAAGCTAAGCAATCGCCGCTTTGAAAGCGACATGTCCTTATTACTGTTTCACTATTTTCCTCCAAACAGACATGGGCTAAGTTTATACTGTCATGATTTCGTTTTCCAGCGAATTAATAGATGATTAAGTCTAATATGAGATTAGTCTTTCCTAATGTAATAAAGGTTTAAATTTCGTAAGATGTGTTTATGTCTAGTGATAAACTCAAATGGATGAAACCTAGGCCCAGCCCAATCCAAAAACACGCTAGCCACGCCCCATGATCTCTCATCACACATTTCAGTAAGTTTCTTTTCCCTAACTCCGTTCTATTTGTTTACTTCATCTTCTTCTCTATGCACGCACGGACACCACGAACCACGACACCAGACGAGCTTCTTCTTCTTCGCCACCATCACGCACACGACTGTGACGGTTATGTCCCCAGACGCGACACGCATATATAGTCTACTTTTCGTAAACCCTAGGTGCGCCGGGGACTATTTTTAACATTTGCCCTTATCTTTTTTTCGAAACTGCATCGATTATTTCGTTTACATCCATTTCCTTATTCCGTAGAACGAATTACTTTTTTTAAAATTGGACCTACCCTGATTTCCTTCGTTATCTGTACTGTAGATTTGTTATGAAGTAATTGTTACAGTTGCAATGCTGATGATTATTAGAATTGGAATTTATGCATTCTTACGAACGTTTTATGAATGATCTTGGTTTCCTTCGAGTACACTTTGGAAAAGAGGAGTTATAGCGCATGGACTTCCCGTTCGATGCGTAATGGTTATTGAAAGTCCATTAAAAATATATAAAGGTGGAAACTCATTATATATAATGGTGAAAATTGAATAAATGACACTGAACCCATAGCTGCTTTAGAGTAAGGGATCATATATTAAAGAAAGAATTAGTCATGCAATGCAATGATTACCTACAAGAAACATCTCATAGTTGAATTCATGATTCGTGTCTTCTGATGCTGATTGTTGCTTCTATTGTATTTGGATTTCTCATGGAAAGGAAAGTAATCTAAATTTGTGAATTTCGTATAAATTATACTGTTTAAAGAAGTGTAATAAGTGATTTAACCTGTGTGATTTGAAAGAAATTGTTTAATTTTGAACTTATCTTGTGTTACAAGTTAACCAAATGCTACGTGTTTATTTCCATTTTTTCTGAATTGAATTTGCTAAAACGACCTTGTTATTTTTTTCATTTTTTAAAACTGATGGGCAGGACTATAAGCTATTATGAAGCATTTGTGCAACGCAGCCTGTGCGGATCTTACAGGTACACACATTCTCACTTCTACAACTCATACTATATAACTAGCAAGGAAAATTGTCTTACAAATTTGAAATGATAATATCAAGCTTCTATGGAATTGATTAGTTTAGTCATGATAGATGTTTCAATCGAGGAGATTTTAGAATCCGATAAAAAAATGATGATAGAGTTCTACTTTTGAAACTTATTTTTCAATGATGACCTAGATGAATAAATTAGAAAACATTTTTATACGGGGTTCGTGAACATAAATTAGATACAAATCACTTAATCATAGTGTCCCAGATGGAAAACCATCTCCTTGATGATATGTTATACCAAGAAGATGTACAGTTGCGCTTCTATCGATTTAATTATATTGTATTATTTTAAAAATCTGACTAACTTTGAACCTTTGAAAATAGTTAAATGAAGTTGAAAAACACTCACATATTATGGAAAAAAGTAAACTATTTAGCCTGAATTAATCCAATAAAAGTAAACAAACATACATAAATGTAAAAATAAAGTTATCCGTCTTAAGAAAGAAACACTCGAGCAAAGTTCTAAAATTAAGTTATAAATCCGTATATATATATATATATATATATATATATATATATATATATATATATATATATATATATATATATATATATATATATATTTCATTTTAT
>Ga0214545_1012580_pt1 | contig 10950 bp, 4 predicted proteins | sample CNSS4metaG_FD_160064 | JGI IMG/M metagenome (GOLD analysis project Ga0214545, IMG submission 160064) | Root nodule microbial communities from cowpea collected in UCLA plant growth center, Los Angeles, California, USA - CNSS4 | ecosystem: Host-associated > Plants > Roots > Nodule | place: USA...
TGTGAAAGGAACCTTCACATCTAGATAGCTTGCTATCTTAATGTCCAGTGGGGATTTCACTTTGCTTTCTTAATCAACTCACACCATATTCAATAATCTTAAAAAGGAACAAGATAATCCTTCATCATGTGAAGATAATATATTTTTTGTGATCTTGGATCACCCTTTTTGTTTGCTAGATGAAGATGATTGTTTGTCGACGTGGGAAAGATTGAAGCATTCTTCCTTCTAACTTGCTAATTTGAACACTACTAGTTTTTGTTTCTGAAGCTTTAATTGGCTCATAATTTTTTCTACAACATATTTGCACTATGCACATAGTCTCTTACTCTTCTTCTCCTCCTCAATGATTTTATGTTAGAAAATGATTACTCAAATAATACTATTAATAATAAAAATATGAAATAACATAATAATAATTATTAGAACAATAATAATACTAACATGTATATGAATCAAAGAATATTAATAAGAGACTTGATAATTCTTATAACAATAATAAATAATAGATAAAAGGTAAGGAGTAGAAATAACCTAGGTCAAGGCACGCATAGTGTTATCCTTAGAGAGAAAACACCCCTACTGCACAGAGCTCAACGAATACACAATCATATGTGTTTCAAATCATACACGTTTCTCTCCCAAGATACAACAACCTGTCAGATCGATCGAGTGCAGCGAAGGATCTCCGAACCTTATGAACACCACTGCTTTAAGAGATAGTATATAGAAGAAAAGAAGAACACTCTTAAGAAAACTCTAGTATTTTGTTGTATTTTTTCCCATGCACTTAGGTGGTATTTATAGGTAGAAAAGGGAGACAAAGGAGTAAATTCTAATAAGAATATAACAGTTAACCATAAAAAACATTAACCCATAAATTAAAGGTCTATAAACACATGAGTAACATTAAGTTTTTTATTTTAATTATATTAAAATATTTCCAACAATCCCCCCCACATAATTTAAAAAATAAAATAAAACAAAATATATTATCTTTTAAAACAAAATATTGTAGTTCAGCGTAAGGAACCTTCCGGGTCTGACCCTTACACTTAGTGCTTATAAACTTTCACCCAAGAAAATGTAGAGACTTAATTGTCTTGAGCTATATCCCCTGTGACCGCACATATAATATCGGTGTTAATTATAGGTTCTAATTAGTGGGTGCACGTTACGACCTTGTGCATGTATCCAATTTCATGAGTGTCACTTAGAGACTTGCCCATGTCTCACAATGGCAGCCCCACCATCACACTTATTAGGTAAACCCTCAATTGGTGGTTTGTGACTCACACCCCTACAATAATTGTCATTGGGTTTATTAAGAGGTATTTTATAAAATAATGCACATATCTCAACCATTGGGTTTATTAAGAGGTATTTTTTAAAAGGCTTAATTACTCGGATCATACCCATTTTGGCTCGAAAATTTCAAAATAGTACCCACTTTGAACTTTGTCTCAATTTAGTACCCAATTTTAATTATTGCATCAATGTAGTACCCTCTGTTAAGTCTTCACAAACGCCGTTAACCACCTTGCCACATGTCAGCCTCTGAATTTTTTAATTTTTTTTTATTTTTTAAATTTTTTTTTGAATTTTTTGAATTTTTTTTGCCACGTGTCAAATCCTTGATGTGACACGTGGCAAGGTATCGCCACGTGTCAAGGTACCTAACAAGTGTCATTGTCTTCATTTCAACTTAGTCCCCACATGTGCCTATTTGTTTCAATTTAGTACCCATATATGTTTATTGGTTTCAATTTCGTACCCAATTTATTTGTTTTAGTTTTGTCTGAATATTTTTTTACAAAATAGAGAAATATTGTGTCTCCCTTAAGACCAAATTTATTATTTATATAACTGTTATATTTATATTTGTTATTAAAAATGACTTACAAATATGTTATTCATGACTTTTACCATTAACTTTAATATAAATTTCAATACTTAATTTTATAACTCATTTTTAGTAACAAATATCAATATAGCATTTATATAAATAATAAATTTTGTCTTAAAAGAGATACAATATTTCTCCATTTAAAAAAAAAATATTTGAATAAAATTCAAAGAAATAAATTCGATACTAAATTGAAACAAATAAATATATATGAGTACTAAATTGAAACAAATAGACACATGTGGGGACTAAGTTGAAATGAAGACAATGACACTTGCAAGGTACCTTGACACATGGCGATACCTTACCACGTGTCACTGACAATGCCACATGTCACATCAAGGATTTGACACGTGGCAATTTAAAAAAAAAATTCAAAAAAAAATTAAAAAATTAAAAAATCCAGAGACTGACACGTGGCAAGGTAGTTAATGGCGTTTGTGAAGACTTAACAGAGGGTACTACATTGATGCAATAATCAAAATTGGGTACTAAATTGAGACAAAGTTTAAAGTGGGTACCATTTTGAAATTTTCGAACCAAAATGGGTATGATTCGAGTAATTAAACCTTTACAAAATAAGCATAATAATGCACATACCTCAACCTTATTATTGCCACAATTTATAGTACACCTCGCCATAGGAATGAGACATAAAATTTAATCAAACTATTTGGTGTACTTTAGTCAACAACAACTTCGTTGTTACCCATTGAACTCCATTCATGGGATCGCGATTCATGTGGAGATGGGTGTCCATTGTTACAACTAATTTAGGAGCTATAATCTCATTCCCCTCCACGACTCAAATACTTGTTGATGCATCAACCCTTTGATAAGCAGATCTGCAATATTTCTTTTTGACTTGACAAAGTCGAGATAATATCATGAGTAATTAAGTTTCTAATATATTTGTCTTTCATTCTCATATGTCAATTTCATTGACATTTTTACTAAAAACTTTAAATATAACAATTTAATTATCAGGATGCATTAGAAAAAGGAATAATTTATGCTTGCATAGTAGATCATGACAACAACTTTTTAACATATTTCCATGATAGGACACCTTCATCCAAGGTTAAAACATAACCATAACCAATAGTTGATATTGTGCCACTAGAATAAATATCCAATTTACATTAAAATATCATTCAATCATCTCAAGAAATTGGACATATTGTCATAACTAGAAAAAACACAAATAATATTATCACTAGATGGCAAAACAATGAGGTATATATTCATTCACTTTATAATATATAACCAAGATTTTTTTATTAACAGATATGTTACCATTGCAAGACACCCCCACACTTTGAAATATTTTAAATGTGGTTCTTTTTTCTTTCATAACTCATAAAATTTGTTATCACAATCTTTTCTGTTCAAAAAATAATAAGCATGATATAAAATTTCACTAATATAATGTTAAGCAAGCTAGAACTTGACACATAACATTTACCATATCAAAACATTTTTTTTCTTCCATTGCACCATTAGATTAATACCATATCAAAACACATGTCTAGAAATAATAATCTTATTGCACTTGGAAACCACTTCATAACCTTGTTGAGCACAAGAAAGTTTCTAAATTCAAAAACATGAATTTTTTTTTTTAAATAATTGTTGGAAGACAAGTTTAGTTTTTACTTGACCATCCCTTCAATTTATCATATGGAGATTTCTTCTTTTATCAGCATTTACATGATCTTAAACATGTTAAAATAATTCATTTTAATTTCATGTCATAAACAATAATTTTGAATTCATAAGTATGATAATTTATTATCAGTCTTTTTTTTCATATAAATATCAAGCTAATTTTTTTCCTTTGCAAATGCAAAGTTTACTTCAAGTGTTTTCCATAACACAATAGTAGTTTTAGTATGACAAATTATTTTATAATTATTTTCATACAAACACTTAAAATATATACATGATATAAAACATATTTATCAATGGTAAGAATAGACAATATTAAAGCATAAATTAATATAATAACATAAACATTAGCTATAGACATCACAAAAAATTATTCAATGAGCAGGAATTTTATTTACCCATAATTTCATTTATTGTTACCAATAGAAATAGAAACAATTATACACATCAATTTTTAGGGTTAGTTGAAACTCATTTATTTATAACCATAACAAACACATTCATAAAATGTGTTTTCAGTTTCCAATTCTATATCATTTTTAATGTTAGAAATGAATACAAACGAGTAACCAAAAATAGAAATAACAAGAATTTTTCTCTCTAAGAATGTTAAAAAATGATTACTCAAATAATACTATTAATAATAAAAATATGAAATAACATAATAAGAATTATTAGAACAATAATAATACTACATGTATATGAATCAAAGAATATTAATTAGATACTTGATAATTCTGATAACAATAATAAATAATGGATAAAAGGTAAGGAGTAGAAATAGTTTGCGTTGAGGCACACATAACATTATTCTTAGAGAGAAAAACGCCCCTACTGCACAGGGCTCAACGGATACACAATTATATGTTTTTCAAATCATATGCGTTTCTCTCCCAATATACAACAACTCGTCAGATCGATCGAGTGCAGCGAAGGATCTCCGAACCTTATGAACACCACTATTTTAAGAGATAGTATATAGAAGAAAAGAAGAACACTCTTGAGAAAATTCTAGTGTTTTGTTGTCTCTATTGTTGTATTTTTTCCCATGCGCCTAGGTGGTATCTATAGGTAGAAAAGGAAGACAAAGAAGTAAATTCTAATAAAAATATAGCCGTTAATCATAAAAAACATTAACCCATAAATTAAAGATCTATAAACACGAGTAACGGTAAGTTTTTTATTTTAATTATTTATTTTTTAAATTATATTAAAATATTTTCAACATTTTATACAGGCCTCAGAAGAAAGAAGTAGTTGTAAATCTGTTTCTGGCTGTTTGAGTAGCTTAAGCTCTTTTGAACATATTTCCTTTTCTTATAACGAGCTTGGTAGTGATGGGTGCCTCTAACGCACTACATGCAATAATAGATGCTCTTTCTTCATTTTGTCAAAGTTTCAATAGCTAGAATTGCTTATCATGTCCTTATGTAGTGCACATTTTCTTGAATCAGCTTAAGATATAGTGTTGTACGAAGGTGACAATACTTCCAAAATTAATAAGGCTTTGTTTAGACATTTGGCGAAGAAAAATAACTCACGCTTGAGAAATCTTCTGATGTATCTTGTCCTTTGGAGAACAAATATCTTTGTCATACATTAGTGGTAATAGACATTTCTCGCAACCATAAAACAAGCATATAATATTTTTAGTGGTTTGAGGTTAGCTCATTTCTACGTATTTTTATTGTATAAGAGTTTTCTTTGATTATTAGACATTTATCTAAGATTGCACAATGTTTATCGTTTATTAGATGAAATCATTTGATCTTATATGATCTAATGCTTATTTATCACATTGTTCTTTGATTATTTTTAGCACTTAATCAAAATTATAGGGTGTTCTACTTTTTCTCTAACAAAGATAAGAAATTATCAACATTTAAAGAAAATAAAATAAAATACATTCATCTTTTTAAATCTAAAAAAAAAAATAATAATACTCTCTCCTACAAATAAAAACACATAACTAATAAAAAAATTATTTTTCTTTTTTTAAATTTTCTCTTTGTAGAAAAATAAAAAGGAAGTAATTATAGTGTGTTTTATGAAAAACAACGTTACACACTTTTTATAACAAGAGAAATAAGTATCAGAGTAAAATTCTTTTGATGTAGGATTTTTCTTCTCATATTTTCTCACTTTGAAGATTTTTATTCAAATTTTTATTTACGTCATGTTTTATTCTTTACCATTTATGTTGCTTATTTTTTAATAGGTCACAGTGAGATCAGTCCCACATAAAGCTATCAGTGTCAACTGGATTTCATTGGTTTGAATATTTTGTGTATCTAAACTCATTAGTGGATTTAAGACCTTAATTCAGTAGGGATAATAAGAAATTATTTGGGTTTCAATCAACCAATCTTTTAAAGTAAAAGTAAAGAATCAAGGGTAGGGAGACAAATATATAATATTAGGGAGGTAAAATACTTTTTTTTTTCTAGATATTTAGTAATGTTATGAAATAAAGCTAATAATAAAGAGAATGAGATAAAAGGAAGAACAGAGAATGAGAGAATGTGGAGCAACTTTTATGTGTGTCTTATTATTTATAGGAAAAATCTTAATTCATAACAAATAATCATTTTCAAAAAATCAAAGAGGCACTTGCTCACACTCAACTTATAAGTTTGCCAGAGTCTACACTTCCTTCCTCTACCACTTCTCAAACATAGTTGTAGTATATGTTAAAAGAGATATGTCTAATATAAGCCAACCAAGAGGGGGTGAATTCATTATTCAATCTTTCACTGATTTTAATGGAATCTTGAAATTATCTTCAATCTTTAAAATCCCAATACCAGTTTTCCAAATTTGTATTTAATGGACTGACTTAATCAATTAGGAATGACATAAAAGATGAAAGAAGCAAGAAAACACAACAATTTTTATACTGGTTCGATTCAAGATGAATCTACGTCCAGTCTTCTCCTAAGCAACCCGAGCTTAGGAGGATTCCACTAAATCAATAGAGTTACAAGAATTACAAGAACATCTATATAATTCAAGACCCTAAAGACTAAGGAGCTTGATCTACAAATCATGAACTCCCCCTAGATTTGGGATGTCAATAGGGCAGGTAGGATACAGGTAGTAGCTCCCCCGTACTCTACCCGCTGGATAAATATCCGCCCTGTACTCGTACCTCACGAGGCAATCTTATACATACTTGTTTCTTGGTAAGTCCAATTTTCAATGACGAAAATCCTTTAAGGTAGGGGGAATGTAAGACTCAAAAAATTTAAATAATTATTTAAAAAATGCGGGTAGTAAGAGCCTTTAAGATATTTAATGCGGATTGCTATGATGTAGAAAAGTACTAGTTTAAATGGTTGAGAGTACTTAAATGTGTGAGAGAACTTGGGTTCAAGTCCTATGTATGTCGTTTGTGTTTTATTTTAGTATTATTGTTTTTAATAATATGCTAGAGCATGTTGAGTGATAATATAATCATAAAATTATATTAATTGTCATGAAACATGAATTGGTTAAATGGTTAACATTGATTTGGCTTTGGCATGGTGAGGGGGTTCAAACCTTGGTGAACCCAGATTAAACTTTATTTTTGCCAAAATGTTCTTTGGCATGAAGGTTAGGGGAGCTGGACTACTCTGATTTTACATGTTTTGATTAAATGCATGATGTATGTAATGAATATATGTATGATTCCCCTGCCGACGCATCCTAGTTTCAATGTAAGGGTTGACCGCCTTACACATGCGTAAGTATTGGTGTAGCGCCTAACGGTGGTGTTTGACGCAATAGCTACAAAACCAGTAGAGTATTGAAGTGTGTGGTGCTTGGTAGTAAGGGTTGTCCCGCCAGGTGATACTTGCTGAAAAAGTAGCATCAGAGGTGCTTGGCGCCTGGCGGCACATGTCCCCCGCCAGGCGGTCTAGAAGCGAGCAGCGCCTGGCGGTACGTGTCCCACGTCAGGCGATTTTACTGCAGCAACCTTAGGTTGTTGATTCTGTGTGCGTGATCTACAAGGCTTCTAGGATATCTTAAAGGTCTTGCTGATGTTCCTTGAGTTGAGCTCGGAACATATCCCTTGAGTTGTGGCTCGGAATAAGGGATTAAGCATGTGGTATTCCTTGAGTTGTGGCTTGGAATATCATCTCTTGAGTTGTGGCTCGGGATGGCGGATGAACACGAGGAACCCTTGAGTTGAGCTCGGGTTAGTGAGTGTTGCCGGTGTGAGTGTGCTGGTTGTGGCCAGTACGAATGGGTTCAGATAGATTGCTCTCCTTAGCGATTAATTGACGAGTTTGACAGTCTTAGAACGTTACGACCTCTGTTCATATTTGGGAACTCCACCTAGTGTTGCGGTGTGTGAGCCGTAGCATGGTTTCCCGCACGTGCTCTATCGGTTGTGGCCGATAGGTATGGTAGCAAGACACCTATAGGTACTCACTAGAAGATGTAGAACACGAATAACATGGTGGTGACCATGTGATATGATATCAAATGATGGAATTCCTTTGGTGTGATTATGTGATTTTTATATATGTGATATATATATATATATATATATATATATATATATATATATATATATATATATATATATTGTTAGCTCACCCTATCTGCTTGTGTTTGGCGATGATCGTGTACGCAGTACACGGGAGCAGATGATGTTGCAAGTGGATTTGGTGAGGCTTAGCAGCGGAGCGAGGAAAACTCATGGGAACAGTTTTATAGAGTTTTATCATTTATGGTTTTGGAATAAAGATATAATCTATTATGAGACTGTTTTGCTATTTTATTGAATTTTGAGAAGATTTGAACATAGAGTTATCTTTATTATGAAATAAATTATTTGAAATTTCCCGTGCTTTTGGGAAATGGATTTAAAATAAATATGATTTTATTTTCTTATTTTATTTTATTATTTTAACCCGTAATATCCGGTCGGGATGTTATAGGGTACAAATATTTTTTTACATCCCTACCCTAGATGCAATGCCTCCACACAATTGAACCTAGACCTTCACTCACATAGTGAATCAACAGTAAACAAAAATACAATTCAAAAGAGAGCAAGGAATAAATACACCTAATGGATGTGTAGATGTGCACTCAATCCTAAAGCCAAGCTTGACCCTCCAAGATTGAATCCACAGTCTTCTTGAATGTCTAGTTGAATGATCTCCCAATAAAGCGCAATAACTCTACAAATCTCAATCTTAGAAAAAATCTCTCAGAAAAATCTCTTCTTGATTCAATGATGCGTAATTCTCAAACTGATTTCAAATCTATTTTTAAATCAGAGTTCTACTGCTGAAATTAGCGGATTAGGGAATTTACCTAATCAATTATCGTGGGTGAATTTTCACTACATCAATGCAGTGCTTTATGATAATCCATTAGTTAAATATCCAATCCATTAACAAGTTCTACATTTGACATATCCAATAGATTGATAGCTAGTCTATACAGTTCAACCTTGGCTTACATGTAATCCTAGATATACAACACCTATCAAATGATAAGTTTAGGACTAAGCCTAAAATAGTGATACAAGGTGTTTGTATGACTTTGGACATCATCAAAATCATTTTTATTGGATTGAGCATGCTCCCCCCTTCAATAGTATATATCTATATGTTTTTGTTGTTGAATGAATGACAATATTTTCAGTGATGTGCAAGGTGTTGGGAATCCAAGTGTGAGTCTAAGTTCCACATTGAGTAAAAATGAGACAATTGAGTACCATATAAGGATGAAGACCCATAAATCCATCACCTTAAGGTTTTGGGTGAAGAGTGGTGTCAATCCCTTATGTGTAGGTTGAACTCATGTCTTATTGGTGTTAAATCTTTCGGTGATCCTCTCTCCAAAGACCCAACACAAATTACTACAATTGTACAATACACTCTAATTTTACCTACTTGTGATAGAGTTCTTCAATTCACCTTTGAATCTAGATAGTTTTTATGATATCAATGTGACATTATAATACCTCAATAATATTTACATTCACGAAAACATGAAATATAGAAGAGAATTTTATAAAACATTATTCTATCACTTATCATTTATTGTATTACAGAATGCATAAAAATGACTTTATATATACTTCATAAATAACATTAAATAATTATATTAATAAGAAAAGTATAGCTAACTCTTAGATAGAGCGGAAACCATAAATAAGAGAAAAGAAAAAGTAACTTGATATATAAAAGACTTAACAAATCTTGATATATAAAGTTTTAACTTCAACCGCTTGGGAGTTACAATAAATAAAATATCTCTTTAATTACTTAAGTACACACTACACTCAACTTACTCCCTTATGCCATGAATAACATTAAAAAAATAAACACATTAAATTAACTATCTATTACGATTCATGCCAAAGTTTCCCTTATAGACACTCTCTTATCATTCCAATCTCACAATCTCTATTGAGAATGATTGAAATATAATCACTGCTTGAGAGATACTCTTAAAAAAATAATGGGTATAAATAATTATTTTACTTATTTCTCAGCTTTTATATATATATATATATATATATATATATATATATATATATATATATATATATACTTTCACTAAAAAAAATCATATTTCATACGAATTTTGTTTTAAAATTTCTTTTTGTACAAAATACTTGTAAATTTCGTTGTGAAAACAAAAATTTGCAACAAATTATTATTAATTTTCTTGTAAAATATATTATATAAAATACTTTTTGCAATAAATTTTGTAAAAAGTACTTGCAAATTTTATAATTTCATAAAAAATAATTATTCATGAAATAAATCCTAATAATTACTCACGAAAAAACAGTAAAAAAAATTTTATTTTTATAAATTCTCTTCCAACAAATTTATAGAAAAAATCTCATATAATATAAAAAATTTTAGTACTGTTTATATTTTATTGTTATTTTTCATGTTCCTTCTTTTTCCTGCTTATCGCATCTTTTCATGATTGAGCACCAAATCATTGTTTAAACTGTCACAACATTATCAGAGGAGACACAATACTGATATAACTTCTTCCAACAAAATATATGTTAGTTTAGAATTGAAACACATGTTAAAACTCATATATTAGTCTTGATGTTTATTAAAATGATATTTTTAGTAACTTACTCTAAATAATAATAACGTACTCTAATATTGCTGATATAATTTTAAAAATATAAAATGAAATAAAATACTAATAATGAATAAAAATATTCATTTTATTTTTACTTTTATTTATATATTAAACAATTTATTTAGTTATCTCACTTTTGATCTTCTTATCCAAAGCAATCCTCTTATGGAATGATGGTATGACTTGTTCTTACAGAGAGCATTATTTCCATAAACGACAAAATGAGGCCACTCATCATAATGAAATGACTGGAAGATAAT
>Ga0214545_1012581_pt1 | contig 10950 bp, 8 predicted proteins | sample CNSS4metaG_FD_160064 | JGI IMG/M metagenome (GOLD analysis project Ga0214545, IMG submission 160064) | Root nodule microbial communities from cowpea collected in UCLA plant growth center, Los Angeles, California, USA - CNSS4 | ecosystem: Host-associated > Plants > Roots > Nodule | place: USA...
TATGTATATATATATATACATATATACATATATATATATATATATATATATAACATATATAATATATATAATATATATATAATATATATATAAAATATATACATATATCTATAACAATAATAAAGAGGATTCCCTCTTTTATGTCCACTTTCTTTAATTCCTATTTTACCCTTTTTAATATAATAAGTTATTTATTATTTTTAAAATTATAACCGTTATTTTACAGTTTATTTTTCTATGCAACCACATCATTTTATCATTGTTCCTTTCGTGAAGTTGTATTGCCTTACTTATCGTCTTTGTTTTCACGCTCACTTTATTATGTTATTTATCTTCATTGGACAAAACAATAACGATATTTTTCATTGTTCCTTTTCATTTATGATTACTATTAAATGTCCAATTATCCAATTTATGATTATTCACTTTTGATGTATTTTTATTGTTTCTGATGTTTCAACAAAAGCGCTTACTTTCAAAACCTCCAAAACATGTCGGATTCAAAGCAAAGTTAAGTGGAATGCTCTTCCTTTTTGGGTTAATGATAAACCTTCGAGCTTTGTAATTTCTGTATATGAAATTAAAAAGCTAATCACCGATTCCTCCATATCAACAAGCCATTGCGGCTACTTTCACAGTAGGCTCCCCTTCACAAATTGCCTATGGCAGTTGGCTAAAGGCCTGTTGTGGCACCACAATTTATCAGCATTGATGAAAAAGATTATACAACCTCCTAGAGTAAGACGTACCTCTTTCTATTGTGTAGATTGTTGTGTCGATTAAAAGAAGAACCCTTGATGTAAGAATCATATAGGAACCCTCGAAAATGGAAAGACTCACGTACCTTGACAAATCCATATAGGAAAGAGTAGTTTCTCAAAACATAAAAAGGGCACATCGAAATTATGTATTGTACCTGGATTTTTGTGGCCAAGAAGTTTCTCATTCTAATCTCCCCTAAACCCTAATTTCAAAACTCCTCAATTTTCATTTCATTTCAAAATTATTTTTAAATTATAAGCTTAATTAAAATTTATCTTTCATGAATTATAATAATGCAATGGTTTTGTAAGAGGGGTGTGTTTGTTTATATGATATAAACTTGACAAGCTACCATATTTATCACAATATGTTTTAAAGTTTATTTTGACTTTTTAAGAGTATACTCAACAAAGTATTGCCATCTAGGATTAAGGTATGGATCTTGTAAGACCCGTAGAATTTAATTAATTAAATAAATAATTAATTAATAAATGCGGGTGAGAAAATCATTTATGACAATAAATTATGATTGGTATAATGTGGAAAAGTACTAGCTCAATTGGTTGAGAGTACTTTAATTATGTGAGAGGACTTGGGTTCAAGTCCTATGTATGTCAATTTTGTGTTATTGATTGTTATTATTTTAAATATAGGTTAATCATGCGGTGGATAAATATGATACTTAAATTATGTTTGTTTGCATGAAATATGAATTGCCATGATGATTTGGTATAGACTTGGCATTGCATGGCTAGGGGTTCAAATCTTGGTAAACTTAAAGTAAACTTTCTTTTTTTGCCAAGAAGTCTTTTAGCATGAAGGTGGAAGGACATAGAAACCCTAGATGGTTAAGGGCAGCCGTGGGTAGCTGAAAAACAGATCATAAGGCCAAATAAATGGTAATTATCATTATTTAATTTTTGTTTTGTACATTTAAACTCTACTAAAGTCAGGTTTAAAAGGGTAAAAAGTGGTCATTGTGAGGGTTTTGGCAAGCTGAAATAGCAACCTGAATTAGAGCACAAAAATCACAGAGATTGGTGAGGTTTGAGTGAGATTCTGGAGTTAAAGTGAGAGCACACCAAAAAGGGGGAACGTTGGTGATCATTGGAGTCTCTCAAGCAAACTAATTATAAGCAAAAGGATCTAGGTTATGGGAGTTTTACTCGCTAATGTATAGGTGCATAAATATATGTTTGATTGAATGTTATTTGGATGTCTCTGTTGGATTAAAACTGTACAATTTTACGTTTCTGGAAATTTTCCAGAAACTGCCTGGCGAGTCTTCAAAGCCGCCAGGCGGCTCATACCCTTTTGTGCAATTCTGAGTTCCTGGAGAAGGAACCGCCTGGCGACACATACCTGGCCGCCAGGCGACACATAGAAATTCTTCAGTTTTTCTAGGTTTGGATGAAGCGCTTGGCGGTAGCAAGTGAACCGCTAGGCGGCGCGAGCAGGTTTTGGCTCGAATCAATGTTTTTGGTGATCTGGGTTGTTTTTGATCGGTGAGAAAGCTACTCGTAGTTATTAACAAATGATTTTGATATCGTATGACGTACATTTTTAAGCATTAGTAGGTATAAGTGAATGAAACAGTGGCTAAATGCCAAGGGTCAGAAAGTGGGGTACAATTGAGGTGTAATTGTTGTGATCCTTGTTGGGTACAGTAGTATTGAATTGGAGGGTTGTATTGTTGGATTTATTGTGCCAAGATAGGAGAGATTGGATCGAGAGAGGGGAGAAAGAGTGAACGGGAATGTGGGCAAGGGTGATAGAAACCATGTTTTTTCCAGGTTTGATACACTGCCTGGCGGTAGACAGGTTACCGCCAGGCGACAGCGTTGCACCAGTGGCATTCTGGGGTTTTGGTTGGATTGGTTCGGGCTGGGTGTGTGATAGTTTGAGCTGATTGTGTAATAGTTCGTGGGCGTGAAGAAATTGGTGGAACGAGATGAATTGGACACTTAGGAGAGTGGAGACTTAAGTATGGTTAATGAGATAAGGTTTGAACTATAGTGTAGATAGGGAAAAGAAATCTGTCAGATAAGGTTTATGGCTGAAATACGCATGTAGTGGTGTTGGGTACACTTTGGTCAGGTTAAGTATCAAAATAGGGTCACATGCCTGTGAGAGCTTAATGGATGAATTACTCATAATATGGTCAGGTTATGATATATAATGTATATGAGTTGTATTTGGTTGTTTGGTGAATTGCTAATTAATATTAATTAGAGTAACTCACTGGTAAGATAGGATAAGAGGGCTCATGCTGGTGTAAACCAATCTTAGTGTTATAATATTCATTGAAAACGTGTACTCTGGGAAGTACAAAAGCATATATTGAGACTTATCAATTGAGTGGAGTGTAGAGAAATCAGTACCTGACGAGGTTCTGGTATGGCCCCTGGCGATGGCAACAGAACAGGGAATCTGCATGGCCTGAGGCGCCTGGCGATGAGATGTATTCCACCAGGCGGTAGCGAGAGCATCAGTGGGGTCCAGTGCGTTGGCGCCTGGCGGTGGGGGGCTGACCTGCCAGGCGGTGGCTGGTATGTTTGCGTGTTTTGAGGCGCTTGGCACCTGGCGGTACGCGTCCCCCGCCAGGCGGTCTGGAAGCTGATAGTGGCTAGCGGTACGTGTCCCCCGCTAGGCGATTTGGTTGTGGTAAGTCCTAGTTGTTGGACTTTTTAGACGTGATCTACAAGGCTTCTAGTGACGCTTTAAGGGTGGGATTGCTGGTGTTCCTTGAGTTGTGGCTCGGAATGTATCCTTTGAGTTGTGGCTCGGGATAGGGGTTAAGCACGTGTTATTCCTTGAGTTGTGACTTAGAATAGCATCTCTTGAGTTGTGGCTCGGGATGGCGGATGAACACGAGGAACCTTTGAGTTGTGGCTCGGGTTGGCGATTGTTGCCGGTGTGAGTGTGTTGGTTGTGGCCAGTACGGATGGGTCCAGATAGATTGCCCTCCTCAGTTGTTGGCTGACGAGTTTGGTAGTCTTGGGACGATGCAGACTATGTTCGTATATGGGAACTCTACCTGGTGTTACGGTGTATGATCCGTAGCATTGTTTCCAGCACGTGCTCTATCGGTTGTGGCCGATAGGTATGGCAGCAAGTCACCTTGAAGTAATCATTATGAGAGGTAGAACAAGAAAGTATGGTGTGATTATAATATATGGTATTTTAAAGATGTTTGGACATGATTAAATATAAATGTGTTGTATATGATGTATTGTTTTTATATGTTATATTTTTTAAGCTCACCCTTTCCGTTTGTGTTTGGCGATGATCTTGTACGCGGTACACAAGAGCAGACGTTGTTGATGCAGGTGGCTCAGGTGAAGCTTAGCCGCGGAGAGGGGATAGATTAGGGGGAAAACTGTTGTTTACTTTCCTTGGCTTTTGAAATGAGATGTAAATCCTTACGGGATTTTTATAAACATGTGTTTAGTGATTATGGACTTGAACTTTTGTTGGTTAATTAATAAATTTTGAATTTTCCCGCGTTTTGGGAAAATGAGGTATTATTAAATGCTGCGTATTTTAAATTATTGCTTTTATTTAATTATAAATTCGTAATATCCTGATGGGATGTTACAGATCTTATATTCCAATTCAGTTGCATAAACTATCAAAGTATACTACAGGGATGATAATGATGCCATGGACACCTGAAAAAATGCACAGTAATAGATCAAAACCTTCATAACTATCTTGAATCCAAAATGAAAAATTATAAGAACAAAACCAAAGAGAGACAGAAGACAATAATAGATTGTTCAAATGAGAGAGACGAAAGACCACAGTAATAGAGCACAATAAATCATTATCTGAAGAGTATAGTTTTCATCAGTTTTTAAGTTTGACTTTTTTTAGAAATCAATAAAACTTAATATTTTTAAAAATACATGCTTGAACAATTTTAATATGGCTGGAAAAAATCTTAAGGTACTAATGTTAGATTTATTTATGTTTGGCTGGTATACATCTTAACGTTCTAATTAAAACATATTTTATAAACTTTTGAATTCATCCTAGATTTTATACCCATTAGTCTCTCTGTAATATGGTTATCAATTTATTTCGTTATTTATCACAGGTAAAAATTTATGACACTTGATATTGGTTTTTAAAATTATAATAATAAAAATTAATAAATGTATTGTTTTGTGATAGAACAATTACATTTACACTACACTACCCCTTCATGTACTATTTATTTTATCATTTTACCAAATAAAAAATGTATATGGTCATTTGATAATAAGATTAGTGTTAAAGTAATAAATTGTAACAGTATAATCATGTATTAATATCAAATTTAAAATGTAATTTTCTTCTTATTATTGTACAAATCTCTATGTCCCTAGCCTTATGTCCAAACAAAACATAGAATATACTAATACTAAGCAATTTTTTTTAGAGATTAGCAACTTTTTTACATCCTGTATTATTTTAAAACTGACAAATTACTTTTTTTAATTACAAATCTTTTTTTTTTCTTCAGTAACTTGCTAACTAGTCTGTCATCATCTGCATTGCTACTCTTCATTGTTACATCAAATCAAATTTTGTATTCTTTCTACCCACACATTTAGGTATTTATTCCTGTACCATTATCTTCTTTTAGTTTAATTTGTTGTACATATTATGCACTACTTTCATTGTCCTTCTTTTCATTCATTACTTTCTTCCAAGTAATACATTTTTAAATTTATATTAATTTTGGATTTATTATTTATTGTTTTTTGTTTAAATAGACAACATACCTAAATGGAAAATATTTCTTCTAACAAATCAACATCAGAACAACAAAGACAAAGATGGAGAATAAATGCTGCAAATAGAAGACGTAGAATGACCCCCCAACAAAGACTTATTGAGCGATCTAAAAGAAGGAAAAATAATCCTGAAAACACAACCAACATTGTCCAAATGCCAAACAGAGCTCCTCGATTGAGAATGACATCTATTCGACAAATGGCTCGGTCAGTAACTAATGCAGGTAACATCGCATTTTTCCTCATCACTAATGTATGTAAACTATATATTCGATTTAAATAAAATTTAACTTATCTTTTAAATATTAGGTTATGGTTTGGTCCCACAAAGGTTTGTAGGACGTAATGATAATGAAGCAGAACCAAGTAATACACACATTACTGACACTCTACATGGTCAGTCAATTTTATTCATCAATATTTAATCCATGTTATTTACTTACCATTTTATGAAATATTTACATATTTATATTTATTATGCTTCATGCTTTCACATAACAGGTTCTCCTCATGCACCGCAAAGGTTTGAAGAATATAATATATATGAAGCATTATCAAGTACTTCACTTGTCTGTAACATAGATTGTGGTTAGTACACTATATTTGTATTATGTACAACAGTAAAAAACATATATAAACGATAATGTATTCTAACAATCTTAGCAATGGAGATTCATAGAGGACCAATTATAGATGAAGTCCAGCAATATCTCGATGCTAGATGGATTTGTGCTCCTAAGGCTTTATGGAAAATCTTCAGATTTACAATCTATCGAATCAATCCAGCTGTTGAAAGATTGCAAATTCATTTACCAAATCGACAACAAGTGCGATTTTATAAGCACCAAAACATCAATGACGTGTTGAATGATGATAAAAACTCCAAAACCATGCTCACACAATTTTTTGCCCTCAATCAAAGAGATCCCCAATCTAGAACATTTTTGTATCGGGAAATTCCAAAGCATTATTGTTGGAATAATAGATATAAGGAATGGTAGCCAAGAAGGTCAAACAAGAAAGTTATCGGCCAAATTTATACTATATCTCCTTCTAAAGGAGATAAGTTCTTCTTGCGGGTTTTGCTTTCTCACATAAGAGGACCAACTAGTTAGGAATATTTATTATCACCAAATGAAACATATTGTCACACATTCAAAAAGGCGGCTGAGAAATGGGGATTTTTAGAAAGTGACAATAGTATTCATGAATGCTTAGTTGAAGCATCAACTTTACAAATGTCATATGCTTTATGAAGACTATTTGTGACCATATTACTTTTTTGTGAACCAACTGATGTTAGAAGCCTTTGGAATCAGTTCCACACCTATATGCTAGAAAATTATACTTCAACCAACACTTCTGTCAATGAGAACTTGATTCCTATGTTATTGAGGGATTTAAATGACCTTTTAATTCAACATGGAAAAACAATCAAGGATTTTGATTTGCCACCTTTATGTTATGATGCATTGGCAACTACTTTAGTACCAAGAATTATACAAGAAGAATTATCAATACAGATACCTAATGAAGATGTTGACAACGTACACAGATTGAATCATGACCAACTCATTGCCTTCAATACCATTTTAGATGTAATCAACCGTAATCAAAGTCAAGTCTTTTTTGTGGATGGACCAGGCGGAACCGGTAAAACATTTCTTTATCATACTTTAATTGCACATTGTAGGAGCAACGATCAAATTATTTTAGCTACAACCTCCTTTGGTATAGCTGGTAGAACTGCACATTCTCGATTTAAAATACCTATCAATGTCGAGGTCGGTTCATTTTGTTCTATAAGTAAATAATCAGATCTTGCAAAACTAATTAAAACAGCAAAGGCAATTATTTGGGATGAAGCACCCATGATTAACATATATGTTTTGGAGGCACTAGATCGGACATTAAAGGGCATTCTAGATTCTGATGCTCCATTTGGGGGAAAGTGATCATATTATGAGGTGATTTTCGTCAAGTACTGCCAGTTGTTCAAAAAGGTACAAAAGCACAAATGATTTATGCCTATATTATTAACTCTAATTTATGGAGTAACACAAAGATATTACATTTACAACAAAACATGAGATCATTACAAGATCACAATTTTGCTGCATATCTCATGCGCATTGGAAATGGTATTGAACCAACACAAGTTGATGACATGGTAAAAATACCCCAACAACTAGCAATATCAGAGGAAGGAGAAACCTCAATACAACACCTCATACACCAAACTTTTCCTCGGTTACAATTTCATACATGGGATGCATCTTATATGGCTGAATGAGCCATACTAACTCCAAAAAATGAAGATGTAGAAAAACTTAATGACATAATTATCGATCTATTTCCAGGAGAAGAATGTAATTTATTGTCATTTTGATGAGGTTGAAGGAGACACATATCATTTATACCAACATGAGTACTTGCACACTATTTCTCCAGGAGGTTTGCTACCACATAACTTAAAGGTTAAAAATGGATCACCATTAATGTTGTTGCGAAACATAGACCCTAAATATGGGTTATGTAATGGGAAAAGATTATTATGTCGTGGGTTCTACATGAACATGCTGGATGTTGAAATATTGACAGGTCACTATGCAGGAAAAAGAACTTTCTTACCAAGAATTAAACATAAAACAACAGAGAGTGCATGTCTTTCTTTTGTGCTTATTAGGAAACAATTCCCTGTGAGATTGAGTTTTGCAATTATTATAAATAAATCACAAGGACAAACTATACCTACCGTTGGAATTTACCTTCCACGACATGTTCTTAGCCATGGTCAGTTATATGTTGCTTTATCAAGAGGTGTTTCTCAAACTTCCACAAAAATCCTTATTAAAGAAGGACACCTTGAAGGACAAGAAGGCATTTTTACCAAGAATGTTGTTTATAAGGAAATTTTGTTATCTAAAAACTAGGTATTGTTCATTTTTTACTTCATTTGTGTCATTAAAATGACTATATTTTCATATTCTACCTAATTATACTTATATTTACAACTACAATAATAAAATTCATCATATTTATTTTATATTTTGCAGGTACGATAATAACTAAGGACAACTTACACCTCAATGAAGAAATACATGTAAGTTATTCCACAATTTTATACCACAAGAGGTGATATGCAATAAGTGTAGTTTTAAAAGTTTAGTTCCCAATCTTGCAATAGTTGACATTTTCTTCGTAGAATGCAAAATTTTTAAACCAATGGAACACTTGGAAGGATGAATATTCACTCTCATTGGTTAGGCCAATAGACAATAAGGTTATCAAATTAATTCATTTCAACTATAATATGTCATGTTTACATATATCAGTACAACTATATTGTGCATCATGTTTACATATATTATTCTTCAATTGTAGATTCATCATTTGGAAATTTATTCTATTGGTTGGGGATCCATTGTGATAACTGATAAAACATAACTTTCAAATCTAATCAAACGAGAATTACTTTCTCAAAAGATATGCAGGTATTATGCACATTTAAAATTATTTACTTTCTTCCATTATTCTTCTATCATACCACACAATGGGTTTTGTAAGACCCGAGAAATTTAAATAATTAAGTAACAAATGCGGGTAGTGGGAACCTTTATGTCATTTAATGTTGGGGTTTATGACGTGGAAAAGTACTAGCTCAAGTGGTTAAGAGTACCTAGTTATTATGAATGGACTTGGGTTTGAGTCTAGTTTATGCCTTTGTATGTTATTTTAATAGTTTATTATTTTAATGATATGCTTAATCATGATGAGTGATTATAAATTCCTAGATGTATAGGAATTATCACGAATCATGAATTGGTTGAATGGTTGTGCATTAACTTGACAATGGTGTGGTTATGTGTTTAAACCTTGGCTTATGCGAAATAAGGTTCCTTTTTGCTAAAATTAGTTTTGGCATTGATGGGAAGAAGCAAAAAACCCTAGCAATCTAGAAGAGCAGCTGGAAGGGCTGGAAAATCATCATAAAACAGTAATTGAATGATCATTAAGCTCCTTGTTAATGCAAAATTCATTTTAATAATTAAGGCCATTGAAAATTAGAGTGGGAGGTGAGAATAATAGGGAGTTAAGTGTAAGGTAGAGTCCTTTTGATACTTCTAATCAATTTGCACTAAAAAGAGAAAGCTAAGAGGGCATTTGGAAGCCATTGAATGTGGAAAAAGAAAAAGGTGCTAAGGAGTGGGATTTTTCTATCATCAAGGATAATAAGCTTTGCAAATTAGAAGCGAGGAAACCAGTTTAGGGGAGCTGCATTTCGTGCTTTAACCTTTAATTATATAATTGTGTAATGTATGGGATGCATTTGTGTGTCTTGTTTCTGCCAATTTTATATATTTCTTTCGTGTTTCTGGAATTTTCCAAAAACCGCCTGGTGGATGTGAAAGCCCGCCAGGCGACGCATGATGTTTGAACTAAAATTTTGGGTGCTTGATAATCTCTTGATTTGGGATGCGGGTCAATAGAAATTGAATTATCATGCTCTTGCTTTGAAGATATATTAATTATGTGATGTTTTTCATCGTATAATGTGTGATATAACGCCTTTGTATGATCAAATTTTCCATGTGTTCACGTTTCTGGAAAATTTCCAGAAACCGCATGGCGGGCCTTCAAAGTCGTCAGGCGACTCATGTTAAAACAACCCAGTTTCTAGGTTTCTGTTAAGAACCGTCTCGTGGTGAAGAGTTGCCGCCAGGCGATGCGTGCTGGTATTCTTTTCATGAAAAAGTGTTGTTTTTCGTACTTTTCGCGCAACATGAACCATCAGGCGCTGGTTTTATACTGCCAAGCGCCAGGTTCCTGATTTCTGAGCGCTAGGCACCACCATTTTTCTAGTTTGCGCGGTTTTCGTAACACTACATTTCCCAGTTCGTTAACCGTCCGATTTAGGTGAAATTTTGACAGGTGGTCCATAACATGTAGTTCTTCATTTTGAACGGTGGAGATTTGATTTGACAATCAGTAGCTAGAGATATATGTTACTCATTATTGCTGGTTTTGAAGTCTTTAAAATGCATGAATAAGCTCTTAACAATTTCAAGTAATTTCTAATGAAGCATGATTAGGTTATGTTGTAAGTCTCTATGAATTTGAATGTTCCTTTTGGTTAGTTACATGTTGAGAATTGGTTTATTGGTGAATGCATGTGTGTTAATATAAATTAACTTGTTACATAGGAGAGGCGATAGTGCTATATTAATTTGCATTGGGGCATAGGATCATGTGCTTAAGTTGTCAGAGTGCTACTGCTTTATATTTGTTTGAGCATACGTTATTCATAAGTTAGAATTGAATGTTAGCATGGACTTAAAGGGTGGAATATATATATATATATATATATATATATATATATATATATATATATATATGTAGAGATTGA
>Ga0214545_1012582_pt1 | contig 10949 bp, 10 predicted proteins | sample CNSS4metaG_FD_160064 | JGI IMG/M metagenome (GOLD analysis project Ga0214545, IMG submission 160064) | Root nodule microbial communities from cowpea collected in UCLA plant growth center, Los Angeles, California, USA - CNSS4 | ecosystem: Host-associated > Plants > Roots > Nodule | place: USA...
GAAACAAATTTAAAGAAACTTGGTTTTATTGAAAATATATAATAAAAATATCAATTTGAATAAAAAAATCAAATTTAATAAAAATATTTGTATAACATTTTATAATTTTTGTTTCAATTTGGAGGGGGACGAAATTGCATAATTTTTACAAAAATTTGGACTAAATTGAGACAAAAAATAAAATAGAGGGACCAAATTGAGAATGAGAAAATGACACCTCCCAAATAGTAACACGTGGCACTGTCACTGCCACATGGCACGATGTCAGCTTGACACGTGACAAAATTTTAATTTTTTTTAAAATTTTAAAAAAATTAATAAAAATAAAAAAAATTCAAAAAAATAAAAAATTCAAAAAATCCAGAAGCTGACACGTGGTACCCCATTTAACACCGTTACTTCACCCCTAACGGAAAGGACTTGATTGGGTCAAATTTCCTAAAATAGAGACCAGATTGAGATAAAAAATAATTGAGGTACCAAATTCAAATTTTACTACGAAAATGGGGACTAAAAGTATAATTTAACCTTTTATATTTTATCCTTCTCTTATTTTAAAGCTTACATAAGTAATTAAATAATAATGTAATGTAATAGCATATACAATTTTCCCCTAATAATACTTGAAGACACGAATGCTTTCTTTTTGTCTGATCAACAAGTTTTAATACATTTGGTAAAAATATTTATGGCCAAGTATGATTTGCGAAAATAAAGTTACAATATATTCGATTAGGAGTATTAACTTAATATTTTATTATATATATATATATGATTCAGTTAAATTATGTTTTAATATAAATAATTATTGTTAATATTTTATTAATATTTAATTAAATAAATAATTTATTAAAATAATAAAAAATTAATTAATTTAAATTGGTACTTTTGAAAGTAATTTATTTAAGACTTAATTACTCATATGGTATCACTTTGTCAAAGGTGTGCCAATCTGATACATGCTCTTAAAAAAGTCTCAATTGTATCTCAAGTTTTGAAAAGTGCTTCAGTTAGGTTATTTCAATCAGAAATTATTAACGTCATTAACGGCATGTATATGTTAGTATTAGGTTTTTTTTTTTAATTTTAATTTTTTTTTAATCATCTTCGTCCGAAAGGATCTAATTAAAACACTTTTTTTAAAGTTTGGATGCAATGGACACACATCTACCAAAGTGGGTATCATATGAATAATTAAACCTATATTTAATATATTATTTTTCAAATACAACTTTTTTATTTATTTAAATTATAAAATAATTTTTATTTAAATTTTAAAATTTGTTTTACATCAAATAATTAATTTATATTTTCAAAAATTATTTTTTATATCAAATTATTAAAAAACACTATTTTTCAAATTATATATTAAATATTAGGGGTGGCAATACGGGCCGGCCCGCCCCCCATAAGGCCCACACACCGCGGGCCGGCCCGCCCCGCCCCGCACATTTTATGCGGGCCCCATACTCTGGCCCGCCCCGCATAAAGGTTGACCCGCGGGCCCGCGGGCCGACCCACTTTTTCTTTATTTTTTTTTATTTTTTTTATAATAAAACTTTCAATGTTTAAAATTGGGAAACTTTAAGAAGTTCACAAAATTAAGTAAAGACTTTGGGGAATTAGATGATAAATTGATAATTCAACATTTTCATCATATTCATACTATGACATACACAATGTATTCTTTAAATTTTAGCACATTAAGAATTACATAATACTTGTCTTTTCCAGTTATACAAGAATTTGAAATGTTAATGCAAGAGTCCATAAAAGAAGTAATTAATATACACAAGTGCAAGTTTTTTTTTTTAATTTTATGCGGACTTGCGGGCCGAGCCCGTGCGGGCCTGCGGGCTCACTATCTTGGCCCGCCCCGCGTTTTTTATGCGGGTCGGGCCCGCGGGCCAGGCCCTAATTGCCATCCCTATTAAATATATTGACAATTTTTCTATATTAATTAAATTAATCGCATTTCTTTTATTTTCTTCAACCTCTTATGAAATTAAATTAATCACATTTTTCTATATTATTTTTACATATTACTTATTTTCTTCAACCTCGTAGTCAAGATGTTTCCATATCCAGGTTTCATCCTAAGCCTAGAGAAGTATGTCTACAAAAGACACTTCAACGCTCAAGTCAAGTTAAGGATGCGAATCACATGGTAATAAATTTTTTAATAATGAATATGTAATTAATTACCTCGTCAATAATGCTATTTAATTTAGGTTAATGGCCCCTTACCTTATTGGGTTTGGACCACATAGATAATTACCATAATTAATATGTTTAATGACCTTAATGATATGCCTTAACTCTTAACCTTGTTATCACTATAATAAGATGAGACCAACATGATCTCGGTCATCACAAAGTGGGATGATATCGAGCAAGTGTTTTGGACGTTCGAGATATCATGGAAGAAATGAGGTTGAGATTATCTCGGTCACATGTGAAGCAAGATCATCTTGGCATTATAGGCTGGGATGACGTTAGATAGGCATGATATATTCTCAGATGTATTGGTCGAGGTGGTCTTGGATACATATAGTACAACAACCCTTCAACTCGATATATTTCAAATAAGAGTCTTAACATCGTCGATATGTTGTCGATATGATGCATAGGAATGCAAAGAAAATTTCATGTTCTTTGGCTACTTCATCCCATAGGTATACTAGACTCCTAGCCTTGAGAAGCGAAGAGATGAAAAGGCTTAGTTGAAAAATCCTTAATTAACTTTTATTACTTTAAATATTTTTCTTATCTTTTAATTTGCTAGCGAGGATCTATACTATCAACCAACTTTTCTAGTACTTTAGCAGAGAGATTCTGATTTCCTCTAGGGTTGTTATTTCCTTACTTTCCATCCGTTTTACGTAAGGCTGAGGTTTCCTCTCCCAGCTCCTTAGCATGGCTAAGCGATGTTAGGCCGAGGTTTCCTCTCCCTACTCCTTAGCGTGGCTGAGTGATGTTAGGCCAAGGTTTCCTCTCCCTAGTCCTTGTATTACTTAGTAATGCATATTTCTCTGGTTCAGACATATTAAGGTTTCTCTTTGGTTGTTGTCCATGTCATGTTCCTTGGGTTGGAGTATATTCAGCCCTTTGGTTTGAGGCATATGCGGTGGTTGGAGATGTCCTCCCTACCCAGTATGTACAGTAGGTGACCTTGAGAAGGGCGATGGCAAAAAATCCTTGACCACTAAATATGAAAAGATCTAACGGTTGAAGATGAAAAGGTAGAAGTTGAAGGGGAACCCCTCTTTCCTATAGAAGGGGCATCATTTGAACATATGGAAACAATTATGTGTTCCAATTGGCAAGATATAATTTTATTCTAAGAGATTTGTTTACATTGCTAGAGAACTTCGTAGTTACCTCTTCGTCTAGTGCCTCTAACATGTCGAGCAGTAGTGTCGAGATGAACCCTAGTGATTAGAAGAGGTTGAGGTCTTTGTCAGGGGTGTCATCTTCCAATAAGAGTCCCCCAAAAGGGGATGAAACCAATTTTGCAACTGAGTGGGCCGAATATGATCTCCCATTGAGAGGGAGTAAAACTGGGTAAATCTAGGTGTTAAGAGGATATTTTTCTAACTATAAGTGGTTTTCCTCCCTCAAGTGGTATCATAATAGTATATACATGTCCAGAAAGCTTGTCTCTGATGACATTATATCATTTGAGCGAATGAGTGCCACTAATAACGTTTGTCATGGCTGAGAGGGTTATCAATGTGAATTTTTTTATATGTATGCATGTTTCTTCACACATTTACATGTCTGCCTTCCCTTAGATGATTTATCATGGCAGTGTTACGTCTCCTAAATGTGGCTCCTACCCAACTTCACCCCCAATGTTTGGGCTTCTCTCCAAGCCTTTAGGGCTAGTTGTATTCTCTTTAACATAGACCCCACCACTTAAGTCTTCCTTCACTTTTATAGTATTAGGGCTAGGAACGTTGTTAGTTGTTTGTCTTTAGTTGGGCAAACGGGATCCTACCTATTTAGCTCTTATTCTTCATCCTTTAAGAATTTTAAAAATGATTTCTTTAGATTAGTGGGGAATCTTTTTGGCCAAGAGTATTTTTATGTTGTCAGAAAACATAAGTTTCCTTTTTATTGGACATGAGATCCTCATAGGTATCTTAAATGGCCGAGAGATTTCATGACAAAAGATGATAGAAAGATCCTGGGGTACCTAGATGACTTACCTCGTTGTCTTCCTACTCGACAAATTGTGAGAGTCTTCCTTTCCTCGCATCCTTAACTAGTATGTTGGGTATGTTCTTTTACTTGTGAAGTTATGGTGGGTGTTTTATCTAATTTGAATATATTTCTATGTTTGTAGAAATCATGTTGAAAGTTGATGCCAAAACTGGAAAGAAGAAAGTCCTTTTTTACCTAAAGAAGAAAATTGTTGTTAAGAACAAAGCAAAGGATAGTGGCAGTCCATCTTACGACTCTAAAAAAGGTCTAATGGTGGACACATATCCACCTCAACCACAATAGGGAGTGGGTAAGGGGTGAAAGAGGAATAGGTCGGCCAACCTTGAGGAGTATACTTGGACTTCTCGGTCTTACCGTTGAGACTGCAGAAGTCTTGTGATGGACAATATGGATATGCGAAAGAAAATAAGCATTTCCCTACCTAAAGAAGAGGCGCATTTAGTGGGCGAGAACTCTCCTAATTCATTGATGAACAATTTTATAGAAGTTCATAGTCGATCATTGGTTTTGGCCATCAACTAACTACACTTCTTAAAAAGAAAATGGAAGATCATGGAAAGATCAAGATGGCCAATGAGTTGACCGAGCTAAAAAGCCAAATGATGACTATGAAGGCTGAGAAGGAAGAATGGGAGAATAATCAACAAGAGATCAACAAGAGTCTGAACTCTTGGAAAAATTGCTGCTTGGAGGTCTAAGGCAAGATGAAAAAAAAAACCAAGAAGATCATTGCTGAAGAGAAACAAGCTCGAGAGAGAACAACCGAGAAGTTGCTTGAATGCCAAAACTTGGTGCTATGTAAGCATCAAGAAGGCTCTTCGCCAAGCAACACTTCTCCGTAACGTCTCAGTTGATGACAACCACTTTAATGTGAACAAAGATGTTCATCAAAAGACCTTGGTCTACATTGGCGATATATTTGTCTATGATGCTGGCGACGATGATGCTCAAGATGTCGAGGAGGATGCCAACAACAAAGAGACTCCCTCTTACTCGATTTCATCTCTTAAACTTGCTCCTACCACTAAAGAAGTTATAGTTGAGACCTTAGAATGATTATTTTGTTGTTATTTTTGTTCTTTCCTCTTTGTTTTTTGTTTTCCAATGAAGGCCAATATGTACTCATATGCATGTTTATCGGATTGAGATTCATATCGTGAATAGTTTTGTGATTTTTTTGAATTGTGAATCAAATCTTATCATGAATTGTAACATAAAATATAATATATTTAAGTAAGAATAAGTAATATGAAAAAAGACAGTAAAAATATCATATATTAGAATTAAGTCAAAATATAAGTCCATAATAAGGTATTATTTCCTATATTTAAATGCTACATCTTAATATTATTCTTTCATTCATCATCTCTAAGATCAATGTCACTTAGATCATCTTTCTCTTCTAATATAACATTCTGTTGAAACTTGTAACATCTCAAATTTATACTACAATGATTTTAGAATGGAAATACCTAAACTTTTATGATACATTACTTTTCATATACAATGTATTAAAGTTTTAATTATAACTACATATTATATATATATATATAGTTATTAAATAAATTTTAAAAAATAAAATAAAATAAATTTAGTAAAAATAATAAGATAAAGAATATTAGTATTGTAAAAATATTCAGTAATAAAATGTATATTTAAAATTTGGTGTTAACCATCAGAATAATAATATTATTATAAAATGATATAATAATAAGTATATATATGTGTGTGTAAATTTGATCTCTTGTAGAAAGAGATAGAACACTGTAAATTTAGTAGATAAGAACTCATTAAATGAAATTCTTTTTTACTATAAGTCTTTGGCCAAATCTTAAAAAGGATTAGGTGCAATTAATGAAAAGAATCTTTACCACATGATGCCCACTATATAAAGAGTTGATGGTGCAATGAAAGCAATGAAAAAAAGAGGGAAGAATATTAGATAAAAAGAGAAGGATCAATACCCATAAAAGATAGAAAAGAGTAAGAAAACGTAACAATAAGAAGCAAAGGAAAATAAGAATGAAACGTGCGTTTATTCAGATCTCTTCCAATCTTTAAGGTAAGGGGAGGAGACATTTATCATTTTTTCTTTTTCTTTTATCTTTTTATCTATTCATAATTATTTTTATTTCTATATTTACCTTAAGTGAGGTGTCTCTAACCTCATTCTAATTTATATTTAGTTCCCGTCTTTATTTATTTATTATATTCATCTCCAGTTATGCATTGGTCTTATTTATTCAATTTATATTTACTCTCATTTATTTATTTATATTTAAATATTTATCTCTAGTCACGTACGGGTCCTCTTTATTTATTTATATTTATTTTCAGTTATGCACTAATCCTATTTATTTATTTATACAATTATATGGTCTAATATCAAAATAAAATTTATGATAAATATAGATTTGATTATTGTAGTTTGAGGTATGACTTTCGGGATTTTAAGGAGTAGTTTGCGGTATGACTTTCGAGATTTAAATAAGTAGGTTTGAGGTATGACTTTGTTGGCCATGACGAGACTCATTTATCCTTATTAGTCACTCCAAAATTTATCAAAATCTTTATAAAGTATGATAAAAATCTTATTTTATAGATTTGAAAGAGTTTTCATTTCATTTCATTTTATTAAGATATGTTGTATTTTTATGTGATATTTGTCTCACTTCCCTATTTTATTATTGTGTGTGAAAAACAAAATTTTATAACGTCATCAAAGATGGCTGGTCCTAACATGTCCGACCCCTTCTTCACCGACATTGTGGTGGTCTTCTTGGGAAATGTTTGGCAAACAAATGCAATGATTAATTGTGACATTTCAGGAACAGAAAATTCAACTATCACTTTCCTCTCTTCTCCAAATGCACTTATTATCATTGAAGGGTAAATTGAAGTTACTTTCTATTTACCCCCAATAATCCAAGTGAATTCTATCCATAACCTCTTTCCTCCAAATGTTTGAAGGATAATATATGAGGGGGTGACTGTAAATAAATAATACTCCTTCCTCTTCTAGTGTAGAAAATATAATATATACTAAATAGCGTAAATATAAGATACGTACAATATTGTAAAATGTATATATATATATATATATATATATATATATATGTGTGTGTGTGTGTGTGTGTGTGTGTGTGTGTGTGAATATTTTAAGTATGTTATATGTTATTGTATAATTATGTGTCAAATTTTATAAGTACATTATAGCAAATAATAATAATAATAATAATAATAATAAATAAATGGAAAAAAAATTGGGTCATCACAAAACTCATCTTCATCTTCATGATCTTCCTCAACTTCTTTAACCATCTCTTCAGTTTCATCATCATTTGTTGTTATAATAGATTTTCCCTTTTTGTTTAAGTTTCTTAGACCTATATTCCTTTTCTTGCTTGAGCTCCTCTTCAAGAGTAAAAGATTCATGTATACTCATCCATGAAACATCATTTGGTAAGCAATGATCCTCTTTATCAGATAGACATAAAGGATGATGAGTATCTCCTTTCTTTTCTCTAACCTTTTGTCTCATGTCAAGTTTAAGATTATAGTTAACAAAGACAAGAGCATTTATTCTTTATTGTTCCAAGCAATTTCTTCTTTTAGTGTGAACTTGATCAAATACGCTCCAATTTCTTTCACAACCAGTAGCACTACAAGTGAAACTTAAAATCCTTATTGCTAGATTTCGCAACTCTTTACCCTCTATACCAAAACTTTTCCACCAAAGAGCCGCAATTTCAAATAAAAAAATAACATTTATAATTGTAAAATTATGCTTTTAAGAAATGTAGAAAAATAAATAAAATTTATACCAGGTTGTTTCTTATCCCTAGTGTCTATTGCCATGTTTCTTCCAAATAATCATTGGGCTTTAAGTCTATTAAGTTGTTGATCAATTTGAAATCTAATCCTTCTATCTGTGATCATCTTTTCTATGGTCTCATACATACCATATAAAACCTCTTCATCCGGATTAAACATTTTGTCATAGTGAAATTTGATAAAAATAAAAAGCAAGTATTAAAATCTATCATTATGAAATTGTAATCTAAGAAAGTATAAAGTTATAGTTATTTACCTAGGATTAAGGTAGTAAGCAGCAACATGAAGAGGTTTATGTAACTGCAAATTCCAATGAGTATCAATTTTGCTCACACCTTTTAATAACGAGAGTCTTGATTCTTGAAATTTGTAGCTATTTACTTTTTAGCTCTATCAATAGCTTCATAAATCTATGGCATGACAATGAGTCTCCATCCATAAGCCTTAGTATTTTTACAAGTAGAGTCACATACTTCAAGCAATATTGGATAGATTTCCAAAATCTATCATCACATAAAGCAATGCTCACTACTTGTTTACCATTCAGTCTTATTAGCATGATTACTAGTTGTCCATTCTTCTGAAACAAACATAGCTCAAAGAGCATTTCTCTGTAGTGTTATACATTGTAGGGTTAGAAAAGTAGTTGCAAATCTTATGACTGCTGGTCGAGTTAATTCTTTTCCTTTGGAATATTTTCTATATAAATTTAGGACCTATGTGTGTCTATAAATGAAAGTTGTGACTTTTTTGGCATTTGCAATTGTATTGTAAAATGTTGGAAGTTGACTGATGTCTTCAATAATTAAATCAAGGCAATGAGCTACACAAGGAAACCAAAATACTTTTGTTCTCTTCTCCTCTAACATCTTTCCTTTTGCCACAAAATTAGAAGCACCATCTGTCACAACTTGCACGACATTATCCTCCCCAATTTCTTTGATCACAAAATCTAATAGTTCAAACATTTGTTTGGCATCCTTGATTACATTACTAGTATCAATAGATTTTAAAAACATTGTTCCGCTTGGACTATTAACTAAAAAGTTGGTAAGAGACCTCCCTTTTCCATCTGTCCAACCATCACACATCAAAGTACAATCCCATTTTTTCCATTCAACTTTATATTTCTCCAAACTAGCTTGAATGTTGTCAACTACCTTTTTCAGATAAGATACTCTAACTTCATGATAAGTTAGAGGCCTTAAACCCTTTTTGTAAGACCCAAAAAATTTAAATAATTAAATAATTAGTTATTTAATAAATGCGGGTACTACAAAAAATCATGTACATAATGACATTTTTAATATGAAAGTTCTTTAAAAATATCGTTGCTTTTTGTCGTATAATACGACATTTAGCGAATTGTCATATTTTACTTGTAAACTATGAACATTTTTAAATGTTATATTATTAATTATCATGTATTATTAAAAAATATGTCATTTAAAAATTATATTTTAAAAAAATAATTTTTCCACTTTTCTATGATTCTAAATTTACGTCCCTTTTTTTCTATTCAAATTACATTCCCTCCTTTTTTAAAATCACTCTATTTGGAGTACCCCTACTTGAATTCCAAACGCCTTTCCATATCTCTTTCTCTTTTTGAAATTCTATACCTTCATTTTGAAATCAAAATTTAACACCTTCAATTCAATCCATTCAATTTGAATTTCAGTCGTTCCCTATCCCATTTCCTTTTTCCCTCTCATTCCCAAATTTTGTGTCATTTCCCAACCGATTTATATTTTGTTGTTCTTCACTGGTTCATTCTCTTAAAACGATATTCTCGAACATTCATTCATTAATCAAAAATTACCGAGGTTCATTTTCACATATGGAGTCACTCTTGCATTCCCAAATTAGAATTGATATCTCCTTTAGATAAATTTGTAATTTAGGGTTTTTGTTTTTGTTTAAAAACTCTAAAAATCTCGTCTCTCACTTCAACTTCACGCCACCGTAGGTTATGCTTCTTGTTATTGTAGGCAAGGACTTTGTTGTTTGGGGTCAAAAGCGCAACCTCTGACTGTCGGGTACTCTCCCTTCCTTTTATGTGTTCACTTTTTTATTAAACTAAGATACTTGTGAGAAACCCAAAATCTTTTGTTTCATGAGGTTTCAAGTTTTGAGGTTGGATTTAGGTGATTGGAAACCAACTGGATCAAATTTAGGATTTTGGATGTGGTTTGATTTTTCGGTTTTATTGTGAAGCTTATTCTTTGGGTGTTACTTTGCAGTGCACACTTACACATCAAAGCTTAAGTATTTGATTCAATAGCTTAATCAAGGGAATGTTCGGTTAGTTAATGAAGAGGTGAGGGTTTGATGATCTTGTTTTGTGTTTATAAGGTTTCTTATTTTTTTAGTATTTATTAATCATGTCTTGTTATGATACATCCTTGGAAAAGGGCAAGGCAATGTTAGTCCTATTTCCAGTTCAAAAGAATTAAAGTTTTGTGTCTGCTCAATTTTAACTCAAATATTTTGTAGTTATAGAGGAGGTTTTTGGAACACATGGTTTAACCGTGACTTGGCTATAACAGGGAAGGTCATTTTTCGAGAAGAGAATGTGGGTTTTGTTTTATTCTCACATCACCTTGTTAGAATTGAGGAACCTATAATGTGGATCCCAACTTTGGCAATTCACTTGGACATGTTTGTCATTGTTGTTGAGATTCATTGCATGTTGGCTTGTTTTTCGCATGTGTTATACAAGTTGTGGCTTGTAGGTGTGACGGTAAAGGGGATATTGAGGTTACCATCCAAAGATGTATACCATGGATAACATGGTAGTGGCCATGAGGTATGAAATCAAAGGATAGAGTTCCTTTGATGAGTGTATGTTTATATATTTGAGTTATATATATATATATATATATATA
>Ga0214545_1012584_pt1 | contig 10946 bp, 14 predicted proteins | sample CNSS4metaG_FD_160064 | JGI IMG/M metagenome (GOLD analysis project Ga0214545, IMG submission 160064) | Root nodule microbial communities from cowpea collected in UCLA plant growth center, Los Angeles, California, USA - CNSS4 | ecosystem: Host-associated > Plants > Roots > Nodule | place: USA...
CTGACTCCCTAGTTGTTTCCACATCATTGGTATCATTATTGGTTATAAAAAACCGTTGACAAAATATAAGTATGAGGGCCAACTTCTAGGTTCGAAATTCTTTGTGGGCAAATAATGTTTCAGTTTTCTTTTTTGTACAAAATAGATAACTCTGGTCCCCGTTTCAGACCACATAAGTCCCCACCTGGGTGTTAATGTGGGTAATGTCGTTGACTGCTTAATGTTTGGTTGGTTAATTACAGTGTAAGTCCACACATTCGAAGTCCTGACTCCCTAGTAGTTTTCACATCATTGGTATCATTATTGGTTTTAAAATGCCATTGACAAAATATAAGTATGAGGGCTTTCTTGTAGGTTCAAAAATCTTTGTGGGCAAATAATGTTCCAGTTTTCTTTTTTGTACAAAATAGATAACTTTAGTTCCCATTTCAGAGCACATAAGTCCCCACCTGGGTGTTAATGTTTACAAGTCAATCTTTCGTTCAGTATATAGAGTGTAAGTCCACAAATTTGAAGTCATGACTCCCCACTTGGTGCGAGACATTGGTTTTCACTTGTCCATGTACATAGTGTTCACCAAATATATTCATATGATCTCCCAATGGTTGAAAAATATTGTGCCCACATCATGTTGCATATTTTTTTTACTACAAAATAAATAACACTGCTTCCCGTATGGGAAACCATAACTCCCCACATATTTGTAATGGGGGGTGATTAGCTTGACTGCTTAATCTTTTGGTCGTACATAATAGTGTAAGTGCACATATTTGAACTCTTGACTTCCCAGATGGTGCAACACATTGAATATGTATGACTTGTATTTGTTGAAAGTGTTGTGGAAAGATATGCATATCACCACGCAGTTGTGGGTTAGAAAATGTAGTGTCGTCATGATGTTGCAGATGTTTTTGTGAACAAAATAAATGACGATGCTCCCCACGTAATACCACATAAGTCCCCAGGTAGGTGTCATCCTGATTGATCGAGTTCAGTGCTGAATTTGTCGTTCGTAAACTAGATAGTAAGTCCATATATTTGAAGTCATCACTCCCCACTTGGTGCGAATCATTTGTTGAAAAATATTGTGGCCACATCATGTTGCAGTTATTTTTTAGTAGAAAATAAATAACGTTGATCTCCCTTTGAGACAACATAACTTCCCACCTAATTGTTATGGCGGGTTATTAGGTTCGATGCTTCAAATTTTGTTCGTAAATAACACTGTCACTCCACACATTTGAAGTTCTGACTCCCCACCTACATGTAATGATGGGTCATGAAGTTCAATGCTTAATCTGTCGTTCGTAAATTACAGTGTAAATTCACAAAGTTTAAGGCATCACTCCCCACTTCGTTCGAGAAATTGGATGTAACTTGTCCTTGTACAAAGTCTTGAGCAAAGATATGCATATGACCTCCACATCTCAGACCACATAACTCCTAGCGTAGCTATAGTCCTTGTACGAAAGTTTTTGTTCGGAAATAATGTTCGACTATTCTTTTTTAGGACTAAATAACGTTAACAAGTGAATATTTTGTTCGTAAATGACTGGGTTACTCCTCACATATGAAGTCCTAACTCCCCACCCCCCAGTTTGTGCGGGGCATTGACTTTCTGTTGTCCTTTTAGAAAGTGTTGAGCACAGCTACCAAGTTGTCAGTTTTAAAAATTTTGTGGCCAAATAATGTCCAAGTTATATTTCTGTTGAATGTAAATGACTTCCCTAAATTACATTGTAAATCCTGACGTTTAAAGTCGTAACTCCCCACTACCTTCCACTTTTTTAGTTCCACTTTGCCTACCATAGCTCGTTGACCAAAATATAGATAGAACGTTCCACTTGTCCACCAATATTAATCGGATAGGGGGTCATGAAGTTGTGGACACAAAATATGACAAACCTAGCATTTGGTGTTAGTTGGACAGTTTATTTGCAATTAATGTGCAATAACTTTTAAAGTTTTTTAATATGACATTAAATATAACGTTTGTCCCAACATCTCAGAAAACAACTTTGCACCTTCAATTTGCGCTCTGTTTTCAAATTCTGGTTAATGTGTTCATAATCAAAGATCCAAGTTCACACATCTGACATCGCAACTCCCCACCTAGAATTAGTGGTTATTTTTTCTAGATCATGCGTTCAATAACGGGCATACATGTACCTACATTTAACAGCAGCACTCCTCACGTTCCTTTTCTCCTCAATTTTGAATGTCTGTAATCCAGTGAACACATTAAAGGACTTTTGAACAGACATTTCTTGAACGCAAAACAGAACTATAATCCACAATTTAGTTACACATTTTTATCACAGAACACAAAACCATTAAACGCAAACAACTTTATGGATTCATAAAATGACTACATGGGTTACACCAAGTTAATAAATTCAGCAACATCACAGAAACATTCGTTAATAAATACATCTATTATAGGTTATGTTTCAATGTGATCAACTTCAAACAGTAATGTGTCTCCTTCGTTCAGCCCATGCTCTGTGCAAAACTGCCTCCATCCTTGGCCAAATTTGGTTGAGTTTTTTGTTTTGGAAAGTAAGAGTTTGCACTGCACTCCTGTCTTACATGACAGCAGAACCACTTCAATTATTTTCTTTGTTCTTATCAGGTTACCAAATGCAGCACTCAAATCCTGTGTGAAAGGAAAAGGGAATGCCAAAAAGAAACCCATTTTAATGAGATTAGTTATAACCAGTAAACATTCCAAGTCAAATAATTATGAAAATAAGCATGCAATAAGAAATACCAAGTGGCTTCCTTGGGCTTGAGATTTCATCAGCCTAACTGAAAAAAAAAAGTACTGTCAAGTACCCTATTTGCACGACGTAAGAATGCACGCATGTTTTCAGGTGTACATTCACCCACAAATATAGTAATTTCGAACTTTGAATTGTCAGTGTAACGAAATTGGACATATGCATCCCAAATTTGCAAGAGGGACGACTTTTCCAGATCTGCCCACCCATCAACCATTCTCGGATTTGTGATGTCCATATTGTACGTGACATTGAATTTTCCTCCAAAGCTATCACTCAAAACCCAATTAGGGGTTAGATGTGTTTCGAAACCTGTAGCAAAATGACGATCCACATACCCGAAATCCTTCTCATTTACATGTTATGAATTTGTTTTTTGTTAGAAATCGAATACATCACAATTACAATAATAAAGACACAAAAAACACAGAAGAACCTGATTTCAGATGTAGATGGTTGTAAATTTCCACAGCACCGTCGGCCCATTTGCACTCCCACTTGCTGCCATCATTCATACGGGGTAATTTTTGGGTTACTAGGTGGTCCCATAGAACCAAGTAGACCACTTTATATAATTATGAATCACACCTAACGTGGGAGAGAAAATGTTTCCGAAAACCATAACTTTGAACGGTCTTGTCACAAGCTTTGAAATGGTGAAACGTTGGAAAGAGATTAAACAACTTATCTTAGGTAACCGACAAGGGTATATAATGAACATTAAACATTAATGGCTAATGTCGGTTGGTTGGTGTATTACATGTGTCGTTACCAAACCAATTAAATTACAACCACCATGAAATAAATGCTAAATGCTAATAAGTACTCATAAACGTTATGTAATTGAAATCATTCAATAGATCAAATTTTTTCTTCATATTCATAAGTTATGACATAACTTTAAAACGTCTAAATATAATGCATTTTAAGTGTGCATTAAACAAAATAATCAAAAAAACCTGAACATGTTATCACCACTTGTATTTCGAAACATGATAATGACAAATACAACCAATTCCAGCAGATGGTGTTTGTTACTTGCATGTTCCTATCAAAAAATGGAGACGCACAAAAAAAAATTCGACATCTCTTTCTTCATGTCCAGGGACAGGGACTTCACCATTACATGACGATGTTACAATATGTTTAATGTACAAGGACGACACGTATGTTTTGGAGCATGGTTAATGATACCTGAACTGATGGGAGGTTTGTTGTTGTAGTGAAAAGAGGAGACTGATTAAATTCAGAGTGCAGTGATGTTAGAAGAGACATGAAACCGACGTTTGGAATGTAGGATTGTAATGTTTGATGGTCTTGCACTGTGATATCTTGCAAAGTTGGCTGTGAATGAAGTGCCGACGTGTCCTACCAACAGATGCAAAGTCCGCCTCAAATTCCTTCTCTGCTTTTTGCCTAAGTGCATTGTCATATTGGACGATGAACTGTTGCAACGAAGTGCTGGAATTTATGAAACCATCAAAAAGAGCATTCATACCTTCACTTCGTTATGTTGTAGACATTCCAACTCAATTTATTTCTCAGACAACAAAGGACCCAGAGATGTCTCTCTTCGTACAACGAACATAGCCACTCGTTGTTAAGAAGGCCATGATTCGTGATGAATTCATTCCAACCAACCTCAAATTCTTCAATAGAATTCGAGTCATACACTAGTGCCTTCAATTGACTTTTCATAACATTGTATTGTGTGTACCCTTGCAATTTTTCCGGAACCTTTTTCATTATATGCCAAAGGCACCATCTATGATTAGTGTTGGGAAAAACAATTTGAATTGCATTGCGCATAGCTTTGCACTGGTCAGTGATGATTCCATCAGGTGCCCTGTTGGACATGCAACGTAACCAAAACTTAAACAACCATACAAATGTTGATGTGTCCTCTGTAGATACTAGACCACACCCCAATAAAATTGATTGGTCATGGTGATTAACACCAACAAATGGGGCAAATGGCATGTCGTACTTGTTTGTCAAATATGTTGTGTCGAATGATACAACATCACCAAAATACTCGCATGCCGCTCTACTTTTTGCATCCGTCCAAAAAAGATTTCATATTCTATTATCTTCATCCATGCCAATTTCAAAGAAGAAATCATTGTTTACTTCACGCATGTGGGAAAAGTGTCGAAGCAAAGCTTGTCCATCTTTGCATAATGACCTTCTTTTATGAGCTATGTAGTTCCTAACATCTCGATCAATAAAAGAAACATTGTCATATCCTCTAGCTTCACAAACTAACGAACGATAACTCTTGTTGATGCGTACCCCGGCTTCGTCATTGATGTCAACTATTTGCCTGGCATGCATATTAACTTTTCGATTCCTTGATATCAGCCTTGATTCTTTTGGACTGATATCGTGACTGTGTTCCATGACAACATTTTTTATGTGCCATTTGCCATCTTTTTTACCAATCGATATTCCAACTGGACGTATGGTGGAGACATAATTACCTTCACAAGAACAAACAAGCTTAACATGTTTAAGTTCGTTGTCCTTTCCCTTCTTTGAACTTCTTATTCTAATACCAAATCCAGTTCTAATCGCAAAGTCTCTATAAAATTTTTTAACTGCATCAAGTGTCTCGAAGCATATGTGGACTCTAGGAACAAGGTCAACATTGTTGTCATTGTCAACAATTTCGTTGTCCATCACAGGCTAGGCACCACCATTGTCTTCTTCAAGAGAGATATCATCAAGTGACGTCTCCATCATATGAAGAATATCAACGACGTTCCTGAAACCAACATTTAATGAAACATGTTTCAATACACTGTCCTTGCTATTCAGTTCACAACATCAACATTTATGACCCCTTCCCCTTGTTTATAAAAAAAAACAAACCAACGTTACAATGAACCCTAAAAAAAAATAAAAACCAAGACCAAAACATTCATTAAATGTCTCAACAACGCGCAACACAATATGGCTGTTTGACTACACTACTGCACCATTTTCGAAATGAGTTTCAAAATTTATGGCTACTTACTTTGCAAAACCAAAGCCAACCTAACGTCTTCAATATGCGCACAACCTTTGAGCTTGGTTGTGGTAGTCAATAAACTTGTTCTTCCAAAACGTGTGTGGACAATCAATGAACTCCATCTATTGGATCGTAAAAGATGGTGCTGCCATAAATGTGCATTCAGTGGTGGTAGGTGGGAGTGTGGGAGCCTAGCTTCCTTATGTCTTCGCGATGTAACAGGAAAAGTTAACTTAAACTACCGCCAACTTAAACTTACCCTACAAAAAAAGTAAAGGTATTTTGGTCAAAAAATAAGATAATTATTTTTTATTATAAATACTCTACTCGGGTACCAAACACTTCCCAAACCAATACCTTAGTTATCACCACCAGGTAATCAGTGTTTGTGTTCGTCGTCCCTGGAGGAACATGACACATTTCGCTTAAAGTATTTGCACCACCCACCATTTCATATACTCACTAACCTGTTAATAACTTTTTTATGTTTTAGTATTTGCGTTAATGTTACTGCATTTTTTGTATACAGATCACTTTGTAATGGAACCTTGGCAAGGACTGGATGTTGAACAAGAAGACCTGAAGGCATTCTTGAAAAAATGCAACTCCGGGGCAACGCTAATACTAGGGCCTGCAAGAAATGTTCAAGTAGCAATGCTTAATCGGGAAAGACAAGAGGCCTAGAGCACTCAAGAATTTGCTAGGGATGTGGTTGCTACAACGTACGAGAGAGATTTCAAATCCAATGTCTGGCTATGGGCAGAGCGATTTTGACCACTTTTGAAGGCGAAAATATTCTGAAACTTATATGGAGACTCTAACCAATGTACATGGGAAGTTGTCATACAAATGTTGTACAAACTTCCAGAAAATATTATTAACAGATATAAGTGATGAGTAATGTAGATATACATGAAAAGTTCTCATACAAAATTTCTAAAAACATCACCAACAAATAATTAACATACCTAAGTGGGAAGTAATGCAAATATACTTCGAAACTTATCATCAGAATTTTGTAAGCAATTTATTAACGAAGCATAAATTGTAAAACAAATGCAAAATGGATATATTTCAAATCAAAATTTCTAAGTGGAGACTTAAACGAATATAGATGGAAAGTTGTCATTCAAATTTTGTAATAGGTTCACTTATACGTAAGTTACAAAAAAGTTATATGGGGAGTTAAACCAATATACATGGAGAGTTGTCATACAAATTTTGTAATAACTTCACCTATAAGTAAGTTACAGAAAAGTTATGTGGGGAGTTAAACGAATATACATGGAGAGTTGTCATACAAATTTTGTAATAAGTTCACATATAAGTAAGTTACAAAAAAGTTATGTGTGGAGTTAAACGAATATACATGGAGAATTGTCATAAAAATTTTGTAATAACTTCACGTATAAGTAAGTTACAGAAAAGTTATGTGGGGAGTTAAACGAATATACATGGAGAGTTGTCATACAAATTTTGTAATAAGTTCACATATAAGTAAGTTACAAAAAAGTTATGTGTGGAGTTAAACGAATATACATGGAGAATTGTCATACAAATTTTGTAATAACTTCACGTATAAGTAAGTTACAAAAAATTTATATCGGGAGTTAAACAAATATATATGGAAAGTTGTCATACAAATTTTGTAATAACTTCACATATAAGTAAGTTACAAAAAAGTTATATGGGGAGTTAAACCAATATACATGGAGAGTTGTCATACAAATTTTGTAATAACTTCACCTATAAGTAAGTTACAGAAAAGTTATGTGGGGAGTTAAACGAATATACATGGAGAGTTGTCATACAAATTTTGTAATAAGTTCACATATAAGTAAGTTACAAAAAAGTTATGTGTGGAGTTAAACGAATATACATGAAAGTTGTCATACAAATTTTGTAATAAGTTCACATATAAGTAAGTTACAAGAAAGTTATGTGTGGAGTTAAACGAATATACATGGAGAGTTGTCATACAAATTTTGTAATAAGTTCACCTATAAGTAAGTTCCAAAAAAGTTATATGGGGAGTTAAAGGAATATAGATGGAAAGTTGTCATTCAATTTTTGTAATAGGTTCATGTATACGTAAGTTACAAAAAAAGTTATCTGGAGAGTTAAACGAATATACATGGAGAGTTGTCATACAAATTTTGTAATAACTTCTTCTATAAGTTACAAAAAAGTTATATGGGGAGTTAAACGAATATACATGAAAAGTTGTCATACAAATTTTGTAATAAGTTCACATATAAGTAAGTTACAAAAAAGTTATGTGTGAAGTTAAACGAATAAAGATGGAAAGTTGTCACACAAATTTTGTAATAACTACACCTATACGTAACTTACAAAAAAGTGATATGTGGAGTTAAACGAATATACATGGGGACTTGTCCTTAATTTTTTGAAACCATTTGTTTAAATGCAGTCAACAATTTCGCTACATTACTTGTACACTCATGAACCATACATGGATGGTACTGCTTCAATTTTTTTTTATATTATTTTAATTCAGCTAAGAACATAGCCAACTTAAATTTGAAAATAATGTAATCACATGCTTCATTACTGGATAAAAATGTCAACATTTTCCTGTCCTTCCAGAACTGATAGTTACGCTTCAATAATTGAGAACTTGGAGCAAAATTTTTGAACACCAACTAATATATGTTACTGACTTTGCTGTAATATGATTTCTAACATACTGTCACTGACTTTGCCTTATCCCTAAAACATGCTCAAGTCCATAAAGTCATTCATTTCTCACCAAACACAGTATATGTGGGCACCACTGTAAAGTGGTTGGAACATAACAAAAATTATATTAGTATGGTCAATTGAATTCAGCAACTGAAGCCTAATTAAAGCAAACAACGTTGGACACTACAAAAGAAAACAACAAATGACCACACACTTGGCCTATAACAAAAAAATAAAAATCAACAATGAATGTCTTTGCAACCATTAAATTAAAAACAAATTAAACTCATTGTAAGAATCTTCATCTTCCTTCTCGTACCTAAACCCGCAAATGGAGTCCTTATTGCATGACTTTTTATTCGCTTTCGAGGTTGGGACTTCATACGGTCATACATGTTGCTTTGTTGTCCAACATTAACATCATCAGCCGCAGAACCCCTCAACTTCAACATCATATGGAGGGTCATTAATGGTGTAATCAACACCAACATCACCCTCCTCCTCATCATTATCATCATCATGATGATCATCTATACTATCACCATCCCTACGGTTCTATTCTTCCTTTTTTACAACCATATCCTCTAAATGAGACAAAACAGCTTTCAAATCAGTAATCTCACGTTCTTCATTCTCTACAAGACGTTTTAGCTCTTTATTCTCCTTATCAATTGATCTCTTGTATGAAGTCCCAAAAGTTTAGAATGCATCTCTCACAAACTCATAACCAAGTTCTTCGTTACACACCACAACCTCATTAACAGCCTGTCAACAACAAAAACAAGTTAACAAAAACTAAACATATCAGTATTTAACTAAAATATTATTACTTCTCCATACTAACCAATTCTTTATCAAAGGAACTTTTAACTAATTTGTCACCAACTTTAATATTCATCTAGTGCAACAATCGTGGAAACTTTGATATGCCGCAATTAAACGTTGCGTTGCAAACAAATATATGATCAAACGACCACAACTGAAACATTGAAAACGAATTAGCCATAACAAAATGTCCAACTACTAAGTAATTACTTAACATGAAATTGAAACAATGAAACTTTACCTACAACATATACACACATCCAAATACATGAATGTTACTTATATTTGATTCATACTTCAAAGCCCTTGAAGCACTACATAAGCTACCAACCAAATAGTCATACACTAAGTTGCCCCAATTGTATTTACCTATACTTTGCAAGTCATCCACTAATTTAAAAATTTTGGGGAACACAATCTCGTTTCTATTTGGCAACAAGAACTCAGATATGCCTAACAAGATATAAAGGCTGGTAAACAATTCTATACTACCACCATCATTGTCATATTCCAAAAGAAACTCATAAATCGTTTTAACATCAACTTTCCCACTACAAAATAACTTCCTACAATCACTATCTTCATCATCGTCACTTATATCAATTTTTTCACCCAATACCCGAAGACCTAATCCTAAACAAACATCTAACAAATTAAATTCAACTACTTCCCTACCAATAGCAAAACCACCCCTCCTTTCAACCCATCTATAACATAACACAGATAACAAATTGCGACTTATCTTAACCGAATGGTATAACGACATAAACCACCAAAACGGTGTGCATGCAATTGACTCTCATTGTTTCACACTTAATTTTTCATTCAAACTTCCAACATATTTGGCTTTGCAAGAATGCCGGAAAAACATCTGTGTAAACAAAAAATTGTGTTACATCATACCATATTAACATAGACAATAGACAAAGGAATTTCAAACACATAACCAAACCTACATTCACATCCTTAATCAATAGGCCATCGTTATGTTGTTTAGTGCCCATATTCAATAACTGAAAGGAAAATGGAAGGATTTATGTTGCAGCAATGAAAACAAAAATCCCCCAAGTGTTCGTCAGCACCGCCAACCAATCCAAAAATTGACAACATCAAATGCAACAAAATCACAACCACATCTAAATCAATACTTGAATTGCAAGGAATAACACAAATGGTCATGGGGTTCGCCAAACTTCAATTTTTGGGATTCTTCAAACGAAAACGTTATTTCGTTCTTCAAAACCACAAACCCTACCCTCGTTGGTCGGCTTCCTCTGCTAGATGCAAGCCTGTTTCAAATTCTCGTCGACCCAATTGCTTCTGCGTAAACGTTTTCCTTCATTTGTTCTTTAATGGCTTTCTGTCCTTCCTCAAACCCTCTTTCCAATTCTTCTGCAACTATTTCATTTTGCGATCTCGTTTTGGAGCATTTTGTTGGCGTCAAAATTTTTATTTTCTTCCACTTAAGCACGGCACGGGCATACCTTGCAAACAACTCTCACAATAAATTTTTTTTATTACATTAATGTTAATCGTTTGACACATGTTCTGTTAATGCTAATCGTTTGACACGTGTCCTGGTGTCAAAAGTGAGTTAAGATAACGGTGTCAAAATAATGTTTCCGATA